>ERZ772973.179-NODE-179-length-38517-cov-5.58122_pt1 | contig 38517 bp, 28 predicted proteins | sample MGYA00580672_ERZ772973 | MGnify/ENA primary metagenome ERZ772973 (study PRJEB29015, sample SAMEA2737938) | human oral metagenome | biome: human oral; feature: human-associated habitat; material: dental | place: China | collected 2152 ...
CTAAAATATCCAAACCTATGAGTTGTGATTTGGCTATCTTTTGGGTAGCAAAACACAGAGCAAAGTTGTCTGCAAAGGCTTGGAAGTCAAAACTATTCTCATCAGCTATTTGCTTGATGAGCTTCATAGCAAAGTTCACCACCGAGGTCTTGTCGCTACCAAGCAAAGCAAAAAGAGTTTGTTGAGAGGGAAGAAGTTCTTCTGTTGTAGGTTTACAACCTTCAATAAGACGACAGTTGCTGATTAATACATAGCTCTTTTCTGGACTGAGTAACGTCTCTAAAAATTTAGGAAGCACTTGGGTATCCTTAAAATATCCCCTTTCACCTAAGAATAGTAGTTTTTCATATACAGAAGTAAAGATATTCCGCCTTCCTTGAAAATAAGAAGGAAATAAAACACATAATTCCTTAGCAATACGGGGTCTTTTGAGTATGAAATTCTCTATTTTCTTGTGTTTATTCTTTATGAATAACACATCACAAAGTTTTTCTAATAGAAAATCTTCTTCAAATGGGATAAAATCATTTTCATATAATGCCCAAAGCACAGGAAAACCTAAGTACTTACAGCTCTTCACATCCAACTGAGCGAGTTGTTCTAAGTGTAGCGGATTTCTCCCCTCTTTGAGTACTGAAATTAGCTTAGAGATGTCATGGCTGTATAATAAGTTTTGTAGTTCTTGGTCTAATGCTTCAAATTTCATAAAGTAAAAAATTAGAAAATAATGATGATTAAGGGACAAAGATAGTTATTTTATTTGGATAGGGAAATAATTTTGAAAATAGAAAAGAAAAAATTTGTATATTGTGGAAATCTACAGTATCTTTGCAAAATAAAATTCATGCTAAAATGAAACTTACGGAGAAGGAAGAAGAGTTGATTATTGCTATTCGTAATTTTAGAGAAGCTCAACATAATCCATCATGGGAATTGGAATGGTATGCACGTAGGATTTTTGAAGAACTTTTAGATGGAGATGATGATGAAGCACGTAAAGCCCTTCTTAAAAAAGAAAGAAGTAAAAAGAAAAACAATAATTGATAAAATACAAAAATTATGGGATTAGAAATTGTTATTAATAAAAAACTTTCCACAAAACAGCAAATACAAGATATAGGTCTTGATATATCGTGGGCAAAGATTTCCCAACGCTATTTTGGGAAATCAGCTTCTTGGATCTATAATAAATTATCCGATAGCGATGGCAACGGAGGCATAGGAGGCTTTACAGAGGCCGAAAAAGAACAATTCAAAGGAGCTTTGTATGATTTGGCAGAGCGTATACGCAGAACTGCTGATAACTTTGAATAATCAATGGCTAACAACTGAACGCTACTAATTTCTTATGGTTGGTAGGTTTCTTCTCTTGTTTTTCGGCTAAAGGCAAATAGGCTTCTACCACCGCTTTTTGGAACGCTTTTACTTTAGGGTCGCGGGTAGGGAGATCTAAAAATTCTACAAAGCGAGCGATGGGGGCGTACTTATGGGCTAAGAATGTCCCAATGGCTTCGGCAAGGTAGGTGAGCGTTTCCCCTTTTTGCAGGCTTAGAAGGATATATTCGGCAGCCAGATCACGCAGGTTTTTTCTTTCGGCTAAAAGACAAGTAGCCACCATCAGCCAACCACCGTGATAGATAGGCAAGTTGTATTGTAAAAGCAAACTCATCACACGGGTAGCTTCAGTGAGGGATTCCCCGTCCACTCCTTGGGCATAAGTGAGCAGGTATTTGCACAGCCAACCATCTATATAGCGTGGGTTCACACTGAGTTGATAGTCAATATCCTCATCTTTCCCCTTGCTCATCGGTGATACATTGTAATAATCAGCTCCAAACTCGTTGTAATACACATAAGTGGCGTAGGTTTTATCCCAATTGTCTTCCAAAATAATCTTATTCCGTTCTACACCGTTAATTTTGGTAGGCTTCACTTCGTATTTCAGATAAAACGGACGTACCAAGCCTTGTAAGTTAGTTTTTTGTGGGATTTCTAACTCCGAAAATACCCCATCAACGTCTTTTAGGCGTAACACTTGCCCCCAGAGTACTCGTGTAGTATCGGTTATGGTGATGGTTTTGCTTACCTCAAAGTAATATTGCAAGGCAGTGGCATACTCACCTGTGAGTGAAAGGGCTAATTGCTTTTGTTCCTCGGTAACTTCCGTAGTCAGCAAGCGGTTAAGCCCCACAATAACATCTTCTAACATAGGCGTTTTGCCAGCTTTTTCATATTGCATAATGCGCTCCAAGTATGTCTGTGCATCTATATAAAAAGGACTATGGGTGGGGGTACTCACAAAGGGTAGCGAGTTGTCTTGCTTGAGTTTTAGTAGCAGTCGTTTGGTTTTCTCTCGGAGGAACGGCGTAGGATTATAGAGCTTCCTACCGAAAATATCATCAGAGAGTGAGGCTTTGCCCTCCCAAACATCGATCACCCAGCGCATACATTTTCGGTAAGTGGTGAACTCAAAAGGCTCGTCGCCCAACTGCTTTTGGTATGGACTTATCTGCTGAGAGAAGTCAGCTGGAATTTGCGCTTGTAACTGGTTCAAGCCCTCAAAGAAAAGATCTAAAGCAAGAGGCGAACGCTCACGAATGCAGTCGCCAATAAGGAAGAGCAGGTCGTCCCAAGTATGAGGTGAAGGGGCAATTTTTGGGCTGGGGGTATGGGAGTTCTCGGAGTTTTCGAAGTTCTCTGAATTTTCTGATGGACTTAGAGTTGCAAGAAGGTCTTGGGCTTTTCCTTTTAGGTAATCCTGATAGGGTGCCACTACCTCTGCTAATCCCTCTCCTCCAAAATAAGTGGTTAGCAAGATAGCGACTTTTTCTTGGAGTTTTACATCAGGCACAGTGAAGAGTACCGCTAATTGCTCACGGTATTCTATATTTATAGGAGGTTGTTTTTTGTAATGCTTTGCTAAAATATCCAAACCTATGAGTTGTGATTTGGCTATCTTTTGGGTAGCAAAACATAGGGCAAAGTTATCGGCAAAGGATTGGAAGTCAAAGTCCTTTTCGCTGGATATCTCTTTGATGAGTTTCATCACAAAGTTCACCACCGATGTCTTATCGCTACTGAGCAGGGCAAAAAGGGTGTGTTGGTTAGATAAAAGCTCTTGCGGAGTAGGCTCGAATGTTTCAATAACACGGCAATAGAAGTCAAGGATATTCTTTTTGTAAGGATTTAGTAATGCCTCTATATGACTGCCAACGATACTACGATCTGCGAAATATCCTTTAGCTTGCAGAATACTGTACAACTCTTTCCAAGCATCAGAAGGATAGGGTACCTCTTGGGTGATATGTTGGGGTACTATGGCAAAAATTTTCTTACTGATTTCCTTATTTTCTAATAAGAAATTTACAAAAGGTTCATCGGTAATATGCTTATTGTTCCAAAAGAAGAATTTTTCTATAAATAGGTCTTCATCAAAGGCAATGAATCCCTTTTGGTACAAAGTCCAAAGGTTCTGAAAGGTAGTATCTTGTAGAAACTGATTCTTTCTTAGAGATTGTAAGGAAGTGGTAAGGTATTGTCCCTCTTTGGTTGTAAGCAAATCCAATAGGGGCGGGAAATAAAACTGCAAGAACTCAGCTACAATATCTTTATCAGAACTATAACACCCTTTTACAGCTTTCTTGAGGCTGTCACTACTGCGGGATACACATAAAAATATATAAGAAAAGCATACTATATCAAGGCTTTGTAAGCGTGGTGCACGCTTATCCGTGTTGTGATATAGTTGTTCCCAGCGGGCTGTCTGCAAGGTGTGTATAAGGTCAGTGCGCTCCTGCTCCGAAAGCGTAAAGCAAATATTGCGAATGGCGGTAAAATCGTGTGCCTTAATGGCGGAAAGTAAGTTTTCTTTCATACGGATAAATTAAAAGTGAATAGTGAAAAATGAATAGTGAACAGTGAAAAGCGAAAAATGATGAGTGAATAGTTTTTTACTCTCCGAAGGCTCTTCGGATAAGGGCATCGGGGGTAGGGTCTTGGCCACGGAAACGCTTGTATAGCAGGCTTTCCTTTTCGCTACTGCCCTTTTCGAGAACCTCCTTGCGGAAACGGATCGCTACTTCAGCATTGAAAATACCTACTTCCTTAAAGGCTTCAAAGGCATCGGCATCCAATACTTCCGACCACTTATAGCTGTAATACCCTGCGGCATAACCTCCGCTGAAAATATGAGAGAAAGCAGGAGAAATACACATGGTTTCAATAGGGGGATAGAGCTGGGTAGCCTTGGTGGCTTCTTGCTCAAAAGGGCGCACACTTTCCAAACGCTCCAAATGAGGATAGGTATGCCACGCCATATCAAGGAAACCAAAATTGAGCTGGCGTACGCTTAGGATACCTTCCATAAAGGCACTGGCTTCTTTTATCTTTTGTACCCACTCTATGGGCAGCGGCTCGCCCGTCTCATAATGCGAGGCGAAAAGTCGTAAGGTTTCTTCTTCATAACACCAGTTTTCCATCAGCTGACTGGGGAGTTCCACGAAGTCACGGGCTACATTGGTACCACTGAGCGAGGGGTAAGTAACCTTGGAGAGCATGCCATGGAGGGCGTGGCCGAACTCATGGAAGAGTGTTGTGAGTTCTCCAAAAGTGAGCAAAGAAGGAGCAGAAGCTGTGGGGCGGGTGAAGTTGCACACTATGGAGATATGAGGGCGGGAATCGTTGCCCTGTTTATCTATGTATTGTTCTTTGTAGGAGGTCATCCATGCCCCGTTGCGCTTGCCTGCACGGGGAAAAAAATCGGTATAGAAAAGAGCGAGGTAGTCACCATTCTCATCGGTTACCTTGTAGGTTTGTACTTCGGGGTGGTAGGTCTCCACCTCATTGGTGGGGGTAAAATGAAGCCCATAGAGCTTATGCGCTACGGCAAACATACCCTCTACGGCCTTGTCCAAAGCCAAATAAGGCTTGAGCAGGGAGTCGTCAATCTGGTAACGCTTCTGCTTGAGTTTTTCCGCATAGTAAGCAAAATCCCACTGCTGGAAGTCGGTAAGGCTAGAGAAAGCTTTGAGCTGTTCTAACTCTTTAAGGGCTTGTGGTTTGGCTTTGCTTAACAACTCATTGAGGAAGCTTATCACCTTTTCGGGAGTTTCTGCCATACGCTCTTCCAAGGCAAACGCCGCATAAGAAGGATAGCCCAAGAGGGTAGCACGGGCTTGGCGTAGCTCGGCAATACGCAAGACATTGGCCTCATTGCTAAAGGCACTCTCTCCCGCACAACGACTGTGATAATCGGTGAAGAGTTTTTGGCGTAGGTCACGCTTGTCAGCATACTTCATCACGGCTGTATAGACAGGCATATCCAGCGTAATAACCCAGCCTTTTAGTTGGCGCTTTTGGGCTTCTTGGGAGAGCATCTCAAGGACAAAATCAGGTAATCCACTGAGTTGTTCTTTGTCGGTAATTACCCATTGGTAGTGCTGAGTTTCAGAGAGTACACTTTCGGAGAACTTTAGCTTGAGCATAGCCAATTGCTTGTCTATTTCGCGCAAGCGTTCTTTGTCATTAAGTGACAAGTTAGCCCCATTGCGGGTAAATCCTTTGTAGGTTTTCTTTAAAAGAGTTTGTTGTTCGGCAGAGAGTGAGAGATTTTCGCGCTGGTCATAGATGGCTTTTACTCGCTTGAAGAGCGCTTCGTTCAGGCGGATATCGTTGCTATAGTCGGAGAGTAGGGGAGAGATACGCTGGGCTTCAGCCTGTAAGGTGTCGTTCGTCTCGGCACTATTGAGGTTGAAGAACATAGCTGTAAGTCGGTCAAGGTCTAAACCTACGTATGCCAAAGCCGCTACTGTATTTTCAAAAGTAGCAGGGGCAGGGTTTTGGATTATATTGTCAATTTCAACAAGGCTCTCGGCTATTGCTTTTTCAATAGCAGGGTGGTAGTCGGTAGGTGTGAAATGCGAAAAAGGAGCGGAATCAAACATAAGTAAAAAGTTAATAGTGAAAAATGAAAGGTTAATTACTATAATAAAAGGGGGCGAATTACTATTCGCCCCTATGTTATAGAATTTGGAATTTTAAAAGATTTTGTCGTTTTCCTCTGGGGTTATGCCTGCATAGCCCTTCATAATACCATGTTGGGAACGGCGGACGAACTGTAGGATCTCATCGCGCTCTACAGTGGCTTCCATTTCGGCCTCTATATATTCTAAGGCGTGGGAGGTACTGAGTTTCTTTTGGAAAAGAATACGATAGATATTCTGTATCTCGCGAATTTTCTCGGTGGAGAAACCTCGGCGATGCAACCCAATGGAGTTGACCCCTACATAAGAAAGTGGATTGCGGGCGGCCTTGACATAAGGAGGCACGTCCTTACCTACTAAGGAACCCCCTGTAACGAAAGCATAGCTTCCGATAGAGCAGAACTGATAGACAGCCGTCATACCAGCCATTACAGCACAGTCGCCTACGGTTACATGTCCAGCGAGGGTGGTGCCATTGGAGAAAATACAATTGTCCCCTACGATACAGTCGTGTGCGATATGGGAGTAAGCCATGATCAGACAGTTGTTACCCACCACAGTACGCATGCGATCCACGGTTCCCTTGTTGATAGTAACACACTCACGAATAGTAGTGTTGTCCCCAATATGAGTGGTGGTCTCTTCCCCCTTGTACTTAAGGTCTTGGGGAATGGCAGAGATAACCGCACCAGGGAAAATCTTACAATTCTTCCCGATACGAGCTCCCTCCATAATGGTAACGTTGGGGCCTATCCAAGTCCCTTCGCCTATTTCCACATTTTTGCAGATAGTAGTGAAAGGTTCTACCACTACATTCTGAGCGATTTTGGCTTCGGGGTGTATATTGACTAAGGGATACATCATATTATTGTTGGTTTTCGTCACGTTTTACAATTTTGGCCATGAGTTCCCCTTCGGTAACGAGCTTGCCATTGGCATAGGCATAGCCCTGCATATGGCAGATGCCACGACGGATAGGGGTAAGTAGTTCCAACTTGAAGATAAGAGTATCGCCAGGGAGTACAAGGTTTTTGAACTTGACATTGTCAATTTTCATGAAGTAAGTCAAGTAGTTTTCAGGGTCGGGTACAGAGCTGAGAATCAGTACGCCTCCTGCTTGTGCCATGGCCTCAATCTGTAATACCCCAGGCATAACGGGTGCTCCAGGGAAGTGTCCTACAAAGAAAGGTTCGTTCATGGTAACACTTTTAGTGGCAATCACATGCTTATCAGATAGCTCAAATACCTTATCCACCAAAAGCATAGGAGGACGGTGGGGTAGGAGCTTCATAATACCAGTGGTATCAATCAAAGGTGCTTGGTTAATATCCACTTTAGGAATATCGTTTTTGCGCTCATTAGCGATGATTTTAGCCAATTTCTTTGCGAACTGAGTATTGGTGAAGTGACCAGGCTTGTTGGCAATCACCTTTCCGCGGATGCGCACCCCTACTAAAGCAAGGTCGCCAACGACATCAAGGAGCTTATGGCGAGCCGCCTCGTTGGAATAGTGCAGGGTGATGTTGTCCAAAACCCCATTTGGTTTTACTGTTACATTATCACGGTTAAAGACCTTTTTGAGCTTATCCATAGTCTCAGCAGAAGGCTCTTTATCTACATAGATGATAGCATTGTTCAGGTCGCCCCCCTTGATAAGTCCTCTGTCCAAGAGCACTTCCAACTCATGGAGGAAGCTAAAGGTACGAGCGGAGGCGATATCCGCCTTGAACTCGGAAAGGGTATTCATATAGGCATTCTGAGTACCGAGAATCTTGGTGCCGAAATCCACCATGGTGGTTACCTGATATTCGTCGGCAGGGATAACAGTAATTTCAGAGCCTGTTTCTTCATTTTTGTAAGAGATGACCTCGCGCACTATATATTCGTTGCGTTCGGCCTGTTGTTCCACAATGCCCACCTTCTCAATAGCCTCTACAAAGAATTTGGCAGAGCCGTCCATGATAGGAGGTTCAGGAGCGTCCAGCTCAATAGACACATTATCCAAATTCATACCCACTAAAGCGGCTAAGATGTGCTCACATGTCTGGATTTTTACTCCCTTTTTCTCAAGAACGGTACCTCTTTCGGTACTGGTTACATAGGTAGCATCGGCTTCTATGACGGGGTTACCTTCAAGATCCACACGGACGAATACGAAACCTGTATTTTCCGCAGCAGGCTTGAGGGTGAGAGTTACATCTTTTCCTGTATGAAGCCCTTTTCCTTGCAGGGTAACGGGGGCTGCTAATGTATATTGTTTCACAAGCAAATTATTTTAAATTACGTAATTTAAGTTATATTATTTTTCGTTGAGTTTCTTTTCTAATTCATCAATTTTCTTGAGCAATTCAGGAAGTTTCCTAAATACCACATAGGACTTATTGTATTCCATATAAGTAAAGGCAGGGGAGCCTTGGATTACTTCGTTGTCCTTGATATTGCGGCCGATACCTGATTGGGCTTGAATCTTGACATTGTTACCAATGGTAAAGTGTCCTGCGATACCCACTTGTCCGCCTATGCTACAATGTGCACCTATTTTGCTAGAACCAGCAACACCTGCTTGGGAGGCAATCACAGTGTGAGCACCTACCTCCACATTATGAGCGATTTGTACAAGGTTATCTATTTTGACCCCTTGGCGGATAATGGTGGAGCCCATGGTGGCACGGTCAATGGTAGTATTGGCGCCGAGTTCCACATTGTCCTCCAAGACTACATTACCTATTTGGGGGATTTTCTTGTAAGAGCCATCTTCTTGAGGAGCAAAGCCAAAGCCATCACCACCGATAACAACCCCTGAATGGAGAATACAGTTGGCACCAATAACCGAGTCAGCATAGATAGCTACATTGCTGAAAATGATGGTATTATCAGCAATTGTTACATGGTCACCAATGGTAGTATTGGCATATATTTTTACATTATTACCTATTTTGCAGTGTGCCCCGATAGCGGTAAAAGCCCCTATATATACATTTTCCCCAAGAGAAGAAGAAGGATCTATAAAGACAGGATTTTCTATTCCCACCTTGGAGGAAATACGCATTTGGTTATAGAAATCAAGCAGTTGCGTAAAAGCAGAATAAGGGTCAGCTACCCTGATGAGGGTAGATTGCAGAGGTTGTTCGGGTTGGAAATCATCTTTTACAATCACTACAGAGGCAGCCGTAGTATAGATGAAAGGGCGATACTTAGGGTTGGACAAGAAAGTAATGGCACCAGGGCCACCCTCTTCTATCTTAGCCAACTTATAGACTTCTACTTCAGGGTCGCCATCAAGTGTTCCATTGAGGACTTGGGCAATTTGGATTGCTTTGAATTTATGTGACATAAAGACTTAAGTTCTTATGATACAGATATTTATCTGTATAAAAGGCATTGTTTAGGACAAACACTTCCTTTTCATGGCACAAAAATAAAAAATATAATTCATATAACAGCTATTTTTTTGATAATTTTCTTCACAAAATAGAGAAGGGGAAAAGTGGAGAGAGAACTTTCCTATGATTTTTAGAGTATGAAAAGTAAAAATATTTTATACACAAATATTATAAAAAAATAGCTCCAAACCTTGTCTGTTTTAAATATTTTTTCAGCTATAAGTGCCCATAGGCCAAATATAATAAGGGGAGATATAGTAAGGTAGGCACCTATATAGCGAATATAAATATCTAAAAATAATTGCGTTTTATCTTTTGGAGACTCTTCTGTAGAGAAACCTACTATTTGGGGCTTATCAAATAAAAAATCATCTATTATGTAATAAGAAACTTTATCTTTGAAATCTATATCAAGGTAAGTTTCTAACAGAAAAAAGACTAGGGGAAAATACTACATCATTCTCTGGAGGGATAGTATCTCTATCAATAGAATCAATTGATGGCATTTGCTTTAAAGAAGTCACCTTTTCATTATCAGTTAGTATAACTCTTAATTTCTTAGTTACAAATCCACCTCTTCGTCCAGTATCTCTATAATAAAGACAATATGCTACCCAAGCTGTCTTCTTTTCAGAAGACTCAATATTGTTATAAACAACTATCGCCTTGGTCAATAGAAAAAGATCAAAGCAAATAAATATAATAAAGATGATTTTGGTTATTTTCTGTATCATGGGTAGCAAAAAATAAATGATTTAGAACTCAGAAGGGTAGAGCAGGTATTTTCGTCTTATTTTGGCAAAGTCCTTGAGTGATTTCTGCCAGCTTTCTTTGATTTCTTTTTCGCTCTTGTGCTGTAGGAGTTGCTCTTTGAGGTTTTTGTTACCCGCTAATTTGTCAAAAGAAGAGGTAAAGAAAGGCGTTTTGATCCCTGAGGTTTGCTCGTAAGCCTTGATAAGCCAAGAGAGGTTTAGCTCGGAGAGGGGAGGGGTCTGGGTGAGGTCTTCTCCATAGCAGATACGCCCGTTGAATTTTGGGTTTTTGTCCCCAGCATTGGGCTTAGGAACAAAGGTAAAGGCTGTTTTTTCTAAGTAAGGAGAGCCATATATCTGGAATTGCCACTTGGTACCGCGCCCCATGCTCACTTGAGTACCCTCAAAGAAGCATAGGCTGGGATAGAGATTTACAGCTGTTGCGTTGGGCAAGTTGGGCGAAGGCGGTACAGGGAGCGGATAGATGGCCTTGCGGTCGTAACTCTTTAGCGGAACAATCTTTAGGTTGCACTGTAGGCCACCTTTGAGCCATTTCTCTCCATTAATCATCTGTGCATATTCGGCGATGGTCATGCCATAGACCACAGGGACGGGGTGCATGCCTATAAAACTCTTGTAGGCAGGCTCCAGTACAGGGCCGTCCATAAAGTGTCCGTTTGGATTGGGACGGTCCAGTATCACCAAAGGAATGTAATTCTCAGCACAAGCCTCCATGACGTAGTGTAAGGTAGAGATATAGGTATAGAAACGAACTCCTACGTCCTGCAGGTCAAAGAGCATCACCTCAATCCCCTTGAGCTGTTCGGCGGTAGGCTTCTTGTTTTTGCCATATAGGGAGACGATAGGTAGTTTGGTTTTGGTATCCACTCCGTCCTTGATTACCTCGCCTGCATCGGCAGTGCCGCGGAAGCCATGTTCGGGAGCGAAGACCTTGTCTATTTTTACTTTTTTGGAAAGTAAGAAATCCACCAAATGTTCATTCTGTACAGTGATGGTACTATCCTTCTGATGGACAATCTTTTGGATAATTGCAGTATGGTTGGTAACCACTCCAATATGCTTGCCTGCAAGCATGGGGAGGTATTGGTAATGCTGGCTGGCACCTGTTCCTACATATTCGTATTTCTTATAGGAAATATTTTGTGCAGAAAGTTGGCCAAAGATGCCCATAAATAATAAAAAAAGTGTAATTTTGCTCATTCTAAATTTGCGTTTTTTATATTTTGAATATAGAGTTTTTTATAGCCCGTCGTATGGTGCATAATTCGGGGGGCAAAAGTAGTATTTCTTCTCCAATTATCAAAATCGCTATCAGTGCTATAGCTCTTGGGGTGGTGATGATTCTCATAGCCATAGCCACAGGGCGTGGTTTACAGGAGCGTATTCGGCAGAAAATAGCCTCGCTGAATGGTCATATTCAGATATTTAACTACGACACCAACCGCTCGGAGGTATCGGTAGCACCTATTTCTATGGAAGAAGACTTCTATACAGATCCTCAATTCTTCAATCAGGACGGACAAAAAGTAGTTCATATACAAGCTGTTATTACCAAAGGAGGCATTATACGTACCGAGAAGACTTTTGAGGGTATCATTGCCAAGGGGGTAGGGAAGGACTTTGATCCGCAATATATGCGGCGCTACCTCAAGGCAGGGAAACTCCCTGATTTTGCTTCAGACTCCATTAGTAATGAAGTACTTATATCCGAATACTTAGCCAATCGCTTGGAGCTTTCGGTAGGAGATACATGCAATACCCTTTTCCTAAGAGAGGACAATGAGGGAATCCCTAACCAACGCAATTTCACCATAGCGGGAATATATAGTTCTGGTTTTCAGCAATTTGACTCAACTTATATACTTGTAGATATACGTCAGTTACAGAAGATAAATAAGTGGTCAGCACAACAAGCGGGGCTTTTTGAGGTCTATATTAAGGACTTTGACAAAATGGAGCCTACGGGAGCCTATATCTATGATCATATACCTGCGGAGTACGACTCACAGACTATTGCACAGAAATACCCCACAATTTTTGAATGGTTTCACACCTTTGACCTTAATATATTGATAATCATTAGTATTATGGTCATTGTAGGAGGGGTGAATATGATAACCGCTATACTAGTACTTATCTTAGAGCGTACCCCAATGATAGGTATGCTTAAGGCCTTGGGGGCAACTTCATGGAGTATTCGCAAGATTTTCCTCTACAATGCTGCTTACCTTATTGGTTTAGGGCTATTTTGGGGCAACCTTATAGGATTGGGATTGCTTGGGGTACAGTATTATTTTACACCACTGAAGCTCGACCCGTCCATCTATTATGTGTCGGAAGTACCTATCTATATACACTTGGGGTATATATTGGCGCTCAATGTAGGGATATTGGTAGTTTGCCTGCTGATGCTTTTGGTGCCGTCCTATATAGTGAGTAAGATATCCCCTATAAGAGCGATCAAGTTTGAGTAGTCAGAGGTCAGTTGACAGAAGTCAGAGGTCAGAAGTCTGTTTCTGACCCCTGACTTCTGATTTCTGGCTACTGAATGAATACCCTTTTGATACGTCGGGAGAGGGAGGTGATCAGCTCATAGGAGATCGTTTGGGCGGTTTCGGCGAGGGTTTCGCTGGTGTGGCGCTCGTCAAAGATGACCACTTCGTCACCTTCCTCACAATTAAGTCCTGTGATATCCACCATAATCATGTCCATACACACATTACCTACGATAGGGCAGCGCTTGTCCTTGATGAATACAAATCCTACTTCTTTGCCATAGATACGATTAAGTCCGTCGGCATGGCCTACAGAAATAGTGGCTATCTCCATAGGTTTCTGGGCTTGGAATCCAAAGTTATAGCCCACATAATCCCCCTCTTTGATCGTGTGAATCTGAGAGATGATACTCTTGAGCGTGGTGATAGGCTTAAAGTCCTTCTGCAGGCGCGGGTCGTTGGCAAAGCCATACATACCGATACCGCTGCGCACCATATCAAAATGTGCCTCAGGGTAGTTGAGTATGCCCGAAGTATTGCAATTGTGGTAGATAATCTTATGAGAGAAGTGTGCTTCCAATTTCTTTTGGAAAGCCTTGAATAAGGCAATCTGTTTTTCCATAAAAGGGCGTGCCTCAAGATCTTCTGATGCCAATAGGTGAGAGAAAGCCGTTCTTACTTTTAGCTCAGGGTGTCCCTTGAGTAGCTCGCAAATCTCATCTATCTCCTCAACAGAGAAGCCCAAGCGGTTCATGCCCGAATTGCACTTGAGGTGAAAGGGATATTCGTGTAATCCTTTCTCTTTGGCAAAGTTTATAAAGTGAGTGATGAGCCTTTTGGAATAAAGTGTAGGGGCAAGGTTGTACTGGACAAGCTGCTCGAAATCCACCAATTGCGGGTGGAAGACCAAAATAGGACGGGTAACCCCCGCCTCTCTCAGCTCGATACCCTCGGAGGTGAAAGCCACGGCAAACTCGTCCGCTAAGTCGTTTTCTTCTAAGTATTTGGCTACTTCTACGGAGCTATTGCCGTAGGAGTTGGCCTTGACCACCGCCAAGAAGCGTGTGCCAGGTTTTAGGTGTTTTTTGAGTTGGCGTACATTGTGTTGGAGATAGTCCAAACGAATCTCCAAGGTAGTTTCTTGTACTGACATTTTTATTGTTTTTTATTTTTATAGTAGGAAAACAAAAGATACCCCAGTATGGCCAATACCGCAAAAGGCAAGAGGCTCCCTATGAGTATGCCAATGGCATAACCACTATCGGGGGCATGAGCGATTTTCTCCTGTATTTGTTCTATGTTCTGCTGGAGTGGAATCATGAATTTTTAGGTTTAAGTTTGTCTTTGGTGTAGGGAGATAGCGCCAAGCGGCCAGTAACGGAGGCATTGTCAAAGAGAAGTGGCTCCCAAGAAGGGCACCCCTTCCAGAGCATGCGCTTGATTTCCACAAGGGCTTCCAAGGGATAGGACGATAGTTTGTCGGTAAAGTAGCCCAATTCCTTGTCAAGGTCAGCTGTATTTTCAAAAACACGTGCATAAAGACCCTTTTTCTCAGCCCAATACGCATTTTTCCATTGGTCAGGAGTGAGGGAGAGTTCAGCGAGGGCACCCATACCCATTTTTCTTTCAATAGCGGGGGCAATCACGAAAGGGCCTATACCGATGCTCAGTTCAGGCAAGCGGATAGCTGCCGCCTCGGTAGCAAAGACATAATCACAAGCGGCCAGTATGCCCACCCCGCCACCGACAGCCTTGCCATGAGCCCTTGCGATGACAGGCTTTTGGCAGTTGCGAATCGCGCAGAGTACGCGAGCGAAGCCACTGAAAAAGCGTTGGCCACTTTCGGGGGAGTCTACTTGCACCAATTCGTTAAAGAAAGCCCCCGCACAGAAAGCCTTTTCGCCTGCACTTCGCAAGACGACGGCCTTGATTCCTTCATGGGTAGAGAGGGTATCTAATTCCTTAGCCAAACGCTGGAGTAGATCCATGGAAAGCGCATTGGCCTGCTCAGAGGCAAATTCTACAGTAGCGATGCTACCAGAGGTGGTGGTGAGTACGTAATCCATAGTTTAAGTAAAAAGTAAAAAGTGAATGATAGAGTGGTGCTTTTCACTTTTCACTATTCATTCTTCATTATATTTGATGATTCTTTCAGTTACTAAATAAATGCCATTATCAGTAGAGGAGATTTTTTTAATCCAGTTATCTTGAGTGTCATATTGGTAAGCATAATAAAAAAACTCCTTACTCTTGAATTCGGGGCGTTCTAATAAATCGCCTTCTTCTTTGAGTTCAATGGTGAGGTCACCTTTTTCATTGTACTCATAGGAATATTTGATAAAAAGTGTATTGTCCCACCAGTGTTCCTTTTGTGTGACCCTTCCTTGGCTATCGTACCTGTAAATATCAGTATACAATACATCACCAGAGGAGGTGGCCTCCCAACGGACTTTGGTTAGTTGCCGCTGTGGGTTATAGGTATAACTGAGGCAAGTACCATAAGAAGAGACTTTGTCCCTATCATGTTCTACATGGGTGATGTTCTCCTCGATGAGCAGTCCTGTGCTGTCGTAGGTATAAGTACGATGCTCGTTCAACAAATCGCCCCAATAAATAAGAGCGGAGATGATATTCGCCTTAGGGTTGGGGTCATCTTGGGGATAGGTATAGACAGCCGACCAATAGTTATCTCGCTTTCGATAATTCAGTTCGCCCGTATCATAGAGCTCATCATAGCCTATGGGTCGGGAAAGACTGTCATATAAAAATACCTTTTTCATCATACAATGTTGGGGTGTATCATATTCCTCAAAAATCCACTCTCTCCCCAACTCATCAAAGGTTAGGCAGCGCTTGAAGATATCCAAGGTTTTGTAATGCTTCTCATAGGTACGATTGCGGTAGTGCTCCAAGGAGGTATAGTAATTCTCCTCTACGGAGAGCACCTTACCCTTGAGGTTTTTGAACTCTTCATAGGAGGACTCCTGCTGGGCATTTGCACAAAAACTCAGCAGGGAAAAGAGACAAAAAATGCTCCGAATAATCCCCCTAATCCCCCTGACCCCCGAAGGGGGGATAATCCCCCTAACTCCCGAAGGGGGAACTGATGACCTATGACGCATATCCCTTTCCATAATACCTAAAATAATGACTAATGACTATAGACAAATTTCGTACCATTAATCATTAAATATTACCCATTAAATCGTTCTATTCATAAGGCTTCTACCAAATTCTTTTAGAATATCCTTTTTCTCCTGAGGAATATCAAGGGTATCTAAGATAGCGAATGCCTCCATAGTATAGGCTTCTACACGTTCCCGGAGGTAGGTATGGCTTTCGGTGGCAACGAAAAGTTCGGTTACGCGGGCAATTTTTTCAGCTTCACTCTTAGGTTCGGTGGTATAGAGGGCGTGTAACTCTTGCTTTTGTGCAGGTGTACCTTTCTCTAAAGCCTTGAGATAGAGGATTGTTTTCTTATTTTGGAGAATATCCCCTCCGATTTTCTTGCCAAAGGTGTCATCGCCAAAGGTGTCCAAATAATCGTCCTGCAACTGGTAAGCAATGCCCAAGGTGAGTCCAAAATCATATATCTTTTGCTTGTTCTCTTGGGTTGTCTGAGCGATGATAGCCCCCATTTGCAGGGCAGCTCCTACCAGAACGGCCGTCTTGTAAGCAATCATTTTGAGATATTGGTCTATGGAGACTTGTGACTCTTGTTCAAAATCCACATCATACTGCTGGCCTTCGCAGACCTCAATAGCTGTTTTGCTGAATATCTTGGCCAATTCCTGAAAGATATTTGGCTCGTATTGCTCAAAATACTGATAAGCAAGAATAAGCATGGTATCGCCAGAGAGGATACCCGTATTGAGGTTCCACTTGGTGTGCACTGTGGGTTGTCCGCGCCTTAGAGGCGCCTGGTCCATAATATCGTCATGCACGAGGGAGAAGTTATGGAAGATCTCCACCGCGAGTGCCGCATAGAGTGCCTTGTGATAATCAGCTCCAAAAATGTCTGCACTGAGCATCGTAAGGATAGGGCGCAAGCGCTTACCCCCTACCTGAAGGATATAGTGAATAGGGTCGTACAGGTTCTTAGGTTCCCGCTCTGTAAGGTGCTTGTTCATAAAGGCGAGGAACTCGTCTTGGTAATGGGTAATCAGCTGCATGGATATTACTGTTTGTCATTATTATCATCTACACCATAGTATTTTACTCCAATTTCTATGCGTTCCCTACCATGTTCTAAGCGCCAGCGATTGGTATCACGTAGCGAATAGGCACAACCGCAATACTCCTGCATGTAGAAGTGTTCGCGCTTGCTAATTTCCAGCATACGCGCAGAGCCCCCTTTCTTTCGCCAATTATGAGTCCAATAGGTAAGTCCCTCATAGGGAGCCACAGCACGTAGTCCGCTATCGTTGATTTGATCAAAATTCTTCCAGCGAGAGATCCCTAATGAGCTGGTAATGGTATCAAACCCATGCTCGTAAGCATAGAGAGCAGTACGCTCAAAACGCATATCAAAGCACATAGTACAACGCTTGCCGCGTTCGGGTTCGTTCTCCATTCCCTTAGCCCTTTCGTACCAATTATCCACATCGTAATCCGCATCAATGATAGGAATACCGAGTTTTTCAGCATAGCGGATATTCTCGTTTTTACGAATCTCATATTCCTTTTTAGGGTGAATATTGGGATTATAGAAAAAAATAGTAAATTCAATACCAGAGGCACTAATGGCTTCCATCACTTCTCCTGCACAAGGCGCACAACAGGAGTGTAGCAGGAGTTTCTTGCCATCATTGGGCAAAACTAACTTTTCTCGAATAATTTCCATAGGTTGAGGATTAATTCAAAAAAGACTTTCACGCAAGATGAAAGCCTTTTCCAATTTTCATATTATGAGCAACTATATTAAACAGATCAAACTTGATGCAAAGGTACGATATTTTTTGGAATTACAATCCTTTTTCTCAGTTTTTCTTTTAAGCGGAGAAAACCGCTACATCTTTGTTGATTTTCTTCACCAAGCCCTGAAGTACCTTCCCTGGTGCAAGTTCGTAAAACTGGGTGGCACCGTCGGTAATCATTTGCTGGACGCTTTGTGTCCATTTGACAGGAGCGGTGAGTTGAGCGATGAGGTTTTTCTTAATCTCCTCAGGATCAGTTACCGCAGTAGTGGTCACATTCTGATAGATAGGGCAGAGCGGTTTTTGGAAAGTGATTTCCCCGATAGCCTTAGCCAATTCCTCCTCGGCAGGTTTCATCAGAGAAGAGTGGAAAGCTCCTCCTACCGCAAGAATCTGAGCACGCTTGGCACCAGCGGCCTTGAGTGTTTCGCAGGCCTGCTCTACGGCCTCATAGGCACCAGAAATCACCAGTTGCCCTGGGCAGTTATAGTTGGCTGGAGTTACCACGCCCTCGGTATCCTTGCAGGCTTGTTCAACTACAGCGTTGTCCAGCCCTAAGATAGCGGCCATAGTGCCACGCTGAAGTTCGCAAGCCTTTTGCATAGCCTCGGCACGCTTGGCTACTAAGCGCAAACCCTGCTCGAAGGTCAGTACGCCACTGGCAACCAAGGCAGAGAACTCTCCCAAGGAATGTCCTGCAACCATATCAGGGGTGAAAGCTTCACCCAAGACTTGTCGTTGGATCACAGAGTGTAGGAAGATGGCAGGTTGTGTAACTCGCGTTTGTTTTAGCGCCTCTTCATCACCAGCGAACATGACCTCAGTGATAGGGAAGCCCAAAATAGTATTGGCTTCTTCAAAGAGCGATTTGGCAAGGGGACTGCTCTCATATAAGTCCTTTCCCATTCCCACAAACTGGGAACCCTGTCCAGGGAAAATATAAGCTTTTTTCATGGTGTATCTTGAGTTTGTGTATTTGCGGGCAAAGATATGTTTTTTTCGGGATATAGGCAAGAGGTATCCTCAGGGGGTAACAAGCAAAATAGGAATAAGGGGATACAGATAGGTAAGCCCATAATTCCTTCAGTTGTATTGAATAGGAAAAAAGTGATTAGTACATAGATGCCTAAAAGAAATTTGTTCTTTATACCAAAATAAACAACAAAAATATGGAAAAATAGAATAAATAAAAAACCTACTAATCCTTGTTCTACCAAAGTACTTAAATAATCATTGTGCAATGTGTGAAAATCATATCCTGCTTTTATAATAACATTTTCTTCAGATCCAGCTCCTTTTCCAAAAAAAGGAGATTCCTTAAAACTATTCCAAGCAGCAAGATTCATTCTATTTCTGATCTCATCATTAAAATAATTATTCTTTTTGACGATAAGAAAAGGTAAAAGGAATAAGATAATTAGAGAAGCAAAACTTGTGTAATATATAATCTTTTTCCTTGATTTAACCCTTTTCATCAGCTCAACCCATAGGAATACAAGCATAATAATCCCGATTCCTAAAATAACTACACGTGCTTGTATAATCAGAGATACTATTATTAGAAGTATAAAATAGAAAATGATATACCAAGAGGTAATCCATTTTTGTTTGTTCTCTCTCCATAACCAATAACCCATAACAAAAACTAATAAGAATCCCCAACCAATCATACTCTGATGCAGAGTAACACTCCACTTCATGGTTTCAATATAGGAAATATCCCCTAAATATCCCTTTGATAGAGAGAGAAAAGAAAAAAGAGGTTTTTGGTATTGCTTAACTAAGAAAATATAGGAGGCTATATTGAGCGTCATTAAGTTGATAAAAACTATAAAGGGAATATAGATAAAAGGGTAAAGTTCTTTTTTCTGTACCTTGTAAAAACAACTTACTATAGGTAACATAATAAAGAGACAATAATAATCTATATGATGGAAGGATTTTGAAAAATTGTCAGACCATAAAATGCTTAAGAATTTCACAAAACTCAAGAGAAAGAAAGCAATCATTATAGGATGAGGTCTGTAAAAAGTTTTTTTATAAATTCCATAGAATAGACAGAGCAAAAGTAAGACGATTCCTAATCCTAATATCATCTTGTATTTGTAAGGATACAAACAGATTAGAAAGGAAGCAAGAATAGTGATAAAAGTTCTAAAAGGACTAATGTTTTGGAATAATGTTTTCCATCGGAAGAATACATCTATACAAGAGATTATTATAACAATTCCGATAATAATTCTAAAAAATAGTTTTAGAGGAAAATCTGTGTAATAAAGATTGAAATCTAAAGGAATGAAATAAAATACACCTACTACACATAGGATAAAAACATTTAGAATAGGTGTAAAATATTTCTTTAGAAAGTAAATCATCTAATTGTTTTGTTTTGTTGTTGTTCGAGTGATTTAAAATTTTCATAGACAGAGAGGGCACTTACTTTGCTAAGTAAAAACCCCTCCTTACCATCTAAAATACCTAACTTGAGTATATAGGTTTTGAAAAAATGAAAAGCCATTTTGGCATACATCTTTAGCGGATTGTAACGCTTCCCCTTAAGGAACATTTCCTCTCCTCTTAACTTGCCATAGAGGACAGCTTTCTCTCGGTAGGACTTATAATCGGATACCGAATAATGTAAAAGCTTGTGCTTGAGCGTCCCAATAGTTCCCTCTACAGTGAGTGTTTCATGCACTTTTCTTTCAGGCACATAGTGACACTTTGACTTGCGGAACAAACGAAAATTTCGATCTCCTTGGGTGCCTGAAAAGTGAACAGGCTTTCCAGCAAAGAAAAACAATCGGTAAAAATAGTAAGCCTCTTTTTTCTCAGGATTATTGAGCGTAAGGATAATTTCTTCTTTTAGTTCAGAGGTAATACGTTCGTCACCATCTAAGAAGAGCACCCAATCATTGGAGGCGTTTTCAAGTGCTAAATTGCGCTGTTGGGCAAAATCCTCGAACTTATTTTGGATCACCTTCACCTTAGGGAAAGATTCTGCTATAGCTACAGTACGATCGGTACTAAAGGAATCCACAACAATAATTTCATCACAGAAATCAAAGCATTGTAGCACTTCCTTGATGTTCTTTTCCTCATTATAAGTGATGATAAGGCCACTTACTTTTTCAGTTAAAGATTGCATTCATTTTTTCTGCAAAGGTAATATTTTTTTTGTACTTTTGTGCTTTAATTCAAAAAATATGATTCATATTGGTTTTGTACATGGACAATTTCCCTATGGAGGAGGGGAGAAAATAACGTCTAATATAGCCCCTTTGTTAAAAGAAATGGGATATGCTATCTACGTTTTTTCATCTCATATTCATCATGAACAAATAGATGAAGAGGATAAGAAAAATATAACTTTTGTAGATGTCCAGAAAACAAGGTTGTTTTCTTCACCTAAAGTCTCTTTAGTAGATAAGGTAAAAGAATTGAAAATAGACATTCTTGTTTTTATAGGAAAGAGTTTTAGTGCCAAACGAGAAAAAATATTAAAACAAACTAATTGTAAATGTATATTTGCACATTATGGGGCTACTTTTTGGCAGGCTGAAAACCACTTAGAGGATTTACAAGTGAAGGCTAAAAAGAATTTCATTAATTATTTGTTTTACAAAGGTTTTAAGATACCTCTTTTTCATATATATAAAAGGATAAAGGTAGAAAAATATCGCATAATTTATAACACATATGATGCTTTTACAGTATTATGTGAGGAATATAAAAAAGAACTCACACAGGCATTAGGACTTAAAGATAATCATAAACTCAGAGCAATATCTACCCCTATTATATCAGCTCCTTATAATTATTCTTTAGAAAAAGAACCCCTTATTATCTATGTAGGGCGTATGAGTTATGTGGATAAACGAGTGGATCGTTTGGTTAGTATCTGGGAAGAAATCTATAAAAAATTTCCTGATTGGCAATTTGTCTTGATAGGTAGTGGGAAGGAACTACCTAATCTCCGCACAATGGTAAAGGAGAAGAACCTAGAGCGTATTACTTTTTTAGGGAAAGTAGAAGATATTTTTCCCTATTATAATAAGGCAGCTATCTTCTGTTTGTCTTCCCAAATGGAAGGGCAGGGTACAGTTTTGATGGAAGCACAACAAGCGGGAGTTGTACCTATTGCTTTTGATTGTTCAGCAGGTGTAAGAGGGATATTGTCACCTAATGGAGAAAATGGTATTTTAGTAAAACCCTTTGACATGGAAGAATATGTTTACAAACTGAGTATGTTGATGAATAATCCTCAGAAGAGAAAAGATATACAGAAAAATATACTTACAAAAGCTAAAGAATATAGTGTTGAAGTTATTGTAAAACAATGGGACGAATTATTTAAAAGTGTATTATGAGCTTAAGATTATTTAGAACTACAGAATACAAAGCTCTTGCTTATCGTTTGGCATTAGCCTATATATTTTACTTTTTATCACGCCTTTCTTTTTATAGTTTCAATAAGGCACACCTGCATATAGAAGGTATAACCGATTTCTTTCGTCTTGCTTTTTATGGTTTGTTGTTTGATACTACAGCTATTATCTATGTAAATCTGCTGTTTATCTTCCTAAGTGTGCTACCACTACTTATCAACACTAAGAAAAGTTTTCAAAAAGTACTTTTTTGGGTATATTTTGCTTGTAATATACCTGCATATCTACTTAATTTTATAGATATTGTATATTTTTCGTATAACAAAACACGCCTTACTACCAATGATTGGGCTTTGGTAGAAAACGAACACAATCCACTGACACTCATGGTTGGATTTTTGGTACAATATTGGGCTATTTTTGCTGTTTTCTTAGTATTAATTGTGTTATGGATATTTCTTTATAAGAAAGTACAAGTCAGAGAAGAAGAGGTAACACATAGAAAGCCTTACTTTATAACCTCAGCAATAGTGTTGGTTCTATTGGCTCCTACACTTATCTTTGGGATACGAGGGTTTTCATTTAGAGCGGGAGTAATTCCTCTCACTGTAATGGATGCCAGTAAGTATGCACGCGATATTTCTCAGGTAAATATACTACTAAATACACCTTTTACCATCTTTCGTACCATGGGTAAGAACAAGGGTTTTAAGGAATTCAAATTTACTACAGATGCTTATATAGCAGAAAATATCAAGCCCATCAAACAATATAGGCGACAAATGAGTGAGCACCCCAATATAGTGGTTATTATTCTTGAGGGTATGGGAGCGGAGTACTTTGGGGTGATGAACCAACAAACTCATATTCCTAACTACCGTAGCCATACGCCTTTTTTAGACTCATTGGCTAGGCAAGGATACTATTTTACCAATATATTCTCCAATAGTGTACACTCTATTGAAGGAATTTCAGCAGTTACGGCAGGGATGCCTACTTTTCAAACGGCATGGGTACGTTCGGGCTATGCTCAGCGTAAAATATCTTCATTACCTGAGATTGCACGCTCCTTGGGTTATCAAACCCTTTTTGCTCATGGGGCAACCAATGGTTCTATGAACTTTGATGGTTATACCCATCAAATCGGTTATGAGACCTATTTGGGGCGTACCGAATTTAATGATGACCGTTATTATAATGGAAGCTGGGGTATAGATGACGAACCTTTCTTACAATATTTTGCCAAGAATATTAATCAAATGAAGCGTCCTTTTTTAGCAACGGTTTTTACACTATCCTCTCATGGACCTTATACAGTGCCTGAACCTTATAAAAACAAGTTTAATAAGGGAGATATACTCATGCATAATGTAGTGGAATATGCTGATTTTTCGCTAAAAAAATTCTTTGATACCATTAAGAAAGAAGATTGGTATGCTAATACTATATTTGCTATTATCTCAGATCACACAACTGAAGACTATTATGATTATTACAAACAGAAAATAGCACACCACCGCTTGCCTATTATCCTGTTTAGCCCGAATAAAGCACTTATTCCTCAAGGAAGTTCAGATACATTAGGCCAACAGATAGATATTTTTCCTACTTTGGTAGATCTTATGGGATATCAAAAACCTTTTCGCTCTTGGGGACGTAGTCTTCTGGGTGATAAGGCAGGCGAGACTCCTCGTGCCTTTGTTACACATACTCAGTTCTATCAACTTATACAAGGTAATTACATATATGTGTTAGATTTACAAGGAGAAGTGGTAGGGGTGTACGCTAAGGAAGATTTAGACCTTATCCATAACCTCAAAGATCAAATCACTCATAACGAAGAAATGAAAAAAGGCATCGCTAATGTGCGAGCCTTTATGCAAGATTATATGGATAGGATTATCCATGATAAGCTGGAGTAAGTTTACACACTTTTTCTCTTAAAAAACAACAAAAACACTCCTGCCACTATAAAAGGGATACTCAGCCACTGGCCTGTGGAGAAAACACCTAAGGTGTCTTCGATACCGCCTTGGTTGTCCTTGACATACTCTACAAGGAAACGGATTGTCCAAAGGGCAATGAGAAATACCCCAAAGATAAAGTAGGGCTGGTCTTTCTTGTTGGTTTTCCAATAAAGGTAGTAGAGCAACCAGAAAAGCAGGAAATATCCTACCGCCTCATAGAGTTGGGCGGGGTGCCTATAGGGGATTTGGTTGTAGATCTCTACAAACTGGGGGTTGTGGGCGATAACCTCAAAGGCTTTCTGTGGCGTGTTTTGTCCTGTGAGTTGCATAGCCTCGTGGGCAGAGAAGTCTCCTGATTGTAAAAACTTTACAGCAAAAGGGAAGGACTTATCTACAACCTTGCCTACAATCTCGGAGTTCATGAAGTTACCAAAACGAACAAACATACCTCCTATGGTAATGGCAATAACAATGCGGTCAAGCACCCAAGAGAGCTTCATATCGGGGTATTTGCGGATATAGAGCAGCATGGCAATGATAATCCCCACAGCCGCTCCATGACTGGCCAAGCCTGCAAATCCTGTTACTTCAAAGCTCGGAGAGAAGCGGAAAGGCAGGATAATTTCCAGTGGGTGTGCCTTGAAGTACTCCCAATCATAGAAAAATACATGCCCTAAGCGTGCGCCCAAAAGGGTCGCTATGGCTACATAGATGACCAAGGCATCGAGCTTCTCTAAAGGTTTGTTTTCTGCTAAAAAGATTTTTTTAGTAATGTAAAAGCCTAAGGAAAAGGCAATTACAAACATAAGGCTATAGTAGCGTATTTGTATAAAATGAAGGTCAAGTAATACCTGATTGGGATTCCAGTCCATATAAAGAGTTTTATAAGGGACAAAAGTACGAAATCAATGATTAATTTCCTAATGATTAATGATTAATTATTTGTTACAGGTTATAGTTTTATTTGTTATAGGTTATTGATTATTGATCATTAATCATTGTCTTTTGATAAAGGTTGCCCTAATAGGATAGTGGTCGGAGTAGTGGATTTGGTTATAGACCTTGTGGGAGGTGATTTTAAAATACGGATCGGCTAATATATAGTCAATACGGAAAGGGAAGTATGGGAAGTCGTAGGTGCTGCCAAAACCTGAACCACATTCCTGAAAACTATCTATCCAGCCCCTATCCTGAAACTTTTGGTAGAGGTAGGAGAAAGCAGTATTATTGAAATCCCCACAGATGATAATAGGATAAGGACAGCTATCAACATGGGAGTTGAAAAGCTCTACCTGTGCCTGCTGTATGGCAAATCGTCGGGGGAGTTTTAGGAAAATGCGCTTGGAGTTCTCTTGGCTGATTTCGGTATCTTCTATATGGAAGGATTCAAAATGAAGGCTATATAGCCTGAGGGTATCACGCCCTGCTACTATATCGGCAAAGACTCCATTGTTACCTGTATGAGGGAAATCCAAGGAACCACTATTGAGAATAGGATAATCGCTGAGAATGGCTTGTCCTATCTTGTCCTTTTTGTTCTTATAGATGAATTTCTTGTACTTATAGAAAGGAAAATTTCCACTTTCCTTAGTATAAAACTCTTGTAGAGCAATGATTTTTGGGTGCTCTTGGGCAATAAAATCAATAATCTTATCCCTTAGTTCGCTGTCCTTACTCCATTTGTAATGATTGAACAGACGTACATTGAAGCTCATTACACTAAGATGATCTTTGGGAGCAGGTTTGCTCTTGCTGAATTGTACAAAGCGGTGCATAAAGGGAAGCCCTATGAGAAATAAGACCGCAGAGAAAAGGAATAACCATTGGCGACGCAACAGCCATAAGACAATGAATCCCATATTGACCAGCATCAGCAAGGGGGTGAAAACACTTAGGGAGGCATACTCAAAATAACGAGGGGGGATAAAAGGGAGTAGGTAGGCGAAAAATAAGATTCCACCTACCACTCCATTGATCAGAAAAATTATCTTGTTAGCAAAAGAAAGTGTGCTCCAAAAGTTTTTCATAGAGTTGGTTTTTACTCACGGATAACGAGTATTTGCCCCATATTGAGGTTGAAGTTGCTCATGTTGTTACGTGCCATAAGATCATCTACACTTACTCCAGAGCGGCGTGCAATACTGTAGAGTGTATCACCTTTTTTCACGATATACATCTTGACTGTATCCATAGCTACTTCTTCTGTAGAGGAGTTATTTACTTCTTTTTGCGCCATGCGTATAGTATCTACCTTTTGTGCGATGGCGCTTGTGTCCTTTTTTGGGCTATTATCCTTTTTAGCTACTACTTTTTGCGTATCTTTTGCTGAAGTAGTGGGTGTATTTGCCTTTTTATCAGGCGTGCTCACCTGTTTTGTAGGTGTATTTGCTTTAGCTATCGTCTTGGTTACTTCTTTTTTCTTCTCTATTGTAAGAGGAGGAGTGTTAGGAATAGGCGAAAGTGGCTTATCTTCTTTGTAAGCATAGCCAAGTACTTCGGTGTCGTACTGATGAAGCTCATATTTCTTGATGAGCAATAGCAGTTTCTGCGGATAGCTAGGGTCGGTGGCATATCCAGCTTTTTTAAGTCCATACGCCCAACCCTTGTAGTCGCCAGCTTTGAGAGTAAAAAGGGAGGCATAGCGAGAGCGGTTCACAAGGAACTGTGAATGGTCTTCAAAGGAGGCCTCAGGGTGTTCGTATTTTCTAAAGCATTCGCCCTTGGCATCATCATCATGGGTGATGGTGTCTCCTTCCCAGTCATAATGGCACTTAATACCGAAGTGGTTACGAGCATGGCGTGCTAAGCGGCCTTGTCCTGAGCCACTCTCAAGAATAGCCTGAGCTAAGGTAATACTTGCAGGGATTCCATAACGCTGCATCTCCACCATAGCGATGTCCTTATAGGTAGCTATATATTCACGAATTAGTGTAGGGGTTACCTTCACAGCCGAAGTTGCTTGTAACTCTTCGGGTGTTTCGGGTACTTCCTTGTTAATGTACGCCTCGGTACGTTTGCTCTCTACAAGCACTTTTTCAGGGATACGAGTGATAGGTCTCTTCGTTGCAACATTCTTATGCCCTGTGCTACAAGAAGTGGCTATTGCCATAAGGCCTATGAAGCTAACTAATTTCTTGTTCATAATCCAGCGTTTGTTTCTTTTTTCTGTTAAGTTGTTGGTTCATTCCATATATACCTTGTAATCCACCGGTGTGGATAGCTAATATTTTGCTATTTTCAGGGAAAAATCCCTTTTCAATAAGATCGGTAACACCATAGATCATCTTACCTGTATAGACAGGGTCTAAGGGGATACGTGTTTGCCTAAAGAAATCATTGAGAAAACGGATAAAAGGTTCATCAACCTTGGCATAACCACCTAAGTTATAGTCATGTATCAGCTGCCAATGGTTGGAGCCATGGATCCATTTTTTGATTTCCTCCTCAAGGAACTTCCCACATAGGGCGGGGAAGCCTAAGACCTTTTGGTGAAGTAAGGCACTGTTAATCAGTCCTGCGATGGTACCGCCTGTACCTACCGCAGTGGTAATAAAGTCATAGTCCGCATCTTCGGGAGTGAGAATCTCCTCAGTACCCTTGATAGCCAAAGCGTTGGTGCCACCTTCAGGGACATAGTAATAAGTGCCAAAAAGATTGGCCAACTCCTCCTTGAAAGCCTCTGTATGCTTCAGACGAAACTGTTCGCGAGAGACAAAATGAAAACGCATACCACATTCCTTGGCAAAACTAAGGGTGGGGTTGTTAGGGACAGCACTGGCTAATTCATCTCCACGAATCACGCCAATGGTCTCTATACCCGCTATTTTACCCGCATAGGCGGTAGCTGCGATATGGTTTGAGTATGCCCCTCCAAAGGTGATCAATTGCTTGTACCCCTTTCGGGTAGCTTCTAACAAATTGTACTTGAGTTTCCGGTACTTGTTCCCAGATACATGTACATGGGTTTTGTCCTCGCGCTTGATATACAGAGTGATTCCATAAGGATAGCTGATAGGGACTTTTTGGGTCTCTATGATAGGAATCGCAATCATACTTACGCGTCAAATTCTTGAGCAAAATTACGTGCTAATTGCTTACCTTGTGTTTTTTCTATAGCTATAAGAGGGGAAAAGCCTTTTTTCTTTAAGAAATAAGTAGTTGAAAGATTTAATTATAAATAATTGATAGTCATATTTTTATGTTATAAACGAGAGGCTTTTATACAAAAAAAATTAGTAATCAAAAAATAATTTTCAACAAAAGCCACAATGTTGTTAATTAATTAGTTTTAACAAGAAATTATACCAATAAAACTATAATTGTTTATAATTATATGTTGATGAATGTTGATAAGTTGGGGTTAATGATTAATGCTAACAATGATTCATATCCTAATACATTAACCATTAATCATTAACCATTAAAAAAATTATCTTTTCTCTGTTTTAGTTTTGAAAAAAGTCGTATATTTGCGGAATTAAACTATATAAAACCAATCTAATTAGCAATAATAAAAACGAAAAAATCTTGCTTTATGAAAAAGAAATTGCTACTGCTTGTCACAGCCTTGTTGCTCTGTGGGGTGGGATATTTTGTGTATCAGCGGTTTGTGGCACCTACACGTATTGCCTTGGTAAATTTTCTCAGCTACCAATCCTCCAATATTATCCTTTCCAACAAGGACAAGTTTATCAAGTTTGAAGAGGTATCCACTGATGAGTTGGACAAGCTCAAGGGGTTTGACTTTATACTCATTTGGGGTATGGGTATGAAAATCAGTGAGGAGCAGCGCGATAAGCTCATTGAGATTTCTCGCAGAGTGCCTTCTCATAGTTTTGCGGTGACCAATCCAGATAATGACATCAGTACTTTGGGTGAGAAAGATCTCAAGCGGGTATCTGAGTATTTGGAGAGTGCTAATAAGGACAACTACCAGAACTTAGCACTTTATGTACGTAAGTATATAGATAAAAAATGGTTTGCCTCGGAGCCTGCCCCAGCGATAGAGCGCAAGGAGAATGTATATTTTCACTTGGACGATGAGCTTTCTTTCAATAACTTGAAGGATTATGAGAACTATCTCAAGGAACATGGTTTTTACAAAGAGGGTGCCCCGCGTGTGGCAGTAGTGGCAGGCTTGCATGATCCTTTTGCGGGCAACAAAGAGCACCTTAATGGGGTGATTTCTGCCCTGCAAGATGAGGGTATGAATGTGTATCCCTTTACAGCACAGGCCAAGCGAATAGAATTCTTGGAAGAGATTGCTCCTGATGCGATTGTGTATTTCCCTCATGGGCAGATGATGATGGGAGCACCTGAGAAGTTTATAGATTGGATCAAGCAAAAGAATATACCTTTCTTTACAGGACTTTCGGTACTGACCCTTAAGGAACAATGGGAGAAAGACCCTATGGGCATGGCAGGCGGTTTCTTAGGTCAAACGGTGGTGATGCCCGAATTGGACGGAGCGCTTTACCCCTATGTGGTTATTGCACAGGACAAGAATAAGGACGGCTATTATTTCCTCAACGCTATTGGTAACCGTGCAGCAAAGTTTGCCAAAATCATACACCGCTTTACCCAACTGAAAAAACAAGCCAATGCGGATAAGAAATTGGCCATTGTCTATTTCAAGGGAGTAGGACTTAATCCCCCAGTGGCACAAGGATTGGAAGTGATAGAATCACTTTATAATTTCTTGATACAACTCAAGAAAGAAGGTTATAAGGTAGAAGGACTCCCTGCTACGGTAGAGGAATTTCATACCCTACTGAACAAGTATGCCAATACCTACCGAGCCAGCGCCAAAGGCGAGATAGAACGCTTTTTAGCAGAGGACAATCCTGCTTTGATAGAGGCTAATGAGCTGGACACTTGGCTGAAGACAACGCTACCCCAAGATCTTTACAAAGAAGTGGTAGCACACAATGGGGCAGTACCAGGCAACTACTTAGCTACTCATAAGGACGGCAAGGACTATTTGGCTGTAGCACGCCTTACTTTTGGCAATGTAACTATATTACCCCAACCCCCTGCGGCTATTAGTACCGAGGACGATTTCAAGGTACAGCATGGGGTCAAAGAAATTCCTCCTTATGCCTATATAGGGGCTTACTTATGGGTACAAAACGGATTGAAAGCCGATGCGCTTATTCACTTTGGTACCCATGGCTCTTTGGAATTTACTCCCAATAAGCAGGTTACCCTCTCTGACTATGATTGGGGAGACATTTTGGTAGGTACGGTGCCACACTTCTATTATTATACCATAGGCAATATAGGGGAGGCGATGATGGCCAAGCGTCGTTCGTATGGCTCACTGGTGTCCTACCTTACCCCTGCCTTTACCGAGAGTGATATGCGCAACACCTTCAATGAGTTAGAGAACACAATCCTCTCCTACCAGAAGTCAAAGAATCCAACCGATAAGAATACTATTTCGCTACATATCAAAAAGTTAGCTGTAGGTATGGGCTTACATCGTGATTTGCGCTTGGATAGTATCCTTACCCAGCCCTATACGGAGGCAGAGATAGATCGCTTGTCCAACTTTGCAGAAGAGATTGCCACGGAGAAGATTAACGGAGAGCTTTACACCATGGGGGTACCTTACCCAGCGGATAAAATCAACTCTACCGTAGTGGCCATGTCGGCCGACCCAATAGCCTATAGTGTAGCTGCACTCAATAAAATAGATGGTAAGGTAAGTGAGAAAGACCTCAAGCGTAAAGTGTTTTTCTCTGAACAGTACCTCACCCCAGCTAAAACACTTGTGAGTCAAGTGCTTGCAGGTAAGCCTGTAACCACTGAACTTATCTGTAGCTATGCCCATATCACTCCAGAGGAATTGGCCAAGGCAAAGGAAACTATGGCTGCTGAAGACCAATCAGGTATGCCTTATTTCCTCAAAAAACAAATGGACAAGGAAGCAGCACGCGCCAAGGATTCCACTGCTCATGCCAAGACCGATACAGTCAAGGGGAAGAAACCCGATGCAGTAGGTAAGGCTACCAAAACCAAGAAACCCGCTGCCAAGAAAGAAGAACGCAAACCCCTTACAGAGAAAGAGTTGGCTGAGTTGGCTGCCAAAAAGGCAAAGGTAGCACGAGCTCGTGCCATAGTAGGAATAGAAGAGGCTATTACCAATATTATTTTCTACCGAGATGGCCTACAACAAAGTCCCCATCTGGAAGAAAAAGCCTTTTTCAATGCTCTTAATGGTGGCTATACCCCTCCATCTTCAGGGGGAGATGCCGTAGCGAACCCTAAGGGAGTACCTACAGGACATAACCTTTATTCAGTTAATGCCGAGAGTACACCGAGCAAATTGGCTTGGGATAGAGGGGTAGCCTTAGCCCAGAATGTACTGAACGAATACAAGGAAAAACATGGTGAATATCCTAAGAAGATTGCTTATACTTTCTGGAGTTCTGAGTTTGTAGAGACCGAGGGGGTATCCATAGCCCAAGCCCTCTATATGCTCGGGGTAGAACCTGTGTGGGATACCTTTGGCCGAGTAGGTGATATACGCTTAATTCCTTCAGAGGAGCTGGGTCGCCCACGAATAGATGTGGTGATACAGACCTCTGGTCAGTTCCGCGACTTGGCCGCCTCTCGCTTATTTCTCATTACCAAGGCTATAGAGATGGTCAGTGCGCTCCCTCAAGAGCCTTACGCCAACGAGGTTAGTTCAGGTACTGTGGATATAGAGAAGGAGTTAGTAGAAGCGGGGGTACCACCTAAGGAAGCCCGTGAGATGTCCACCCAGCGTATCTTCGGGGGGTTACAAGGCAGGTATGATACGGGTATTAAGGAACTTATCAATGCAGGAGATAAGTGGGAGAACCAAAGTGATATTGCCCAAGTGTATATGCACAATATGGGGGCATTCTATGGGACAAAAGAAAACTGGAGTCAGTTCCAAGAAGGTATGTTCCGTGCGGCAATCAAGCATGCCGATGTGCTTATTCAGCCACGCCAGAACAATACTTGGGGTGCCTTGAGCCTTGACCACGTATATGAGTTTATGGGAGGAATGAATGCTGCTATCAAAGAGGTAACAGGCAAAGACCCTGATGCCTACTTAGCTGACTATCGCAATCATAAGAACATGCACTTGCAAGAACTGAAGGAGGCTATAGGAGTAGAGGCACGTGCTACCATACTCAACCCTAAGTATATCAAGGAGATGATGAAAGGCAAGGCCTCTGCGGCAGGACAAATCCAAGAGATTGTAACCAATATGCACGGCTGGGAGGCTACCCGTCCTGAACTGATAGATGATGCCCTATGGAATGAGGTGTATGACACTTATATAGAAGACAAGCAGCAGTTAGGCGTAACCGACTTTATCAAGCGGGAGAATGCCGTATCCTTAGAGGAGGTAACAGCGGTGATGCTGGAGGCTACTCGCAAAGGCATGTGGAAGGCCTCAGAGGCGCAGATTGCCCATTTGGCGAGTCTCCATACCGATTTGGTAAAGCAGTATGGGGTAACCTCCTCTCAGTTCTCTTCTGAGAATAAGAAATTGCAAGAATATATCTCGCAAAAAGCCCCAGTGGCCAATGCGCAAGTATATCAGAAACAGCTTTCTGCTGCTAATAACGCTTCAGAGGAAGTATATGACACCAAGAATAGCCAAGTACTCCAGAAAGAAGAGACCACCACAGGACAGGAAAAGAAGCAAGTCTCCTTAGATGGATTGTGGATAGGTGTGGCGGTACTGGTAGCCCTTGTGGGATTGGTGGTGTTTGTAAGAAGGAGGAGAAAATAATTGTCAATTATTAATGTTAGGAGGGTAGTTGTTTGATATTTAGTTTATTATATATTAATTGGTAAATAGAAAAAAAGAGCTTCAATCTATTTTTGAAGCTCTTTTTGTTAGAATCAGTTATTTTAGCATGAGTTCGACGTAAGTAATTATTTGATAATCAATAAATATATTGTTCAAATATCCTATGAATTTCACAAATTTACACGAAAAAGGAACCAGATAAAGCTCTTTGTATTACATTATCTCACAAAGTTTTACCTGAAGATGAATTACATCATTACTATATCTCGATAACTATTTGTAAATAAGTGTTTTGTTATATCGAACTCATGTTAAATTAAAGACCTAAAAAACAACTCTTGATTTTGGAAACTTACACACTTTGAGGGATAGTGTCGGAGATTATGGAACATCTTAATTCATTATAAGTTCTATGGTTTTGATTTTCTATTTGAAGACTGACTTTTCTATGCTGGCATCGGAGGAGGAGATAGCCAGTAACAATTAACAATTAACAATTGATAATTATAATTGTATTATCGTATAAAATTTGTAATTTTGAGCCGAAATTTTGAGGCTATCCGATGAAGCATACATTTGTTGCTAAAATAGTATTTTTACTCTTTGCTTTGGCTTATCTGCTGGGGTGTAATCCTACAAAAAAGGTACCAGAGGGAGCGTATCTGCTGCGTAAGAATACGATTTCTATTAATGATAAAAAACCTAAGAATGCCAATGTCTATGGCTATCTACGTCAGGAACCCAATTCGCGATTGTTAGGGATTCCACTGGGGTTGCTTATCTATAACTTGGCCGATGACCATGCAGAGGAGAACTACCAAAAATGGCTTGAGAGACACCCTAAGTGGCATCGCTTCTTAGATGGTTTTCTTTCTAAAAAACAAACCCAACGCTTGGGAAAATCCTTTTTGGTATCAGGCAAAGACCGTATGCTCCAGCGAATGGGACAAGCACCTGTTATAATAGATACGGTAGAGACTCGCAAATCGGCACATACCCTCCATGCTTACTACAACAGTGTGGGCTATTTTAATAATATAGGTCACTATGAAATTACCCCTACAGACAAAGAAAAACAGGCTTCAGTAACCTACTATATAGATAGGGGACGGCGCTATTATATAGATTCATTGGATACCCAAATTCTCTCTCCAGAGATTGATTCCCTCTACAAAAAGCGTATTAAAGAGCGTATTATCAAGCCACGTACTTTCTATCACTTGGAGAAATTCTCTAACGAACGCGCACGTATTACCAACCTATTGCGCAACAATGGTTTCTATAACTTTCAGCAAAGCGCTATAGACTTTACCATAGCACGAGATACGGTAGTGTATAACAATGATTCACTGATCAATGTAACCACCACCATAGCCAACTACATAGATCGCTCCACTGATCCTCCTACAGAAAAGCCATACAAATCCCACAAGATAAGGAAAGTACGCCTCTATACTGATTATGATTCATCTTCCCAGAATACTCCCTATGATTCGTTAGAATACAAAGGGATTACTTACTACTACCGCCATAAGTTGCGCTATCGTAAGCAAACGCTCTATGATGCTATTGCCTTGCGTTCGGGAAGTATTTACCGAGATATAGACCGCAACAATGCTTATAGGCAGATTAACAACCTTAGGGCTTTTAAGTACCCCAATATACAATACCACTATGCCAAGAATGATACTTTGGAGAGGATTTTGGAGGCAGATATACACTTGGAGCCTCTCAAGCGCTTCTCTATAGAGACCAATTTGGAACTCTCTCGCTCCTCTATACAGGAGTTTGGGATAGGGTTTAGCACTTCTTTTATTGCCAGAAACGTCTTTAGAGGGGCAGAAACCTTGGAGATAACTCCACGTATTACCATGGGTGCTCAGCAATTTTTGGATGGGAGTTCGGCCTTCTTCAATCTCTTTGAGTATGGAGGCGGTTTGCGCCTGACTATTCCGCGTATATGGTTCTTCGGTAAGATAGAGTCACTTATCCCTTATTCCAAAACGCCCCAGACCATATTGCAACTCTCCACCAGTACTCAAGAGAATATAGGTTTGGACAGGCAGAAGACCACAGGGGTACTCCGCTACACTTGGAGTCCTAATACGGCCAATCGCAACATATTGGAACTTTTGGATATAGAGTATGTACATAACAAAAACCCTGAAAATTATTTCAATGTATATGAGAGTTCATATGAAGCGCTCAATGGCATTGTAAAGAAAGAAGGTACCGCACCTGCGCGATACTTAGATGCACATGGAAATCTCAAGAGGAGAGAGGCTTATGAGTATTTCATCTATGATATGTTTCGCAGAGATTGGACGAATCCAGCCCAGAGGAATTTGGATTTGCTCAACTTATATGAGCGTTTCTACCACCTGACACGCAACGACCTAATCATGGCTACCAGCTTCACTTATATGTCCAATAATACACTGAATTATTTTGAGCCTACTTATGAGCAATTCCGTGTGAAGGTAGAGACAGCAGGAAACCTTCCTCAGCTGGTGAATATCATACGTAAGCTCCCCAGAGACGATCAAGACCAACGCAAGTTCTTGGATGTAGCCTATGCCCAATACGCCAAGGCAGAGGTGGAATATATCAAGCACTTTCCACTATCAACAAGGAAGAACAGCGGAGAGGTATTAGCCCTACGCGGCTTTATTGGCTTTGCTATGCCTTATGGGAACGGAAAGAATATCCCTTTCTCGCGTAGCTATTTTGCAGGGGGTGCCAATGATAACCGAGGTTGGCGTGCCTACTCCTTGGGGCCAGGTTCATCGGGTTCGGTTTTGGAGTTCAACGAGGCCAATTTCAAGTTGGCAGCCAATGTAGAATACCGCTTTACCATAGCCAATGCACTGAAGGGGGCACTTTTCTTAGATGCAGGGAATGTATGGCACCTCTTGGACAGTGAGGAGCGAACAGAGGCCAAGCTGGATCAGTTCTCAGATATATCGGATATAGCCTTGGCTACAGGCTTTGGGTTGCGCTATGACCTGAATTACTTTGTCATACGTGGGGATTTTGGAATGAAGCTATACAACCCCTCACAGCGGGTTACTCCACACTGGACAAATAAGCTAAAACTCTCTAATTTTGTTTTTAACATAGGAATTAATTATCCTTTCTAATGAATTGTATAACAACTAATTAAATATTTTAAAGATGAATAAAGGACCCATTTCTCAATTTATTGAGAAGCATTTTCTACATTTTAATGCAGCAGCCTTAGTGGATGCTGCTAAGGGCTATGAAACACACCTACAAGAAGGAGGAAAGATGCTTGTGGCGCTGGCAGGTGCGATGAGTACAGCCGAGTTGGGTATTTCTTTGGCTGAAATGATACGCCAAGGAAAGGTGGATATTATCTCCTGTACAGGGGCAAATCTTGAGGAAGATGTGATGAACCTTGTGGCTCACTCTCACTACAAGCGTGTGCCTCATTATAGAGATCTTACTCCAGAGCAAGAACGCGAACTCTTGGACGGTCATTATAACCGTGTAACCGATACTTGTATTCCAGAGGAAGAGGCCTTCCGTCGCTTACAAAAACACTTGGAAGAGGTATGGTACAAGGCAGAAGAAAAGGGCGAACGCTATTTTCCACACGAATTTCTTTACCAAGTGGTGCGCTCTGGGGTATTAGAACAATACTACGAAATAGATCCTAAAAACTCTTGGATATTGGCCGCTGCTGAAAAGAATATTCCTATCATATGCCCAGGCTGGGAGGATTCCACTACGGGAAATATCTTTGCTGCCAATGTGATCAAAGGTAACCTAAAGGCACATACAGTGAAGACAGGTATAGAGTATATGATCTACCTTACCGAATGGTATCGCAACAATTCTGCTGGTAAGGGCGTAGGCTTCTTCCAGATAGGTGGTGGTATAGCGGGTGATTTCCCTATCTGTGTGGTGCCTATGATGTACCAAGACTTGGAATGGGAAGATGTACCTTTTTGGTCATATTTCTGTCAAATATCCGACTCCACTACCAGCTACGGTTCTTACTCAGGAGCAGTGCCTAATGAGAAGATCACATGGGGAAAATTGGATGTAGATACGCCTAAGTTCATAGTGGAATCCGATGCTACTATCGTGGCACCGCTTATCTTTGCGTATATACTTAATCAATGATTAGTGACGAATGACTAATAATATGAAAAAACAAATCACTGATACGGTACTGATGATACGCCCTGTGCGTTTTAGGACGAATGAGCAGACCTTGGTGAATAATTATTTCCAGAAGGGGATTAATATCACCAATGAGCAGATCAACCTAAAGGCACAACAGGAGTTTGATGCCTTGGTCAGCAAACTAAGGGCAGTGGGTGTCCATGTCATCGTGGTAGATGATATCTACGAGCAGGATACGCCTGATTCTATATTTCCGAACAACTGGATTAGCTTTCACAATAACAAGGATGTGGCTTTCTACCCTATGTTTGCTGAAAACAGACGTAGAGAGCGCCGCGAGGATATCTTGGATATAGTGGAAGCAGAAGGCTTTGAGATAGAGAACGTATATGACTATACAGAAGCAGAGAACGAAGGCCTCTACTTGGAGGGGACGGGAGCTATGGTCTTGGATAGAATCCATCGCAAGGCCTATTGTGCGCTCTCGGCCAGAGCTAATGAGGAGCTATTCATTGAGTTCTGTGAGGATTTTGAATATACACCTGTTATCTTCAAGGCTTTCCAGCATACAAATGGAGCGCTTAAACCTATCTATCATACCAATGTGATGATGGCACTTGGGGAGACCTTTGCTATTATCTGCCCAGATGTGATACAGGATAAGAGCGAACGCAAGAACGTACTCCATCACCTCAAGGAAGATCATAAGGAGATCATCACCATAAGCCCCCAACAAGTGGATTGTTTTGTGGGAAATATGCTCCAAGTGAAAGGGAAAGATGCCAAATACTTGGTGATGAGTGAGACCGCTTACAACGCTCTGACCCCTCAGCAGATAGAAGCCATAGAGAGACATACCCAAATACTCTATAGCGACCTCTCTACCATAGAGGTATGCGGTGGCGGTAGTGCCCGCTGCATGTTGGCGGAAGTCTTTGGAGTGAAAAGTGAATAGTGAAAAGTGAATAGAGGCTTTCCTTTTAGGATAGCCTCTTTTATTATAGGAGAAAGTTTTCCTTATGAGAAAAGCCCAACACATCTTGTCTTATCCATCTTTAGTATAGTATTTTAATCAAATCTTTGACTTGCTCGGTATCTTGCTCGGTTGCAAACTACCCATTTTATAAAGATTTTACTTGTGAAAAAATTAGATTATTGAGGTAGATTCATTTTTTTACCTTACCTTTGTAGCGAACTATTAGAAATAAATATCATAAAAAAGCGCTTATCCACCCGTTGAATATTTGGATACACTCACTTATTTGTAAATTAACGTAAGTTCAATATAAGCAAAAAATAACAGCCCCACCTTATTAGATGGGGCTATTATTATTTATTTTACGGAGGCTTCACTATTTTACCTCTTCGAAATCTACGTCTTGGACGTTGTTATCGCCGCCTGCATTAGGCTGAGGACCTGGTTCGGAGTAGTTAGCTCCAACTCCTGCATCACCGCCTTGTTGTGCTTTGTAGATATCCTCAGAAGCACTCTTCCAAGCATTGTTTATTTTCTCTAAAGCAACTTCAATAGTGGCAATATCTTTGCTTTCGTAGGCTGATTTGAGATCCTCTAAAGCACTTTCAATGGCTGCTTTCTTGTCAGAAGGGAGCTTATCACCGAACTCTTTGAGTTGTTTTTCGGTTTGGAAGATAAGCGCATCGGCTTCGTTC
>ERZ772973.180-NODE-180-length-38501-cov-4.98213_pt1 | contig 38501 bp, 59 predicted proteins | sample MGYA00580672_ERZ772973 | MGnify/ENA primary metagenome ERZ772973 (study PRJEB29015, sample SAMEA2737938) | human oral metagenome | biome: human oral; feature: human-associated habitat; material: dental | place: China | collected 2152 ...
AAAAAAAAAAAAAAGAAAAAGAGGAAAACCCAAAATGTCAATCTACACACACTACACCATTGAAGCCACTACACGGCTCGGAGAGGTATACGTCTGGAATCCACTCATCAGTGAGTATGAGTACCAGAACAACCAAGAGTCATCTGATATTAGCACGAAAGATGAAGCTCTCGATGAGTTTGGCTACGCAGTCGCAGCAGCAGATCCAGATGAGTTTATGAAAGTAAGCCTACTCCGTGTTACAGAGCTTAGCAATGGCTCATCAGATGTATCAGTAGTAGAGTACAAGAATTTCTAGGAGAAGCAATGCAGAACTGGAAAGTAAGAAAGAAACTCTACCAGGAGTCCTGGGAGCTAAAGGATATGAGGTACCGCCTCAACCTCCTCAGAGAGTTTGTAGACGACCAATACTACATCGACAACGCAACAGATTACCTAGAGAAAGCTCTCAGCAACATCGAGTTAGCAATGGACAGCAAACAACTCAAGCGAGCATACGAACCACTGACCAAAAGAGAAAAGGAGAACTAACAATGTATCTATACACAATCGAGTACAAAAGGCTCAGCCGAAGCCAAAAGGAGGAGTATAAGACAGTAGCAGAAAACGCTCGTGTCGCACTCCGTAACCTCGAGCGCAATCGCTGCAAGCCATACAGTTACCGCATCATCAATGTAGAGCGTATCTCAGAGGACGAATAGCATAATGATGCATACCTACTTAATTGATTACCAAGAGAAAGGAATATCAGACGTGCTACACCGCGTCGTCAAAGCTAACAGCGAAGAGGAGGTAGAATATCTACTAAAACTGTCACAAGACCCAGATAACGAGCGAGAACTAACCGTAAGCCGTATACGTCTCATAGACGGCACGCTAGCAGACTAACCATAAAGGAGTAGCAATGAAACCATATATGATCACCTACCGTAGAAATGGAGCTAAAGGCACATTATCCCGCATAGTAAAAGCTAACAACCCAGACGAGGCTATCTATGTCTTAAAGCTGAAGTTTGATCCAGATGGTACAAAACAATTATCAGTGAAAGATGTGCATCTTCTAGATAAAGCACCCTCTGAACCATTCGTCACCCGACACACAGACGCCACCTCACGCCTCGCTTTGCATAATCAAACCTACCAGGATTGCCGGCTCATAAACAGACACCCAGGAAAACGAGGAATGATCTAATGTACCACTACCGCCTACTCTACAAACACAACCCTAGCGATAAATGGAGTATCTATACTACTACAGCATTAGATAATGGCACAGCTATCACTAATCTGCTAAAAGATAAAGAAGCAGTATATGACTATAGGATCATTAAGCAAGAAGAGATAGAGAATAACGATACCAACATAGCACATAACTTGTTTAAATTATTTGTCTGGTTCTTTACTATGGCCATGGTGTTATGGGTAGTGCAGCAAAGATAGACATAAATACACACTAGGAGAGGTTTGCGAGGCCTCTCCTCTTGTTATTCATAAGGGAAATGACTATAATGTTGGTATGCCAAGAAAATCTTCCAAGCAAGAAACAGGGGTCAAGAAGGAACCAACCCCACCGCACCTAAGGAACCCTACTGGTAAGGGCGGCTTAGGCGACAACCCTCAGAACAGATCTAGTGGCCGCTGGTCAAAAGACACCAGCATCTCATACTGGTATAACAAGCTAGGCCGCATGACACTCAAAGAACTTGAGGAATTTGAGAAAAAGGGCGATGAGCTTACTCCATTCCAAAAGACAGCTCTCGTGCGTGTTAAACGTGCCTACAAGGGTGATTCTGAAGGCCTGGCCGAAGCTAAAGAGGTAGCAGACCGTACAGAAGGCAAGGCCAAGCAGGATATATCTATAGACGCCAGCGATAATATGAAAACTATCATGAGAGGCTTTATTATACCAACACTACCAACGGATTGGATTGATGAGCAAGTCGCATTGGCCCGTTCTAAACAAAGCAAAGTATGATGAGCTGCGAGAGAAGGGCTATTGGTTACCATTACCAGGCCCTCAGCAGCTCGCAATAGCTCTCTCACGTGATAAGAGATTCCGTGAGATATTATTCGGTGGCTCACGCGGTGGAGGTAAGACAGACGTGTCCATCGCTACTATAGGCGACCGCTTTGGCGATACCAGAGCACGCCAACTCGTCATTCGTAAAGACGCAGGAGACCTAGCAGACTTTGAGGAGCGTGCCGTAGCAGCCCTCCAGCCATTTGGAGCTAAGCTACGTCGTAACCCTATGGTGCTCTCAGCTAAAGGCTGTGGCCGTGTCATTGGTGGCCATCTCCACGATGCTGAAGCCTACACAAAGTACCAGGGACATGAGTATTGTCGTATCAACATCGAGGAGCTGACTCAGATACCAGACGAGGGACGATATGAGAAGCTCATCAGCTCAGCTCGCAGCAAGTACAAAGACCTATACCCTCAAGTGTTTGCTACTACAAACCCAGGTGGCGCAGGCATGGGATGGGTAAAGAAGCGTTTTGTAGCACCGGATCCAGATAGGGCAGAAGTACTCAAGATGGAGTACCCATGGGTAGATATATACGGCAAGAAACAAGTCACACACTGGCAAATCGTCATAGACAAGCGTACAGGTATCTGGCGAGCTTACATCCCAGCCACCATTGACTCCAACCCGTTCCTGCTCGAGAACGACCCAGACTACGTGAAATACCTCGACTCTCTACAGGATTCAGACCCAGAGCTGTACCGTGCCTGGCGTTTTGGCGACTGGGACATTCAGTTTGGCGCTGTGTTTGAGGAGTTTCGGCAGAGTAAGCATACCTACACCAAGTTCAGTGAGTGGGGTGTTACTAAAGAGGCCTTTGACAGTAACTACCGCGTCATGGGTATGGACTGGGGTTACAACGATGAGTGTGTGCTTCTTTGGGCTATGTTTGATAACATCACGGAGAAGGAGAACAGAGCGTTTATTTACCGCGAGCTGCATGGCAACCACAAACCTAAAGAGTACTGGTGTGAGAGGATTGTAGAGATGTATCTAAAGGATCATGTAGACCTGATAGCTCTGCCACATGACGCTTACAGCCATCTAGGAGGCTCTGAGACGATCGCTAAGGTGCTCAATGATACATTTGCACGTCTAGCTCCAGACGAGAAGCGTCCACGCATTGTACGGGCTGATAAGCTCATGAAAGACAGGAAGCAAGCAGCAGTGCAGATGATACACAGTGCTTTCGCTAATAAATCAGACGGCAAGCCTGGCCTCATCTTTAGTAAGTACTGCTCATACCTCATCGACACACTACCAACCATCATCTACGCTAAAGAGTCTGGCGGTGAGGAGCTTGACCCTAATAACGTAGACCACGCACTAGACTCTCTCATGTACACTCTCATGACAGCCAATCGTGAGTATGGGTTCCTGGTGAACGAGGCAAAGAAGATCAACAAGCTTACCAAGCAGTCATTTACCATGGCACCGGGCGGCAGAGTAGAGGCAAAAGACATTGGAATTGATATTGCAACAGCGGTAGAGACAGATAAGCTCTCATAAAGGCTAGTCTCTCATGCTTTATTTGCTGTATGATAGAGACAAACAGGAGACATAGCATGCATGACCAAGACAAAGTATTTAAAGACCCTAGGGTAGACGACATAACAACTAGCACAGGCGTGATTGATGAGCGTGACGCTCTATCTATCGATGAAGTAGATGACGCTACGCTTGTACGGCGTTTCAAGTACTGGGTGAACGACTCAGAAGCCTACTGGAATAGCAGAAGCGGCTTCAACCTACGCAACGTGCGAGCACAGAACGAACGGTATTACCTAGGCAAGCAGGACAGCGATAGGCTCTATTACCACCAGGCAGACTACCGAGATAACCAGCTATTCGTTGGTATTCAAGCTGTTATTGCCTACGTGTCAGCTCGTGACCCAGGGTGTGAGATTACTCCAGGGGATGACTCACCAGCCAGCAAGACGCTCGCTACACGTCTAGAAAGCGCTGTAGATCTGCACAGCCAGAAGGTGCGTCTCTCACGCAAGATCAAGGTAGCAGCCAAGAACCTGGCCTTGAAGCGTGTGGGTGTGATCAAGCTCATGTACAACCCATTCAGTAAGGAGATTGAAGCTAAGGCGCTCAACCCAGAGAAGGTTATTCTAGACCGTAACGCAGAGCTAGACGAGGAGCCACGCTTTATTTGTGAGGTATGTGAGGACACTGTAGATATTCTCATGTCTAAATTCCCAGAGAAAGAGAAGGAGATTATGGCAGAGCTTGGCTTTGTGCGCAAGACGCAGAAGCTCCTCAGCACTGTTGTAGCCTACAATGAGATTTGGTTTACAGATACCACCACCGGTGAGCCACGTGAGTGTGTCGCTTGGTATTTCAATAATCTCATCTTAGACAAGAAGCTCAGCCCTATGTATGAGTACGACAACAAGGGTGTTGCTATCTGTAACTACACAGACAAGCCTACTAAGCCGTACACCTTCTGTAACTACCTGAACGACGGTAGCCATATGATCGACCAAACATCACCTATCGAGCAGGCTATTCCTCTCCAGAACATCCTCAACCGTCGTGGACGCCAGATTATTGATAACGCAGACACAGCTAACAGCATCAAGGTGTTCCGTTCTGGCGCTATCTCAGAGGATGACGCCAAGAAGCTCACAGGCAAACCTAACCAGTCTGTTGTGCTCGATATTCGTGAGGATGAGCCTATCAGTAACGCATATGGCGAAATTCCAGCCCACTTGCTGCCTAACTACGTCCTGCAAGACAAAGAAGACATTAAGAACAGCATCCACAATATCCTTGGTACGCCGTCTCAGTTCCGTGGTGATGACTCGAAGCGTGACGTTGGTACACTTGGTGAAGCACAGATGATGCAAAGCCAGGCCTCGGGCCGCCAGGATGAGATTGTGCGTGAGATTGATAACATGCTTGATCGCTACTTTAAGCTGCTTGTCCAGATGATGAAAGTGTACTACAGCAAGAACCACAAAATCTCTGGTCGTGACACTGATGGTAACTTTATCCACGTCGAGCTGTCTCGTGAGACTATCCCAGATAACGCTGTGATTGCTGTATCGCCAGGTAGCACTGTGAGTATGGACAAGAGCCGCCGTGAGAACATCGCAGTCAAGCTGGCAGAGCTTGGCGTGATTGATCCATACAACCTGTTCAAGGATCTTGGCCTCAAGGACTCTAGCGAGCGCTACGAGAGCTTGGTCAAGTTCAAGACTGACCCGAACATGCTCGTGGATGAGGTGCGTAGTGAAGTACAGGACGAGGAGGCCTACATTGACTTTGCAGTCATCATGAACGGCTTCGACGCTAAACCACGTGACGATGTGACGCCAGAGCACATCCTAGCCCACAACAAGCAACTCCAGACAGACAAGTTCCTCATGGCTAACCCGAAGTTGCAGCAGAAACTCCTAGCTCACATTGATCAAGAGGTACTCAGCCTCAGCCAGCGTGAGAAGCTCCAGGAAGCTAGTGACCAAGGGCTACTCGTAGACCCAACCATTCCTACGAGCCCAGAGATTCCAGAGCCTCAGCCACCAATGCCAGTAGATCCCTCTCAGACGCCACCAGAGGCGATGCAAGGCCAACAGCCACCAGTAGAAGGTCAACCCATCCCTGAACAGCCGGCACAGCCTGTAGGCGACCTAGGCGGTGTGCAGGATCAAGGCACAAGCGGTATCCTCTCCGGCCTCGGGCTATAGACATAACCACCTCCATTTAGATATAATCTAGGTATATATCAAACATAATGGAGGTGTTTACATTGGCATCATCTAGCACAGACCTATCAGAGATGGACTTTGACGCGTTGGTCGAGAAGGCGGAAGCCCAAGACCAGGACGACAAGGAAACGACTGATGGGGTAAAGGAACAACAAGATAACCCTACCACAGAGGAGGAAAAGAACGGTGAGGGTGAAGACACCACCGAAACGCAAGACGACAAGCCGGAAGAGGCTCCAGAGGATGAACCAGACAAAAAAGAATCTGGAGAATCAGAGGAAGAGCCGAAAACACAAGGCCTCTCTGACGAGGAGTTTCTAAAGGAGCTTGAGCGTCGTGGCCTTAAGGTGGCAGAAGACAAAAAGGAAGAGCCTAAAAAAGACGACAAGCCTCAACCTTGGGAGGAGCGCCCAGATGAGATTGACGAGAAGCTGTGGAACAAGTCATCACCAGAGGAAAAGTTTATCTACAACAGCCTCGATTACATCACTGTGAAGGGTAAGGACGGCGATGAGCTGTCTATTAAGCTGCCTACACAGCTGCCAGATGACTTTGAGTTTGCCAACAAGAAGGCAGAGGCTCAGTTCTACAGTGCTATGAGCGCCCAAAGCTCCAAGGCAGAGAAGCTCATGAATAAGATCACCTCTGATCGTGAGCAAACAACTAAGGCAGAGAAGGAAAAGGCAGAGCTTGATGCTATTATTGCTGACGTTGATCGCCTCCAGGACGATGGTATCGTGCCTAAGATCAAGGCCAAGCCAGGTACAGAGGAATTTAACACTGACCCTAGCGTGCAGCTAGTAAACAAGATCCTCGACTTTCGCGATGAGTACAACCGCAAGCACAAGGGTGAGAACATTAGCTCATACACAGCTGGCCTCATCTATAAGGCTAAGAACCCGAAAGAGTTTGAGACAGAGGACGACAAGCGACGTTCTAGCCAGGATAAGTCACGGGAGAAAACCGCTAGCCGTGTAGCAAATAAAACAACATCAGCCAATCGCCCAGAGTACAACCACAAGGCTTTTGGTAAAAACGTCAGTCTAACTGACATTGCAGATTACTACGCAGATCAACTATAAGGTGAAAGGAGAAAATAGATGAATCTGGATCAAATTAATCAAGGGCTAACCGAGGATCAAATCCTTGGCAATGCTGTAACGACTCAGGCTGTAGACGGTGATACGTTCCGTGACATTGTGTACGCTATGTTCAAGCCAAACGATATGGTGGTTATTAAGAACAACGCGCCGTATCCATCAGGTTTTGCATACATGCATATCGATGACGAGGAGCACATTCAGCCTAATGAGTACACCAACACGACTATCCGTGGTGCACAACGTGCTTTCCTCATCCACGCAGGCGAGGAGAAGGTAGTGCAGGGCTGGCTCGCCTACATGGCTCTTGAGCACATGTGGAAGGAATACGCCCAGTACAGCAGCTCTGATGGCGCTCGTATGCTCGCAGACGTACAAGCTCGTACCAAATGGCTCAACGAGGCGTACCGTGGCCCTGCTCAGTACACGACTGGCGCTAAGGACACAGCCAAGGAAGAGGCAGAGAAGCCAGCTCGCCGCGGCCGCCAAGCTAAAGCGGAGAGCAAAGAGGAAGATCTAGGGTTTAGCGAGTAAATAGCAGACCTATCTGTAGCCCGCCCGAGGTATAATCTCTAAAGAAGGAGAATAACTGGGCGGGTTTTCGCCTGAAAGAGACAAATTGTATGGATGATAAACCGCTAAACAAATGGCAAGTCAAGGAAATTATTGATGACGCCATCACCAAGCATGAACTGCGCAAAGAAAAGGACTTTGTGCCTATCTACGCGTTGGAAATATATAAGAAAGACATAGAATCACGACTCAAAGACCTTGAGGATGACTCAGCAGAGGCTAAAGACCGCAATAAATGGCTGTTTCGCCTTGTTGTGGGCGCAGTTATCACATCATTTGTGCCAATTGTCATCGCATTGCTGTCTAACAGCAGGGGAGGGCTACTACGATGAGAAGGAGTCGTGTTATTCGATGGTTTAAAAGAGAAACACTACTAAAAATCCTATCAATCATGATGATTTTAAGCCTTATATTCAGTGGCTACACCGTTTACAAGGTATTTACACTCAAACCAGGCCAAGCTGTGACTATATCGGGGGGTGCGAAGGTAGAAAAGCCTATCACAAACATCACAAACGCCCAAATAGACAAGGACGGCAACCTAGTACTCACATATTCAGACGGAGAGGCACGTAATGTAGGCTCTATCGTTGGATCGAACGGTAAAGACGGGGCCGACGGCAAGACACCGACCAATTCAGAGATAGCGTTAGCCATCAAGACATACTGTCTCACCAACAAATGTTCAGACAACCCCACAAGTGCCCAGGTAATGAGCGCTGTTGCTGCTTATTGCTCAGGCGGTATATGTAACGGTACGAACGGCAAGAACGCCTCAGACGAGCAGATAGCGACCGCTGTGGCTAAATACTGTGCGGCAGGACGATGCAAGGGCGATACAGGCGCTACTGGGGCTACAGGGGCTACAGGAGTGGCAGGGGCTAATGGCATCAATGGCGTTGACGGCAAGGACGGCAAAGACGGCAAAGACGGCGCGTCTCCACAACTATCGTGTGTTAACATCAAGGACAACTCAGGTAACCAAACATCATGGGTAGCATGGAAATACGAGGGTGAAGCAAACTCCGCGTACCGCAGGCTATACAAGATCGCTGGTGACAGTAACTGTATTAATATTTAAGGAGGTATAAATGGCGTACAACTACATTACGCAGTATGACTCGCCAAACTACACTGCTGGCCGGCAAGGCAACAACATCAACAGTATCACAATCCACTGGTGGGATGACCCAAGCAAAGGGCCCACGTTCGAAGGTATCACAGCCTGGCTGTGCAATCCAGCGTCACAGGTGAGCGCTCACTACGTAGTCACCGGCACAGATCGACGTGTGGCCTGTATCGTAGACCCTGCTAACATTGCTTGGCACGCTGGCAACTGGGTGGGTAACCAGACAAGCATTGGCATCGAGTGTGATCCACGATGCCGTGATGAGGATTACGACGTTATTGCAGAGCTGGTGGCAGAGTTGCGTAAGACCTACGGCGACCTGCCACTCCGACCGCACAACTCATGGACGAGCACGACCTGCCCAGGCAACTACGACCTCGGCCGTATTGATCGTATGGCCCGTGAGAAGGCTGGCCAGGTTGTACAGCGTGATAGGACTGATGAGATTAACTATCTCAATGGCTTGTACCAGCAGATTCTTGACCGCAACGTAGACGAAAACGCTATCGGCCACTACCTGTCTCAGATTGACAAAGGTTGGAACTGGGATCAGATCCGTGAGGACTTGGCTAATAGTGCAGAAGGCAAGGCAGTAGCAGAGCGACGTAACGCACGCAACAACGAGCTACGAGCAGCTTACGACAGTGAGACTAACGAGATTCAGCGCCTCTACAAAGAGATTCTCGAGCGTGACGCAGACGAAGGTGGTATTGAGCACTACCGGAATCAGATCCGTAACGGCTGGAGCTGGGGCATGGTAGCAGACGACCTGCGCCGTAGTGACGAGTACAAGGAACTGCAGCGCATTAAGAACGCACCGACGCCAGAGATTCAGCACGTAGAGCCAGAGCCACCAACAGAGCCGGAGAAGCCGCAGGAGAGGGCTCCAGAAGCGCCGCAGGAAGCACCAAAGGCCGAGGATACTACAACTATCCTTGGAGATATTCGACGCATACTGCAGGCGATCCTAGACGCTATCACAGGTTTGTTTAAAAAATAAAGGAGAAGTAAAATGGAAGTACTAAACGTCCTCATCGTACCAGCAATCGTAAAGCTGTTCGACATGTTCAACAAGAAGGAGTGGGGCGGCATCGCTAAGGTGTTCCTCGCTATCGCAGCAGGTATTGGTTACTACTTTGTGACCGGGCACTTTGTCTTTACCGACAAGACTGTCTACGACGGTATCGCCTTCGGCCTTCAGGCTGCTGGTCTTGTGACTGTGGCAGCTAAGGCTGGCGCAACTAAATAGCTCATAATAAGCTGTTGTATTATTGACCCCTAGGTATCCTGGGGGTTATAATATTAGCGTATGCAAGATAGTCTTATGATCGAGTGGAGAAACGGCGAGATAACCATCACCCCACCAGAGGATTTTCAGAAAGTGATACGGCCGCGGTATATACCACGAGGAGCGAGCCGTGGGCTATATATCAATCGTATGTCTGTGACTAAAAACGGGCAGACAACAGTGGTCACGTTTGAGAAGGACGGGGACGCCTACATTACCGCACCGACTGGCAAAGTCTACTTTACAGAGTACAAGATCGTGAGCGCTCAGCCTGTATTGCTATCTAAAGAGTTTGTTGGATTCTCTGGTGTAAATACCGTCGGGGAATTTGATGAATTACTATTGCCTATTTGATCTAGCAGGAGTATACTGTGAAATGCAGCGTGATCCGGAGTCCGGACGCCGAGAGAGCGACTGTACAAGTATAATTAATTAATTTACTGTGGTTATGCATAACGCCCTTGGTCAAAAGCCAGGGGTGTTGTGTTATTATAGAGGCGCACAACCAGCCTACCAAGCTATCTTGGTGAGGGCTGGCTTTTGTTATGTACGTGTATAATGAGAGGTAGAATTAAACGGAGAAATTACTATGACAAAATGGATCAACAACGACGCTTGGAACGCCTTGCTTAACAAAGTAAAGACGGCTGATCAGATTTGGCTGCTATCTACTTACGTAGAGAACTACAGCGCAGCACAAGCTAATAAAATCGGCGGCAAAGCCTATTCGCTCGGTACGGTTTCATTCCCAGGTAGCGGGGAGAAAAAGGTGTCTTTGCCAAGTGTCGCGGACGTCCCCATAGACAGGAGTGGAACAGTTAACCATGTAGCGCTTGTTCGCACTGGCGGTAGCGAACTTATCATGGTTGTTGATGTTACAAGCCAAGCTGTCGCTCAGAACGGTAAGGCGGATGTGTCTGGTATCGAGCTAAAGGCAGAGGTGGCGTAGTATGGAGAACAATAAAAGAGTACGGCGCATCGCAGACATAGCAGAGGAGCTTGGTTTTCGTGTATGGTTTAGCTTCGCGGTTTGCCATATTCATAGAATGTATGGCCCAGAGGTCGCTCATTTTGAGCTGGATGACCAGCAGCGATATTGGGTATCATCTGAATTTCTAAATGCTACTGCCGGTAAGTATTTCCGCGAGGTAGTTGATCATATTGGTTACTTAGCGGCCAATAAGGGCAGCCAGTCCAGGGGGGCGCTATACGCTCTGAAAGATAAGAGGGGCAGCTGGTTTTCAATCAAAGAACTTGAAGATGGTAGCGGGATCAACACTATCGATAAGCCAGCGCTAAACGCTTTATATACGCGCAGGGGCGTTGATCGTATGGCAAAACGCTATGATGCAGCATACGATTGCTACATCCAGGAGATAGACCAGGATAACATTTCTAGGCGATCTATAGACTGGGAGAGTAAAACTGCTAAAGATGACTCTGGTGGCCACACTAGCCAAAATAACCAGGGCGGCAATAACAACTATAACTTTTTCTAGGAGGCTATATGGCAAGCAACATGACAATCGGCTTTTTGGCCACCGAGATAACAGACGAAAACAACACCATCGACATAGATGCCACATATAACCCGTACTTTCCAAGTGCCCCATTTTACATAACCATCTCACCAGCGGACGAAGTGCCGACTGCCCTTAATTCAGAGATTATAGCTGTTAGGGCGCGCAATGGTAAGACATTGACTGTGAGCCGCGGGCAACGTGGCATTGTGGCTAAATCGCACAAGAAGGGCGCTATGGTGTACCAGGGTGTCTACTATGAAAATCTTCTACATGTCGGTGATATTGTGATGACACTTAACCCAGTACCTATGCCCGGCAGGTTATTACTCAATGGGCAAGGTGGGTATAGTAAGTGGGATTACCCGCTACTGTATGAGCACATTAGGAATAACGCACGGTACGGCACTATATCAGGTGATACGTTCACATTGGCCGACCTTCGTAGCAGGTTTCCGCTAATCGCAGGTGGAGTAGACTCTGTCGGTACATCTGGCGGCAGCAATACTATACGGCTAGCCCCACAAAACTATCAGACAAACACGTGGATGAGTCAAAAGATGAGCCAGTCAGCTAGTCCTTCTGGTGGAGTTAGGATGGGTGGCGACACAGGGTTTCACCTCCACGGGGTGACAAACACACCGAGCGACTCATCGAAAAATGTGCCGCTTGAGTGGCGTCCACAGTATATTGCCCTAAATTTCGAAATTGTAGCGGGGTAAAATATGCTCGTAGTCGCAGATTGGAGAGACTTACCTAGCCTGGTGCAGAAAGACTATTGGCCTAATGGAGGCTTATCTCCTGGGCCATTTGGGATCGATGCCAGCTCTACCGGTTTCGCAGTACACTACGCATCTCTTACACCGGTTAAGGGCCAAAGTGATGTGGAGCTGCTCGCCAAAGTTAAAATAGACACGCTCGTCGCAAAGCAGGGTCTACTCGTTATTCGCGGTAACGTATTCTTCGATCAACAACAAAATCGCAATCGCGACTCCGGCTATATTGTGGCCTATCAGCAGGGCGTCGATGGGATCACCTATCTAAAGGTGGACTACGCAGACGACACATTCAATCAGGCTATCGGTGTTAGTAAACCACTAGAGTGGAACTGGGTTAGGTTCAGTGTAAAAGGCACAGAGATTAAAGCCAAAGTCTGGGGCGATGGGCAAGTAGAGCCGGGGTGGCAGATAGTAATCAATGACGGCTATTGGCCAGCAGACAGCAATGGCTCAGTGGGTATAGCCCACTTTAGCGGTGGTACTGTAACATATAGCTATATCTCCGCCTCTACCGACGACAGGCCAGCTCCAAAACCTGGTGAATATGTGGATACATACGTGAGCCCCAAACCAGAGCCGGAAATTGGGTATTGGGGAGCGCCAGGGCTGCGACCTCTTGGTTTGCTCCAAATGCCTAAAAAGAAAAGCGCTAACTATGAGATTGTTGGATCTACAACAACAGCTAGAATCACTACTAATCTGCCGGCACTATCACATAAGTACTCTCTCCGTGGCAATAGAGGTTTCCCATGGGTGCAAATCACCCCGCCAAAAATCGTCTACAAAGAACCTGGCAAACTCTATATTTTACCCTCAACAGAGGTAGCGAGAGTCAAAATAAGCCAGCCAACAATAGACTACAATGCACCGCCGAATACGAGTGTTGTAGGTAAAACAACAACAGCTAGAATCACTACCAATCTTCCGTCTATTACGTTCAGTTCAAAGCATGCCATCATAGCAGACGAGACTATAGCGCGTATTGAATTGCCTCAGCCAACCATCGTATTCAAAGACGTGGATCGATACACGTTTTATGTAGACCCTGCTACCGCTCGTATACATTCTACAACGCCATCTATCCGTTTTAAACGTGTACAGCTCAACCCCGACGTGTGGTCAACACCACAACAGCGCATAGAGCAGGAGTGGCGCAAGCTACCTGTCTCTAGTGAGGCTACAGGTGCTTGGAGACAACACGAGTATGTTCGTAGTAATGACCAAGTTTGGCGCGACAGACGGCGTGAGGATACCTCACAATGGCGAAAACCAGTATCTACCACTAGAGATGAGCAAGAGTGGCGGCGTGTAGTGTATGATTAGAGTAAAGGAGAATAAGACATGCTGACATTTTCGCAATTAAAACAAGATGTGATCAGCCTCATCAACGTAGATGAGGACAACATCACAGAGGTACGCAAAGCCGTATCAGATATAAACACAGGAATGAAGCTATTCCAAAACGCCGTGAGACGGTACTGGGTGCGCCAAGAGCGTGAGACTAACCTAATCCAGGGCAAATCACTGTATCGCTTTCCAAGGGATATGGTACGAGTTGTAGACGTGCGCATAAAAGACGGCGATAGCTACTATCCTATCACTCCAGTGCACAATATCGAGGAGTGGCATAAGATTACGAGCGGACAATCCACCGGAAGGCCTGAATGTTTCATCATCAAGAACGGCACAGAGATGGAATTGTTCCCGACACCAGCAGATGACGTGCCAAGCGGCATGATTGTGACGTTCGAGCCTCGTATGCAGGACTTAGGGCTGGCAGACAAGGAGTTTAGCGTGTCTCTGACGGAGAATAGCCCACGAGTTACAGCCTCACAAGACAGTTTTGTGCGCAGTATGGAGAACAACGGGTGGCTACAGGTCACAGATGGCAGTGACGGTAACTGGTACAAGGTAGCAAAGGTTGTAAACGCTCGGGAGATACGCCTTGAGACACCGTATCAGGGCCTCACAGCAACAACACGGGTCAAGATAGGTCAATGCCCACAATTCCCAGAGGAATACCACCAAGCGCCTGTATATTACGCCGCACAGCAATACTTTTTGATGCGTAAAGACCTAGATAGCGCCAATATGTACAAGCAATTGTTCGACAACATGGTGCAGGAGTACAAAACGGTGTACGGTATTACGACAAGCTCCGGTTTTATCCAGGGTGGCAGCAGTATGATGGGCCGAGAACGGACCACTGATCCAGTAAGGAGTATCTGGTAATGGCAGCAGGCAACACAGGCGATACAATAATCAGCCAAACATCGTTTTATGGTGGCTTTGGTACTGATGGCAAGATTGGTATCAAGAATAGCTATGGTGATTCAGAGTGCTTGGATGGCCGTAAGAACCCTAGTAGGCTCTCTGTGCTTCCTGGGGCGCGTAATCTAGGTGATAACGACGTACAGAGCCTCATTGTGAACATGACACAGACTCCAGACGGCGTACGGTGGGGTATTGGTAACGACGGTACTCTTTACAAGATCGACGTGAATAACGATGTAACAAGAGCCTCTACATGCCCTGGATGGACGCAAGGTACATTCGGTGACCTGACCTACTGGAGACTTAAGGACGCCATTTATATCACTGGTAACGATCGTATCTACATGTACACTAACGCCACATCGCCCAAGCAGTCACAGATAGACGTGATCACACCCAAGGCTAGCTCATATCCTACAGTGGCGCAGATCCTTGTGAAAGACCGTGACGGCAAATGGATCGGCGGCGGAACGAACCGGTGGAGTAGTATTAATGGCCAACCTCAGAGTGACGGGTTACCCACATCTATTATCGAGAACGAGGAGAACACCTGTATTTTCCTACCCGACCAGTCTCCTATGACTCGTATATCTGTGCGCTTCCATGCCAAAGGTGGTGGCCAGGTACACCTTGTAGTGCATGACGCTCAGAACAAAGAGATTGCTCACGCTACTAAAAACGCCAGTGAGGTACAGACTGGGCAGATCACATACTTCGACTTTCCAGAGACGAAGGTTGGGGACTACGCTAACTTCGGTACAGAGTACCACATCCATATGTATGCTAGCGACGGTAACTGGCGTGTAGAGACGTATGAGCAGGACAAGATGTATGGCCTGCACTTCCAGTACTTCGCCTCACTGCTCACTAGCACGACACGTAAGAGCCATCCGATCATCAACTGGGGTGGTAGCAAACTGTTTATTGGTAACGATCAGTACCTGGTTGATTGGCTTCCTTCTGGCCTAACAGAGGTAGATGAGACTGAATTTAACCGTCACCGTGTGATTGTTGAGACGGGCATGGAGGTTACTACCCTCACGAGTAATGACGAGTACGTTGTATTAGGCTGCGAGAAGGTGAGCACGGTGCCCGGCCGATCATTCCAGGAGGGCATGCTCGGCTTCTGGGACGGGTTTGCAGATGGCTTGAACTTTAAGATCGACACGCCGATGGGCGAACCAAAGAGCCTATTTACCTATCAGAACATTACGTACACGATTATTGACGGGGCTATGTACGCCTACACAGGAGCTAAGCAGCTAACCAAGGTGCGCACACTGAACGACAGCCACAGCGAGTACACAGAACGACGTGACACCACAGATATTTATCCTCACTGTATGACAGTACGGCGCGGTATCATGCTGTTCGCCTTCCCAAGTAAGACAAGCCTGTACACGATGAGGCACGGTATCTATTCTTGGGGCGCGGTGGATAAGAACTACCCAGAGTCATTCTACTACTCGTACAACATGCCGGAGGCGCTAGGAAACTACAACTCAGACAACGTAAAGTACGAGTTAGGTGGGTGCTGGAATTTTGGGGACACTCTGTACTTCAGCTACCAGACCAATACGAGAGAGGGGCTCAGGTCGAACCTAGCCATTGTTGACAACGACAGCAAGCCAGCCAAGAAGTTTAGCTACCAGTCACTCATGTATGATGGCGGCGTGCCGTGGGCAGACAAGCAGGCCCTCCGTATGGGGGTAACATTCCGTGCACTGCCCAAGGGCGCTACGATTATTCCTAAGTATAAGATTGATGCCAAGCCGTGGGTGTACGGCAAGAAAACAGCCACAGAAGGCGATGTAAGCGTCCGTATGGAGATAAACAAGCGATTTAAGGAAATTACCTTTGGTTTTGATGGAACGACCACAGACGCCACGCCAGAGCCTCCCACGATCGTATCCGTGCAACTTAACGCCCGAACACTCGGGGAGGAGATGAAACTGTAATGGCAGACTCAGTATACAACCCTAATACCGCTAGCCTTGAAACGTCGTTTTCTCAGATTAAAGAGACAAAACTCACTACCAAGTTTGAGGAAATAGAGAACACTGTGGTAGGGAATATAGCCCAACAACAGCAAATTACACCACGGCAAGTGCGTACGGGTGAGACACGGGGGGACACACAGCTCCGTGGGCTCATTAAAGCAGAGGATCGATCAGGTCGCATTGTGGCTATGTTTGGGTATTCACAAGGAGCTTTCTAATGGCTCGAGTAGAGCGTAGAGATTACGGCGTAAAGATTGCTATGCCCGGGTTTGACGCACAGACAGCGCCAGATAATAAGCTACTCTTTAATTCGTCGTTCCCTATACTTCAGGCAAAGATACTAGCCCCGCTTGGCATAGACGCCAGGCAACCGCTACCAGGCGGGTTACAAACTGCTAACTATGGTGGTGAATTGCTCGAGGCGCGTAACACTGGGCTCTCTACAATCTACTACTTTAGATGGAGGCATAATCTGGGCTATGTACCGTTCGTTATGGCTATGAATCCTACTTTCTATGATCAGCCAGGTGTGTGGACGGCTGACAGGGAGTATATCTACTACAAAAACGCTATTCCACCCTACTATAACGGTACTGATGGGTCGCGCTCAGATTTGAATATGGTGTTTGTAAGCCCTACCCCTATAGCAGAGGAGGTGGAGTATCCATATACAGCCTCACCTCTGTCGTTTGATTATGGCACACCTCTACGGGACTACGGCATCAAAACATCACGCTACGGCGCTATAAAGAAGGGAGAAGCCTCAGACTTTAACGATGTTGGCGTTGATGTGAGGCTACAGTCGCAGATGGTGCTCGGTATTAAGAATAATAAAGACTTTGGTAATAAGGCGGGCCTTATTACATATTGGCTACCTAATTCTCTCGCTATGACAGACGTTACGCCATATGCTTTTCAGGAGTACACAGAGACAATAGCAGGTAAGCAGGTTTCATCCTACGGGTTAGTGACTAATGCCGGCAACACGCCACGTGTACAGATGAGCGAGGCAGAAAAGGCCTTTAAATTCACGTATGACACACAGAACCCTAACGCTAACCGCTCTCTTGTCATTATCCGCTCACCAATGGTATCGCCGTCAAGTGCTACAATATACATATGACGAGAAACGCTCAAGGATACAGTAGTAGAGATTATGGGTTGAAAGTGATCGACCCTGTTACTAAAGAGGAGATATTTAACTCCAAGTATCCTATCTTTGGCTCAGATGTTACTAATAAGACACCGCAGATCGTCTCTAGACGTGTTGTGATCAACAATAACACCCGTATATTCAGCGAGCCTAATACACCGCAGATCAACTGGACGTATGCCTTTGGCTGGGATCGTATACCACTCACACAGTTCCAAGACTTTGATTTTGTGCGTATACCTCACGGGCAACCACGCAAGCCATTCTTTATGAGTATGGGGCGTGCCCATATTGTGCACCGCATGTATTGCCGCTGGTTTAACGCAGATCAGAATTTTACGGTAGACTTTAATAACGTCATCACCCCTGGTGCGCCTGGAATTGGTTACTATACGTACGATATTCCGTTTATGTTAACTGAAGGTAGCGCGCTGTGGAATCCTCTATCGTATGGGGCGTTTGACTTTGTCCTTCCCCTGCCAAATAACCCTGTGTCGCCCTCTATCTGGCTACGTAACATGTACACACGCTCCAAAAAGCTAGAGATATTCGCCGACAATACCTATATTTACGTGCGTGGCTCTCTGGGTTCATGGCTACAACACCGTTCAGAGCGTCTGCCAGGCGGTGGTTACCACCAGTTTGCTAAAACATGGGTAGATTTGAGCGGTTCATGGTTTGACTTTACGTTTTACATATTCCCATATAACCCTAATGAAGATATATTTGTGAGGTAAACATGGATTTACAGCAACGATTAGCAGATGCAACACGATATAGAGACCAAACACGTGAGTCGTGGCATCGTGCTCAGCGTGAAGCAGACGCGGCTAAGGCATCATATGATGCAGTGTCGGCTACTATGCCTAATTACGGCGAGGAGTTTGAGCGGCGGCGCAAAGAATACATGGGATCAGACGAGCTTAAGAATCTCAAGGCTGACGTAAACGCCTCCAAGGCTAATGTAGATCGCACAAAGACAATGATTGATAAGTTGCCGGAGTCTATTAGGCAACAGTTCGGCGGTACAGCTATTACACAGGCCCAGCGAGACTTGGCGAAACAGCAACAGCTACGTGGCCTAAGCCAACAGATGGCGGGATACCAAGCTACATATATGACAACCAACAATACGTATAAGAAACGCGTTGAGGACGCTTTCAGTCGCTCTATAGATGTAGCAAATAAGCATTATGACTCTATATGGGACGGCATTAGACGCCGCTACAACGACTGGCAGACCTCGCTACAGAACGTGAAGGCTTGGGACAAGATGACTACAGTAGCCAACCGCAACCTTTTATCTGTTCAATCAGCCATTGATACATATAGGTTTCAGCAACGCCAGATGGCGGAGGAGAAGGCTCATATTTCCCGTATGAATGCTATAGACAACAGCTACATGTGGCGCGGTATCACTACTCAGCAGAGGCTTATCAACGAACAGGCCGCCATTAATGAGCGCTATATGCGTGACGAAGCTAACAAAAAGCTCGTTGTTCAGAACTACATGGCCGGCAAGGGGTCGTTTGGAGAATTGGAGCGCAAGTACTCGTAATACCAGGCTTATCTACGCCTAACAGTGTTAAATTAGAGTAAAGGAGAATTAAATATGGACTTTGGAGCAAGAATAGCAGACGCACAAGGTACAAAAAACGCCAGTAAAGCGGCTTTCAATAATTACCAAGCCCAAGCCGACCAATCAAAGGCTAATTACGATGCCCACCTACAAAATAGGCGGACGTATGGCGATATTTACGACCAAGCGCGCAACAAGTACATGAACACTGACGAGATAAATAAAGCTCGTGGTGTTTACACCACTGCTCGTGATGCAGTGAACCAAATCAACACTACCATCAATAAGCTACCAGAGAGCATCCGGCAGCAGTATGGTGGTACGGGCCTTACGGAGGCCCAGAGGCAGCGTGCATTGCAGGGCCAGCTTGGCAACATGCAGAACACACAGAACTATCTCAACACCAACTACCAAAACGCATCAACAGACTACAACGAGCTTGTGAACCGTGCGATGAATGAGGTGAACAATGTGGCAGCCGGTAACTACAAGACCCAAGAGGATACCACAAACATCCTTCAGGGTATCTGGAACACGTTGCTTGGACAGCGCAATAGCGCTTACAGCCAATACCAGCAAGATGAAAACGCTCTTGCTAATATCTACGGTGCACGAGACAATTGGGAGCTTAACCAGCAAAAGATGGCCCTTGAACGATGGAAGGAACAACAGGCTAACGCACGGCAGGCAGCAGCTAACGCCGCTAACTTTGGGTTGCAGAAGTACATGCTTGATCGGCAAGACTCCTCTAACGCCTCAGCTCGTGCCTGGCAGGAAAAGATTATGGCTGCGCAGAACGAGGCAAAAGCTGAGTCTGATCGTCTCAACCGTCTGCGGACTGAGCATAATAGGCTTAGAAACTATGATTATAGACAAGATTTTGGACGTAACCTCTCGCAAGGTTTCCAGAACGTAGCTAAGTGGGGGCCACTCGCGCTATTTGGTGGTGGCTCGCTGTGGGGGAGATAGAGTATGTTTGATTGGTTATTCGGTAAAACAAAAGATCAGGCATTGGCTAAATACCAAGATGCCGCTGATCAGCAGCAGATCAACCAGAAGGTTAATGACTTTTACAAGGAGCAGCTAAACGGTATCTACAATGATCCAGCCAATGCTGGGCTGCTTGCAGATATGCGTAAGACTACTCCTGGGTTTGATGACGCCTGGAAAAGCCAAATGTCATCTCTAGACAGCAAGAGTGAACAACTGAAAGGAGCAGCCAGTGACGCTAACGCTGAACTTGAAAAGCAGAAAAAGAAGCAAAAGAACAATGTATTTGGTGACGGTCTTCTTGGTTCCTTTCTTAACCCTATTGCTCAAACAGTCGGTGCAGTAAGCGACTTAGCCACAGGCAACTACAAAGACCGTGACGTAGGTAGTGACTTGGCAGCAGCTGGCGAGACACTACTCACTGCTTTGCCTGGCATTGGCGCAGCCGCTAAGGCCGCTAAGCTTGGCAAGGTGGCTGAAGGCCTAGGTGCAGTCAACAAGGCTCTATACACGATTCCCGGCTCAGCTGCTACCGGTGCTGCCATGGGTGGCCTAGACAAGATCCGTACAGGTGACACAGATGATGCATTGAATGGCGCACTACTTGGTGGTGTTATGGGAGGCGCTATACCGGGAGCTATGAAGGTTGGCGGTAACTTCCTCAAGAACCGCGGACAAAACGCTATTACGCGGGCTGTGAACGGTGCTGGAGGCGATTCTGCCGCAGTGTTGGACGCTTTACCATCACGAGCACTATACCAAGAGGGCTTGCGTAGCCTTGTGCCTAAGAGTGCGGTAGGTAAGTTAGCTCTCGGTGGCGGCGCTCTGTATGGCGGCTCTCAGCTTATGGGCGCTCTCAACCCACAGCAGGGCGTGCCTGATGAAGACGAGCAAGCTAACACACTAAACGAGTTATATAAACGAAGACAAGGGGGCATGTACTAATGTTCGGTGGAGTATTAAATAAACTATTCTCTAAGGGAGCAGCTAAGTACGGTGACGACATTGTCGCCCGACTTGCTACTAACTACGGTGACGACATTGCGCGCTCAGCTGGTAGTGGTGTGCTCAATAACCTTATGCGGAATGAGGCAGACGATATTGCGGCCAAGGCTGTAGCTAGTGCAGCTCCAGAGGTGGTGGAGACCGCATTGCCAAAGGTTGCTGGCGTGGCTGATGATGTGGTTGAGGCAGCTGTACCAAAGGTAGCAAACGTAGCCGACGATGTTGTTGAAGCTACAACACCAGCTTTGGCTAACGTGGTGGATGATGAGAGTGACGATATTGTCCAGCGGCTTATCAACCGGCCGGAACAAGATGCTCGCGCCCGGCAGTTAGCAGAGGGTGTTGACCCTAAGAAGATCGTAAACGAAGCCATCAAAGACAACGACACGATGTATAACGCGACAAACGCTAAGCTTGCCGACAACAACACTGTAGGCGCTAAACTGAACAACATTGGTCAATCTATCGAGGATGTGGGCACTAACCTACGCAACAATGAGATTATTGGTGCTGTAAAGGATAAGAAGGTGCTTGAGCGCGCTCCAGATGCTATTAAGTTCGCAGAGAAGTACGGTATCCAGCCTAACCAGTACGAGGACTATGCTGGTATCGCAACAGGCAAGGATGGGCTATTTTCTACATTCCAAAACAACGCCCTGAAAGACTCTCAGATTAGCGTATTAATGCCAAAGGAAGCCAGCACAAAGGCTCTCAAGGCTATTGACGAGTCTATTGCCCTTGAGCCTGCTCAAAAGAAAACTCTCAAGAAAATCATAGAGTCGGCAGATCAGCAGCCACAGGGTAAGATTTTAGACCGTTTAGCAGAGCGTGGCGAGAATCGTGCAGCGGCTATCGGTGAGGCTGATATTTACGATATGCACAAAGCTATCCAGGAGTTAGAGGGCAAAGCCTACGACATGACTGGCAAAGGCGCTAATGCAGCCCGCAAGATTATCCGCGACTACACCGGCGAACTTAAAAAGACTATTAACGAGGCCTCAGCTGACGTATATAAGGATGCAGACAAGATTGCAGACTTTCTGAAGGCAGCAGAAGGCGCGAACCTCCCACCAAAGATGTTGCAGGATGTGGCTAAGAAGCTGCGCGATGGTGTAAATTACTCAGATGTACGTAGTATGCAAGCTCCGTTTGTTATCATGGGGCAATTAGCTAAGCAGAAAAAGATGGCACCGCTCGCTGGTGGTGTAATGGGCAACGGCAACTTTGGTAACCCAATCCAACAAGTCGCTCAGGAGGTCATTGGTAAGCCGTTGGCCTCTACTACAGGTAAGCTATTACAGCGTAGTGGGCGCGCTCTCCAGTTGGCCTCAGACAACCCAGAAGCTCTCGTGGGTGGTGTTGTAGGGAAAGCTAAAAACACAGCTAAAAATGCAGCTCTTGCTGGTGCGGGGCTCCTCGCCCTTGGCCAGCTGAATGGGCAAAACGCCGACGCGGCATCTCAGCTATCCGGAAATTCCGGACAACTCGGCGGTGCGCAGGGTGCTCAGGCTCAACAGAAAGAACTACAGCAAGCCCAACAACTCCAGGCTATGCAACAGTTGATGCAGCCATCGACATTTGGCGGCAAGAATCGTGACCAAATCGAGCAGGCCTATATGGCAGCAGCCGCAGACAATAACCCGAAGGCTGTACAGTTCTACGCCTCGATGCTTGAGCAGCTCGATAAGAAGGACGCTATGAACCAGAAGCAGATTGCTGCTCTCCAGAAGGCAAGTAGCAGTAAAACGTCGAAGGACGACCAAAAGAAGGCTGACGCAGCCAAGAAGGCGGCTAGTATCGAGACTATGTATAAGCAGGCGGGTGGTGCACAAGGCCCTGTAGGCGTCCTGAACAACCTCTTGAACAGTGCAACGCTCGGTATGTTCAACCCTGGTGCATCAGCTTACGAGGCCAACCAGCAAGCCTTAGCAGTGGCCCTAGCCCGTGCAGCAGGCGACAGCGGTGCTCTATCTAACCAGGATATTCAAGGCTACAAGTCAATGCTGCCACTCACTACAGATAGCCCACAGGCCGCAAAGCTGAAATTACAGAACATTTACGCGCAATTAGGCCAATAATGGCCACGGTTATCACTGAATAGTGTCGTAAAATCAGATTAGTAACAACTATAAGGAGATGGAAGCAATGAAGTTTTCAGAAACAGTGCAAAACATCACAAAGGACGAGTTTCTACCTCGTGTTGTTGACTTTGTTAACAACTCGAACGTTTTGACCGCTCGCGTGATGAGCAACACCAAGAAGTGGACTGGGCCGAAGGTTCAAAGTCCTACACAAACCAAGAACAGCACGACTGGTAAGTCGATTACTGACATGGAGCAGTTTGCTGTTTCTAACACCGACAACGTTAAGAACCTGAAATGGGAGCCGGCCACGGTTGTTCAGAGCGTTGTTGTGAGCCAGCTTGAGAAGGCTGTCAACCAAGCCTCGAACGACAACCAGGTTGTCCGCTTGGTCGCTCAAAAGCTTGAGGAAGCTCAAAACAGCCTCGCAAACCTCATCGGTACTCAGCTTTACGGTACTGGTGCTGGTAACGACCTCGATGGTCTTGGCTTGATTGTTGACAACGGTACGGCATCTACCACTTACGCTGGTATCACCCGTGCTACCCTGCCTTCGGTCAACGCTGACGTTACGGCTGCTGCTAACGGCCTCTTGACTCTCGGCCTCATGGCTAAAGAGTTTGACGCTGTATCGGCTGCTGGTAGCGCAAAGCACAGCCCGACGATGATCCTCAGCGACAAGGCAACTTGGAGTCTCTACGAGGAACTGATGGGTGACAAGCTTAGCGTCCAGTACAACGCTATGACTGCTCGTGGTTACAACCGTGTTAGCGGCGGCACTCCAATGGGCACGTCTGTGCCTGCTAGCGAGTTGCACGGCTCGGCTGGGTTCGTATCGCTCGACTTTCGTGGCAAGCCATGTGTGGCAGATGACAAAGCTCCTGTGGGCAAGATGTTCTTCCTTAACGAGAACTACCTGGAGTTTCGTGACCTGACCATTCCTGGCCTTGAGCGCGTGAAGCAGAAGCAGGAAGCTATCGACAGCGCTATTAGCGAGGATCAGCCTACCTGGATGCAGTTCCGCGGTTTCATGAACCCAACGAACCAGCTCGCAGAGATTGGTGCAATGGTTGTCTCGGGTAACTTTATCTGTACACAGCCTCGCCGCCAGGGTGTTATCACAGGTATCACCAAGATTCGGTAGTCTATCCTATAGATTATCCAAGAGCCCCACTCCGGTGGGGTTTTCTTGTTGTAAATAAAACTTAGAAAAGTGTTGACTCTATTCTTTAGATGGTGTACTATAGAGACATAGCAAACATAAGCAAGAGAGGAGATAATACTTGCATGGCTAAAGAAAGTAAAACTAACAAGAAGAGTCAAGACGTAATCTTTGGGGCAAACGAGGAGATTCGCCGCGCTGTAGATAAACTCTATGTAAAGAAGACGAGCGCTATCATGACAGCTGTAATTTTCGCTGTAATGCTCTCACTAATTGCCGCTGGTGTAGCCTTCGCTGCTGGCCTCAACACGGGCCGTATGCAGGTTGAGAAGTACAATACCATCAAGGTTGTGACGAGCGAAACCGCGGGAAAAGAAAAAGCCCAGTAGCGAAACCGGTTGTTAAAGTAGAACAGCCTCCGGTAGCTATAGTGGCGCAACCAGCTAAAACAGGATGCGACGCTGTGCGTGAGGAGGCCTCGAAATACAGTGGGTGGGACGTAAACACTATGGTCGCTATCGCTACCGCCGAAAGTCATTGTAGGACAGGCGCAAAAGGTGACCAAACACTAACATTTACACAAAATAATAGGGTATATGGGTACAGTCTAGGAGCTTTCCAGGTAAGGATACTCCCAGGACGAGAACATTGCGACACGTTCGATGTAGGGACTAACGTAAAATGCGCGTACGATGTGTGGAGGTCACAGGGGTACAGAGCATGGTCTGTCTACTTGAGCGGTAAATATAAAGAGCACCTATAGTGGGTGCTCTTATCTTTTGGGTTTGTCTTTGTGTTTATATTAGGCCGCGCTTTTTGGCCTCTTCCGGGTAATACTCGATGAAGTCCTCGTTTACTGTCCCATCTGGATTACGTGATTGGATCAGGTCTACCGCGTAATCCTCGCGCTGTCTGTCTTTGTTGTTTGTGTCTGCAATGCCCGTTACAGTGCTTGAGACGCGCTGTGCTTCGTCTTTAGGTGTCTCACGGTAATATATACCATCTATGATCGCACCCATCTATTTCACGTCCTTCATAAAGTCTAACGGGTCTTTTTCTGTTTGCCCTGTCTCATCACGCCATTGAGCGTTTATTGTTACAGGGTCGGCGGCTTCAATAATACCGCTCCTTTTGTTTGTGTCTTTGTTTTTATTTAGGTATTGTTCCTCCGCGCCTGCGTATTTCTCCAGCCAGGAGAGGCCCGCCCGGCGTACCGTAGTAGGCACAACCGGGTCGTGGCGATTATTTAGCAAAGCAACTAGGAGGGCACAAATTGAAATAACAAGGGCTACAATATCCATTATTCTTGATCCTTCTCAAATGGCAATGCCACATTAATCGATAGGAGCTGCGCAGCGACGCTGTGACTGTTGACAATAGCCTCCTCGATGGATTTAGCGCTATCTACAATACCAGCCTCCAGAACGTCCGTATGATAGGTCTCAGCGTAAATGTCGTAGCCAGCCTTTGGCGTGTACGGCTTATCCTCAGTCATTTCCTTGGCCATGCTGTTCACAAGCATCGTGTAGGGCTGCGTAAGGTAGCTAGGCATATTGGTAGTATCATGCTCGTATACGTCACGTAGGAACGTACCGCCACCAGGGAGTACACCGTAGTCCTTTGCAATCTGTGTAGCTGCTACAGCATCCTCAATGCGGAGCTTCAGTTCTTGCCTCTCAACCTGTGTAGCTGCCCCAACGCTAATTTCTACAGTCTTACCATTCAGGGCGTCACGCCGATAGTCATCCTTGATACCCTCGATATACTTGTCTAACTGCTCACGGTCGCCAGGGCCGGACAAGATTGTCTTTGTCGTGGTGATATGGGCGCGTTCAACCTTACCGATGTTGGCGTCCGTAAAATCCGATACACGAGGCGATACGAACACCTCAGCGCCAGCGTAGGCTGCTACATCACGTAGGAATAGCTCACGAGCTTGGCTCGATGGCTCTACTACGACAATGTTCAGTTTACCGTTCATCTTATTAGTAGCGAGAGTCTCCAAGGCTTGACCTGATACATCCGCTACGAGAACGATACTCTCTGCGCCAGCCTTGAGCACGGCGTCAATAATAGGCACAATGTCATCATTCTTACTAATGATGCGGGACATGACAATAACGGTTGGGTTGTCGTACTTGGTCTGGATAGATTGCATATCATCCGCGAAGGCGATAGAGGACATACCTTTTTTGAATGTGAACCCTTGGACGATTTTGCTCTCGATCTTATTCTCTGGTGTTTCTACCACTGTTACTGCGCCATTAGCGCCGGCATCATTGATAGCGTCAAATACTAAATGGCCGATAGCCTCGTCACCAGATGATGTGTGTGCAACACTGTAGAGTAACTCATCTGTTGCTTTTATCTTAGTATCCTTGATAGCTTTGATAATAGCCTTCTTGTTTTGCTCGATCTGCTTCTGCACAGCGCGAGGCTTGTCTTTCGCCATCTCCTTGAAGTAGTTGTAGACGAGGTAGGTCATGACGATAGTAAGAGTTGTAGAGTCACCGGCTGAACGGTTGGTTTTCTCACTAGCCTGGCGTACAAGAGAAATAGCCATATTCTCTACTGGGTCTGCTACTACAAGGCGGCCGATATTAGTGATACCATCGTGAGATACGAGAGGCTCGCCGAAACGGTGTTCGATCATTATATTGCCCGAGTTTGCGCCATATGAAGAATAAGCTACGTCAAAAGCCTTCTCAACTCCCATGCTGATCTTTTCCTGTAGCTCAGCGCCACGGATCACGTTACGTACTGATGTTTGTTTAGGCATCTAGAGAACCTCCGTTCACAGCGTCTACAGGGACAAAGATAAATGTCTTGCCGTCTGCTTCAATCTCCTCACTGTCGTTATACTTCGTAAAATATATTTTGTTGCCGAGGAATTTCGAGAGGGTAGCCTCTTTTTCTGTAGCTACACCACTATCGTGGATATAGACGGCCTTTAGTGCGCCGCTCGTGTGGCTGCCGTGATCCCCTTGTGAGATAGACAGACTCGAGCCATATTTGTTAGTTACCTCTACCAGGCAGAACCCCGGCATGACGTGTAACTGTTCGCTCATTGTTGTGCTCCTATTTAGTTATTGCTTGTGTATTCATTATAGCATTAGGCTAGAAACCAAAAAAGAGGCCGGAGCCCCTCTCTTGGGTTAGGTGGTGTAGAATACTACACTTCGCACCAGAAATAGTGACCGGCTGGCACAGCACTACGAGTGTAAACCTTAGCGCCTGCCGTAACCTTCTTGAGGTTATCATAGTCGTTAGGGCGAACCTGGCAGCCAGTGTTGGCTGCTACATCCTCGAGAATTTGGTCGCGGAGGTAGACATAGTCACCTGAAACCTGAATAAACTCAAGGAGTTGTTTGTTGTTGATGAGGATAGTACCATCCTGCCAACCATCAGCTTGGTGACCAGACTTCAGCTGGATAACGGTGTCTCCGGTTTTAGCGTCGGCTGCCAACCCGCCGTTTTTGTTTGTGGCATCGTTCTTCATCCCAGTCCAATATGGCTGAGCGTCGGTGTCTGCCGACTTACAATAACGGAACTGTCGCCCCGTGTCTGTAAATGCAATTTGGCCAATCACGCCACGCTTATCTGGAGTCGTGGTAAATTGTGATTCTGGCACTGCTACGCCGTAATTTACTAGCATAATTGTCTCCTATTATTAAAGATTATACTAATTTAATACTAACATATAGGGAGGACTTTTCGCCCCCCTATTCTTTCTAGTGTTGTTCTAGAAAATTTGGTCGTTTGGTATTTGTTTTCGTCTTTCTTTGTAGTCTGTTAGTTTCATATATTTGTCTATTTGGTCTTTCGCATCATCGAACCCTACGGCAAAGGTGCATCGATAGCCTCGTTCGCTCAAGCGCTTCATGTAGGCGTGCTGCTCAGCGAAGTGCTCGTTCGCCCAGCTTCCGTCCCTCTTCATGAGGCGCACACCTTCACGCTTCAACTCCAAGTATAGACCATGATACCAGTCACCTGCTAGTTGTGCTGGCTCTGCTATAAACAAGTCTGGATAGCCTCGCCCCTCTTGTAGCGCCTTATGCTTGATTGCCTGCCCCATCGTCATCTTAACACCAGCGCTAAAGTCTGTGCGGAATATGACGCCTGGATACTGTGTTTTTAAATAGTCCACCACCATCTGGTGGATGGTGGACTCTTTTGCGGTTCTAGCTCTCGCCACGGTACATACCTTCTACGATCATTATCTTGAGTGTTTCTAGCACGGTAAGGTCTTTTTCTGCCATGACGCGACCAGATAGATCGTCTCGCGGCACGGCCTTCATAATACGGCCGTTGTAGCGTGGAATAATCGAGAGAATTGAACCGTTCATAGTAATCTCATAGCGGCTCTTTTCCTCTTTTACGTCGAACTTCTCATTCTCAAGGAGTACTCGCTGTATCGCGTCTGCTACCGATGACGGCAGTGATGCATACGGTGTAGCTTTCCCGCCCTTCCTGCCAGCGATTACTGCGAGCTTGGGGTTCTTGCCAAAGCCTTTCTTCACTTTAGCTGATCCGCCTAGCTTACCAATTTTTTTGTAGTAGTCTTCGCCGTGCGTGAGACGCTTGTCGTATTTACTTTGCTTCATATACCACTCCTACATCTTTACCTGCTTAGTGATAGCGCTACGCACACCGCCCGTATATTGCTTGGCCTGTACACTATCCAGCCGGCGGTTGATTGCGTCCACGATAGCCTCACGATCGCTAATCTCTGCAAGCATCTGATCCTTGTAGGACTGTAGTTCGCTCTCTGGCAGACCATCTACTACCTCTTGCATTTCAAACATCGCGGGCTGGACAGGCTCAGCGTCAAAGTCCTCGTGCGGCTCAGGGTTGTAGCCCTTCATTGCTTCTCGTGGCAATGCCAGGTTGTCGATCATCATATCGTTACCTTGGCCGATGTGTTTCTTGTATTCTGTCATACTTTCCTCCGTTTGATGTTTACAGTGTCCGCGCAAGTGATCACTCAGTGTATCGAACTGCGCCCACTTGTCGTTAGTTTCTTGGTTTAGTTTTGGTGTGTTGTAGTTCATCATTCTCCTTTATTTTTGTAATAATCTACTATCTTTGTACCGTTCATCGCCTCTCGACGGTCTAGTGGTGTGTTGTTATAAATCTTTACTAGCTCTAGCACAGTGTCTTTGATTACATCGAGCATCTTATCACCGCCGTACACCTTGTAGCCACCGTTCACTTCATCGATTAGGACTGAGCCATCATGTATATTGGAGTATACGCGTGTCTCGTCTGGTATTAGAATGTCTATTTTGTAATCGAGCATTTCAACGGCTTCTTTCAATTCTCTTTGTTTCATGATAGCCGCCCAACCTCGTCTATAATTTTTTCCTTCAACATGTCGATAGCGGCGTATACAAGTGTAATACTATCATCATCAATACCATCTTCCAGAAAAGCGCCAACGTTTTGTGAAAGATCATCTAGATCGATCTCGGCGTTCTCAACTAGCTCTTGTACTTTATGTTTAGTTAGTAGCATATTATTTACTCCCATCTTTCTCGAGTTTATCGACAAGTTTTGTTAGGGCGTCCACTGCGTCATTCATGTGCGATAGCACATCTATCACATCGTCCTCAAATTCTTTAAGTTCGTTTTCATACTGTCGATGAGCACAACAAAATACATAAGAGACATATTCAGTATTTCTCAGCTGAAAACGCATCTCGTCGATAGCGCCGATATTATTGCTCATATATCGCCACCTCTTTTGGTGTTGTATTAAGTCTGATATATTCAATCCAATTGTCTACCATCTCTTTATGTTGTTTTGGCGTTTGGATTTTTATTTGGTAGCAAAGCGGGTCGCCATACTCGTAGTAGTCGCTGTCGATGTATGTCTCCCATGTTTCGTTGTCGATCTTTTTCCACTCGTCCTCGTCGAAAAAAGCAAACTCTTCAAATTCCGCGTGCACCTCTTCAAATGTTGGCTTTTTGTTAAATGTAATTATCTTATCTACCATTGGTATCTCATTGTCGTGCTCGCTGTATTTACTCAGCGACGATACAATATACTTACTCATATATCGCCACCTTCGTTGCTAAAATACCCATACGCTCACGTGGTGTAAGACCGCCTCGCATACCGTACTCTACGTCGCCAGTCATCAGCGCATCTGCTAGGCACTCACCGTTTACTGGACAATTGCCACATATCTTACGTGCGATCTTGTAGTTGTCGTACCCATTGTAGTCATCCACGTATGCTTTGTTTTGTGGGAAAAACACCTCGGGGTCTGTTTGTGCGCACAATGCGCTGCCTCGCCATTTCTCACTCATTGCCATCGTTCAAGTCTCCGTCGAGCATATCAAATAGCTCATTCATTGTCACTATAGTAAGACGCGGTGATGTGCCAGCTACCAGCGAGCTACAGTTTTTAAACATTTGGTCGTTAATCATTGTAATCTCCCGAATAATTTATTCTCTATCATTGCGACTGCCCAGTCTGTTGCAGCGGTTGATGGGGTGTCGCGATTCTTGTGTTGCTCCTCCCACATATCGTACTGCGCCTGGATGATTCCCATCTCGATGAGGCTCATAATCTCCTTGGCTTTCATGCCGTTATTGGTTGATTTATCTAGAATCTCTAGAATTTGTTGTTTCATCCTTTAATCATCCTTGCATGTTAACACTATTGTGATGAATGAAATGGTTTCAATCGCCTTATTCACAGTCCATAGAACCATGATCACAGAAAGAGCTCCCCACCAGAATCCGTGGTCGAAACCCTTCACGCTGAGTAACCACCCTGTGAGCGATCCGAGAATCACTGTATACGCGATCCGTGCGAAGGCAATGATAAACAGCGCCTTATTATCGTTGTTATTTTGTTGTTCCATAAGCTTTCTCCTCTCTTTTGTTTATGTTTCTATTGTAACTCGAGCATTAGCTAAAGTCAACACTTTTGCAAGACTTTATCTGTCTCGCAGTTTCCATTGTCGGATAAAACGCCCATTCATCTCTATCCGTGTACTCCGTCCCCATCCAACACACTCAAAGTCTAGTGTGCGGAACACACCGCCGATAGTATTGTGATGAAGAAACTTTGGTAGCGGCTTCTTCTTCAACACGTCCTCGATTGTCACATATTGCTGCGTCTTAAGGAGGCGGCGAGCCGTAGCCCGCGCATCCTCTAGCCATTTGATTTTCTCTGCCTCGAACATATCATTTACTGTGCGTGCCATGTTTATTCTCCTTTCTAAATATACAAACCCTGCAGACGCTGCAATGATTTTGCTGTTGGGTCACTGTAGAGCAGGTCGCCCTTACCAATAAGAGACTCAGCACCTACATCGTCCAGGATAATCTTACTGTTGATAGAGTTTGTGACACTGAAGGCGATCTTGGTTGGGATATTTGCCTTGATGAGACCGGTTACAACATCGGCCGATGGCCGCTGCGTTGCAAGGATTAGGTGGATACCAACTGCCCGTGCTTTTTGCGCCAGCCTGATTATAGACTCTTCGGCAGAAGGTGGGTTGTTCTCGTTCACGCGCTTCACAGCTGCCTTGAGAGCTGCTTTGGTGAGCTTTCCACCAGTGAGTGTTACCTCATCTAGGATAGCGTCCTTGAGCCCCTCGTAGTCAACATTAGAGAGTGGGTTTTTCTTGCTCGTCATCATCAGATCTGCAAACTCGTCTACCACTACGATGATACGTGGCATCTTGCCTTCGTAGTCTGCAATGTCTCGCACACGCTGTTTGCGCAGCTCCTTGTATCGTCGGCCCATCTCGGCTACGAGAGCGTGGAACTTTTCCGATGCTTCTTTGGGGTTGGTAATAATGTCACCATCTAGGTGTTCGTCACCCTCATACATCGCAAGTTCAACCTCTTTAGGATCGATCAGTACAAGCTTCATCTGTTCTGGTGTGAGCTGCTTCGTGAGGCAGTCTAGGATCACGTTGATCATAACGGACTTACCCGCGCCAGTTTGGCCAGCGATGAGGAGGTGAGGAGTCTTTATAACGTCACAGTAGTGAACTTTACCGAAGGCATCCATACCGATAGGAAACTCGAATGTGCCAGGCTTGAGGTGTTCATCTGTGAGAGGGACTACCTTGCGCTCTTTATTTGGTATTTCGATGCCTACAAGGTTTGTGCCTGCAATAGGCGCTTCAATACGCACAGACTCGCTCTCAAGGGCGATAGCAAGGTCATTGGCTTTATCTGCGATACGCTTCATACTCACGCCACGGTTAGGTTGCATCGTGTATTTAACTACCTGCGGCCCCACATACGTCTCACCCATCTTGCCGCCGATACCAAACTCAATGAGCTTGCGGAGGATTTTCTCCTCGTCTGTGCCTGTACCGTCATCAATGACTACGTTCTGTTGCTCAAAGGTATCAGCTACTCGTACTTGTCGCTTGATCTTGGCGGCGTCAAAGCCTTCCTGTTGGTTGGCGATAATGTCCATACTGTTCGCGCCGTTCATTCGATCGTTCATGTTAGGGAAGAACTTCGATCGATCATCGTTCACGTACTCGTATACATTAGTGATGATCTTTTTTGCGATAGGTGCGAAAGCAAGGACAGACTGGCGATCAAATGCTACATCTCGACATTGTGGTGAGCCATCACGATTGATCGTTTTCTTTATTTCCTTAAATACTACCTCTGTTACCTCCTGATTATATTCCGCTTCTGCTAATACGAGGTAGATATAAGCCTGCATAAGGTACTTATAACTCTCCTCGTCATCTGGGCTGTAAGCAGTAACTGTCTTGTAGTCGATAAGCCGTAGGCCGTTGTCTCGTACCACCATGTCGATCACACCAACCATAGGCACGTTAGCGATGCTAGCCTCGAGTCGCTTCTCAACGTCTACTACTTCATTGTAGTGAGGAGCTTCCTCAAAGTATTTATTCACGAGGCGGGTGTAGTCCTGCATCATCTTTTCACGGCTGCCTGTCTTGCCAAAGTCAATCTCGGAGTCGCTGATGTAGCTCATCTCCTCTAGACCGGCCTCAATAGCAGCTTGGACATTACCGCCGTCCTTATCGTAGAAAGTCTCCATAGCTTTGTGAAAGCTCGTACCTACTACTAGTGATGGTGTTTTAGGGTTGTCATAGATCTTTGCAATGTAACGCTTCTGAAACTCAACTTGGTTGTTCAAGAACGTTACAATTGCTGAATACGACAGGTGATCAACTCTACTCATCGTCGCTCTCCTCTCCATTATTAGCGTTAGCGGTCAATTCCTCATCTACGTAGATACCTGCAATATCGAAACCTGCACGTAGTGCGTTTGCTTCAGCACATTTGGTGAGCATCACGATAGGCATCGTTTTCCAGTTGCTCATTGGCTGCCCTTCACGGTTAGTGCGCACAAACTCATCATAGTAGGCTGTGTAGCGTGTAACCTCGATTGGCGTGCTTGTGTTATCCCAGCGGCCAAATACAGGCACTGTGACACTCAGAAGCTTGTCGCCGTCCTTCTTAACTTCTGCTGCACCTGTGTGAGTGTATACGCCACCTTTCCGTGCCAGTTTGCGCAAGCCGTGGATACTCACGATTGGCATCAGCTCCTCACCTCGTCGGTTAGAGTCCCAGATATATGTAGCGTAAATCTCCTTTTTAAAAGGGTTCAGACCGTATTGGTTAGCGATAGCCATAAATACCCGTAAGTCACCAATTGGACGCATCTCGCCCGTTTTGGTGAGGCCTAGGACGCTTTTGTGTAGGGTGGCGATCAAGCTCAGCGTCTGTTTCTCATTCTCAGCATTACTGATCATCCCTTTAGCGAGTGGGACGACTGGCTCGTACTGATTTTTCAGCGCAAGCTGCATAGCCCTCTTTTCGTCACGTTTTGTAATTTCTTGCTGTGTCATGCAAATTCTCCTCTCTTTGCTTATGTTTCTATTGTAGCTCATATGACAAGCAGAAGCAAGAGGTTTTTGGAAGATTCTCAAAAGAGACCCTAGGCAGCATAGTATACGCATTTTTGCGTAGAGGGTATACGCATAAATGCGTAGAGGGTATACGCATAAATGCTTAGGTATATATATAGCTAAAAGAATAATATAAAAGAAAACTAACGCGCTCACTTCGTTCGCTTGTTGCGGCGAGCCGCGAACAGCTAAAAACACAACACAAAATTATTGATTATGTTTGTTTGGTGTGCTATGATTAGAAATACAGGCGGGTTGTTCAAAGCAAAGTAAACAAGCATTTACGAGGACAACCACCGATGCCCGCCTATGCTCGGTGGTTATGTCCTCGGGACATAGGAGAAATAGGTATGGCAAGAGTTGACGGAAGGCAGATGCTGTTTTTCTGCTTCTAGAGTCTGAAGTATGCAAAACAGTAAAATCAGCTCGCGAGGCAGTGAAAGTGTATACTTTTCTTGACTCTATAGCTGAATATGAGGATTGGGCTGGGATACGAGCAGCTCCCGTGTCTGTAGATGAAATAGTAAACTCAACAAAGCTAGGCAAGAACAGTTTTAGGTCCGCTATGAGAAAGCTAAGTATTATGGGCTGGGCAAAGCACACGCACGGTTATTTCACGATTAACACTTATGCCGTTGCTGAATTAGATATTGCAATAAAAAGAGGGTTGAAAATGATAGGAATGGAGGATGAAAGTGGCGAATAAAAGAGACCACCAGGCTGGCTGGACTGGCTACATGGACGCTGATGTAAGATACGACGATAGACTAAGTAGCACAGCGAAGGTATTTATGGTTGAAATATCAGCCCTGACAAATAAAGAGGGTTACGCGTGGGCGACTAACCAATATTTTTCTAGTACCTTTGGGGTATCAAAGTCTCAAGTAACCCGTATTATTAGGCAGCTTGCTGAGTATGGATATATCAATGTATATTTGAACCCTGGTGGCGATCGCTATATCACGATCAGCCGAAACGATAGGCCCGTTCCGAGCGGGTTCAAGAAGGACTATATAAAGAAGCCGAAGGTCCAGCAAAACGATGAGTTGCTAAAAGAGGTTGAGACCGTAGAGGGTCTTTTACCAGAAGGAAAGCCAGTAGACATTAGCGGTGTGGAAGTGCGTGAACTTACCACAGCAGAGCAATGTGCCCTACAGACAAAGAACATCGAGGCCGACAACTACGACCGCCGCGGTGAGATTATTGATAAGAATCTGTACGACAAACTCAAGTTAGAGATTATCGCCGAATCAGATGCCGCAGCGGAAGCAGAGAAGCAACCAGAGCAAACTCCGTCCAAGCAGATCGAGTCTAACGCACAGCCTAATACAACCTCAACAGAGGTAGCAACAGTATCAAATAACGCGCCAGCACAACACAACAACCCATACGGTAAGCTTGCTACCCCTATGACAAGCACACGCAAGAACTACAACCCAGCAGAGAAGGCGTTTTATGATGCCGCGAAAGCTCTTGGTGTTAGCATATCTAATCACAATCAAGCTCGGAAATGGGTGAAAGAAGTGGTAAGAACTAGAGGTTTAGAATCAACTGTAAAGTACTTTGATTTTATGCGCCTAATCTTCCCTAAGTGGGAGTACGAGTACAAGCCAAACATTGATTCCGCACACGACCTTGCGATGAAAGCAGCTAAGATTGAACAACTTATCCAGCGCCAGCAACGAGAAAAGAAATACAAAATCGACTACCAAAACCTTGACCTCAATAAGAAGCTTTGATACACTAGAAACATAAGCAAAAGAGAGGAGAAATTGCTATGCAAAAATATCAACTAGAAAGATACGACGGGACAAAGGTTATCGTTGTAGCGGAGAATGAGCAAGACTTTAAGACGCAGATGCAAGCCTTGAACATGGTACCTCTATACGTAGAAGGCAAAGGTTATGAGTTTTTCGCCAAGGGTGAGGTAAAGCACGTAGCGCCACACAAAGAGGTTAATACTACACCTCCAGAACAACGCCTAGCCATGGGCAACCAGAAGGACAACCGCAGCACAGGCCTAGAGGCTGAATTAGCTAAAGAATGGCGCAAATACTGTGGTCATGATTTTAGGCTTATGAACGACAAGAGGGAGCGTCAGAAGTTCTATGATAAGCAAATGAAGAAAGTAGAGGGAGCATGGACGAACTACCGACAATAACCGGCATCTCTAGTAACGAGGCTACACTAGACAACCCGGACGACAAAGACATATACGCAGAGACAAAAGTACGACAAAAGCCTCGCACACCAGATGAAGACCTTGAGTCCATAGGAGCCCTAGAATATGAAGAATAACCCACTAACTCGCGCTGAGCAACGTCTTGGCGCGAGAGTTGTATCATTAGCCATTCAAGCAAACCCAAGCTTACTTCGCACAATGTATTGTCACAAAAAAGATCTTACCCTATACCTCTGGCAAGGCAATAAATGGATACCAGTAGGTCCCCACCTAAACGTTGTAAAAAAGACTCGAAAAAGTCGTAAAAAAGTATTGCAATCGTAAGCAACGGGGTATATAGTAGAAACATAACCAAAGAAAGGAAAGGAACACAACAATGGACAACGTAACTTACAAACTCGAGCAGATGGAAAACGAGGGAATGATCGAGCAGATGCACCACGACTGGTACGCATTTCGGATCAAGAACAGCTGGGCACGCAACATGAAGGCTCTCTGGCAGCGCTGGTTGATGAGCACAGTAAAGTAAACACACGAACACAGATCAACAACAATGGTGGGCAGAAAGAGGAGAATAATAATGTTCACTACAGCAATCGAAGGGCTACACGAAACATATGAGTATCGACAAGCTAGCGTATTACGAAAACTATGGATGGACTTTATCACCACAGTATTCCTATCTGTACTATTCCTTAGTTTGCTATATTCGGTATATTTAGCTCTATCAGGTTTAGTATACCTAGCAACTGGAGTTTAGTATGCTAGCAGATATTACAGATCAATATTTAGAAAGTGATACAAAGATAATCGAGGATATTATGGTTCACAATGCACGAGAACGAATCATTCAATTGATTTTAGAGGAGAAGGAGAATAATGGAGAGAGTTTATAGGGTGTCAGCAATACGCCGCGATGGTGTGTGGCAGTACTGGGAACCGACATTAAGCCTATTCACATTCAAAGAAATACCGACAAATAGATACTACCAATACACAGAGGCGCTCAGGGAATACCGAAGAGCAATAGACAAATCAAACCCTGATGATGTGTCGTGTGTTTCAATCCACGAGAAGATGGGCACTGATGGCACGTGGCACACCCTCAAGGAGCGGCAATTTACCCAGAATGAGCGGTCGACAGAGTCAATAATGGTGGACATTGGCACGGCGAGATTAAGTATGAAAACAACATCAGGCAAATTACGTGAGGTTGCAGAATTGTCTAAACTCTCCAGAGAAACTAAGGAAGAGATTGAGCGTATCAGCAACAAGTTATATAGCTTATCAAGGTTAACATGGAATCTACAAAACAAAGTATTAAAGGATCTAGAGAAAAGATGTACAAGACACAGAAAACTAAACAAGACCTACGAGAATCAGAAGAGACACTGCAGTTTGTCATGGCTGGCATTCAATGTCACCTTCCTAAAAACCCAGCGACTCAAGTTATCCTAGAGCGCATAGAGAAAGACATTCGTCTATACGGAGACATATGTAACATTGAGGGGCGTGTCACAGAGTTTCTAGAGGAGGTAGGCGAGAATAAGCTCACTATGCTACAGCGTGACTTTGACAACGTAAAATCGGGCAGAATGAGCTGCAAAGAAATTGCAAACAAAATCCGAAAAGAGTATAATGAATGGTAGATGGAGGTAGAACTTCCATAGCACATCTTGTAGCCGTGGTGTAGAATCTTTCTAACTACAACCATAGTATCTGTGCCTGGTTCCTCCTTGTTACGTGGTTAGGCACAGACACACAACACCTTTCTTCCTATGGAACAGTTTACCCCAGTTACCCGGCAAGACCACGAGACAACCCTCAACAATAGCACGAAATGTGCTGTCTCGGTAACTGTGTTCCATGTAACACCCCACCATCTCCTCGGTGGGGTTTAACTTTATCTATACTTGTTGTAAATTCTACCAGGCAAAATAACTAAAATCTATTGCATCCCTCTCTCGCAAAGTGTACAATACAAACATAAACATAAGGCAAAGAGGAGAAGCCACAATGTCA
>ERZ772973.183-NODE-183-length-37809-cov-35.9876_pt1 | contig 37809 bp, 32 predicted proteins | sample MGYA00580672_ERZ772973 | MGnify/ENA primary metagenome ERZ772973 (study PRJEB29015, sample SAMEA2737938) | human oral metagenome | biome: human oral; feature: human-associated habitat; material: dental | place: China | collected 2152 ...
ACAACTTCGTAGCCCTTGTCTGTCAATTCTTTCAGACGTGCTGCGTAGTTAGTCGTTCCGATTGGCTCACCTGACTTACCGCTTTCAACAACCTTACCAACTTCCTTGTTGTTATCATCTTGGTCTACGAATGTGATAATCGCTTTTTGACCATCTTTAACGTAATTGATTGGTGTATCCTGAGTTGGATCGCTTGGAATTGGTGGTGGGTTGTAACCCTTGCTTGGATCGCTCGGATCTTTCGGTGTCAATGGAGTTGTGCCATCTGGGCCTACTGGAGTAGTGCCTGGTACATGTGGAATTACTGGAAGATCAGTACCTGGTTTGCTTGGATCTGTTGGATCGTTTGGATATGGAAGATTTGGTACTTTTGGAAGTCCTTCTGGTACATTTGGTACGTATGAACCAAGTTTCTTGTACTGAACAACTTCTTCGCTGTTAGCGTCGCCAGCTTTCACTGTCTTCGCTGCTACATTAGCCTTATCTGCCACAAATCCAGTTACGACTGGTGTACCTTCTTGTGCCAATTCTTTCGTAGCTGGTGTCCATGCACCGAAGGTTTCAACGCCAGTTACACGGTTACGTTCACCTGTACGTGTGAAGGCTGCTTCTTGAGTTACTGGAGCTTTCAGAGCTGGACGACCTTCTGGTTTACCATCTGCGTATTGGTACTTGATCGTACGAGTAACCTTGTTGTTCAACTCAGCTGGGTTCGTATTGTCATCCAAGCGAGGAGTTACAACAACTGTCCATGTTTGATCTTGTGTTTTATCTTTATCAAACGTCTGACCATTTGGTTGAGTGAAACCATCACTTACAAGTGTGTAACCAGCTTGTTTCAATTGTTCGATACGAGCTACTGTTGAGTAAGATACTGGTTCACCTGACTTACCAGTCACAGGGTCTGTGTAAAGAGTCTTAACTGGCACACCGTTCTTACCATCTGTTACGTACTTGATAGAGCCGCGTTGCTCATCCAAGTTATACTTGACAACCTCTTTTGAATCAGGAGAAGTAGGAGTTACAGTGATAAGCGGAACTGATGCTCTATCTGGAGTAAATCCTGTAATGCCAGGAGAAGACACTTCTGGAAGAGTTCCACTTCGTCTGCTCCAAGCGCCTGGAGTTTCAACACCTGTCACTTTGTTCACAGAGACTTGTCTATTAAATGATGCTGGTTGAGTGACAGTAGGAGGAAGCGCTGGACGTCCTTCTGTTACACCATCACCATATTGATATTCAATAGTACGAAGAACTTGTTTTGTCTCGCTTCTTGTCTCAATACGTGGAGTTAGGACAACTTCCCATGTTTGGTCTACATTATTGTTGCTGTCAAATCTTTGACCTCCAGCTTTAGTAAAGCCGTCGCTAACAAGATCGTACCCTTGTTGCTTGAATTCATTGATTTTATCAGTTGTTGTGTAGTTTACAGGTGTATCTGATTGGCCTGATACGTTATCTGTGTGGAGAGTCTTAGCTGGAACACCATTTCTACCATCTGTACGGTAAACGATAGTTCCTCGTTGAGTAGCCGGTGCATAGCTTACAATTTCACGCCAGCTTGGATCCGTTGGTGAAACAGAAGCTGAATTTACACGTGGTTTACTTGGTGTAAAGCCTGCTACTTCTGGGCTGTCAACTGCACCCACAGTTTGACGACTTGGTGTCCAATTGCCATATGTCTTTTGACCAGTCACTGGGTCTTCTGACACTTGACGAGTAAATTGAACTGTTTGCTCAACAGGTTGTGGAAGAGCTGGACGATTTCTAGTCACACCGTCTTCATATTCGTAAGCGACTGTACGAGTAACATCCTTAGTTTCAGTTGTTACTTTCGGATCATTCTTACGGTATGAAACGATTTCACGCCAGCTTGGATCTGTTGGTGAAACAGAAGCTGAATTTACACGAGTTTTATTTGGTGTAAAGCCTTTAATCGCTGGTGTATCAACCGCATCTACAGTTTGACGACTTGGTGTCCAATTGCCGTATGTCTTTCTACCAGTCGCTGGGTCTTCTGACACTTGACGAGTAAATTGTACATTTTGTTGTACTTCACGTGGAAGAGCTGGACGACCTGAAGTCACACCATCTTCGTATTCGTAAACTACTGTACGAGTGACGTCTTTTGTTTCAGTTGTTACTCTTGGCGCAATCTTGTCGTAGTATACTGTTACATCACTTGGGGTAGAACCTGGATTTACTGTAAGCCCTGGAACTGTCGCTACATCTGGTGTATATCCTGGTACATTTAGAGAATCTACAGGCGCAAAATTCTTAGATGAAGGGGTCCATGGACCTGGTCTACCACCTGTCACAGTACGAGTGAACTCAGCTGTTTGAGTGTAAGCTGGCGGAAGTGTCGGTCCTGTCACACCTGGTTTATATTTATAATAAATAGTACGAGTGACTGTCTTCTTTTCTGTCTTCGTATCAGTTGCACCTCTACGATAAACGTAGGTTACAGTACCGTTTGTTCCCCAGTCAGCAAGAGTTCCTGAAGGTGGCAAGCTACCTCTCTTCATTCCAATGAAACCATAGCCAGGGATTGATTTTTGTTCAGTAGTATAAGCCTTACCTTTAAAGGCACCTTGTGGATAAGTTACTGAGCCTTCTGCAAGTTCTCGACCTTGCTCATCTTCATAACGCACGTCAACAGAGGCACTTTGGTAGAAATCGAAACGTTTGATTTGGAACTGTTGCAAGTTCTTGTAGTTACCAGTCGTAGCCGTAACCACCATGGACATCAGTTGTTCTGGAGTGGAAACTTTCTTCTTCCATTGCTTGATACCAAGATTACTTTCGTAAGATATAGTTAATTCCTTGGTTACACCGTCATACTGGATAGCAAATCTATGGAAACGACCATCTAGGTCACTTGAGTCCAGGCGCTGAGCACTACCAGCGTCTGTCTCAGCCCACCAACGCTCATATGTGCCACTAGGTCCGAAGAGACCACGAGCACCAGGAACTTGTTTATGAGTGGTATTTACCCAAGCACCGAACTGTCCCAGACGAGGGTCTTCAGCCCAACCGTATTGGAAGGAATCCGTATTGCTAGTGTCAAAACGATTTCCTTTTGGCGGGGTGTGGACGTTCCAGAAAGTATCCAGTTTGAAACCAGTCGCATTACGCAAACCACCGATACCAAGGTTACCACCATCAGCACCTAGGTCTGTTGTGTTCCCTGTATGGAAGGCAAAACCGATACCATCGGCACCATAACGTTCCTGAGTCTTGCTACCAAGGTTAACTCCTCCAGTCAGCTTGAAGCTTTGGTTCATATTAATCTTACTCTTCAGACTGAAGTTACCTGTCTTAGAGTTTTCATCTGGAGTAAGGGTTACGATACCATCGTATGAATTATAGGTAGCTGAACCATTCAATCTAAAGTAATCAAGGAAGTTTTCCTTTGTTACAGTAGTCTTCCCTGTTTGTGGGTCAAACGAACGGAAGCCACTTTCTCCAGATTTACGGAAGTCAGCATAGCCTTTATCTACTTCGCGTTGAGCAGCAGCCAATGTAGAATTTGCTTCGCTTCGTGCTACAGCAGTTGAATTTTGACCAGCAGTTGCCAAACTAGCAGCCTGACTAGTTGCCTTTTCAATTGAAGACTTGCCAGATTCTGCAGTAGTAGATTCTGCTACAGTTTCAGATGAAGAAGCAGTTGATGCCGCTACAGATGTAGCTTCAGACTTAACTGCAGAAGCAGCTGATTGGCTATTTGCAACTGAAGCCTCAGATACTTGTGAAGTTGCTTCTTTTAAAGCAGCCTCGCTCTTTGAAGCCACTTCTGGTTTCGCAGCTTTATCCGCCACTTGGCTAGATGGGGTTTCAGAACTTGCTACAGTTTCTGCGGCTGAAGTAGCATCTGCAGCAGACTTAGAAGTATCTGGACCTGATTTCCCCTCCGATTCTGGTACAGTCTCCTTCTTCTCTGTAGAAGTGCTTGGGGAATCTGTTTTAGCCAATGTGTTGGCTGCAACAGCGTTCCCGCCCAAGAACATGAAAGCTGCGACGGCTACGGAAGCCACACCTACATTAAACTTACGCACTGAGTATCGAAGTCGTTTCTCAGCACTCGCTCTGTGTAATCTGCGTCGCGCATTTTTATCCATGAACGTTTCTCCTTGTTTTAAATATAGTCCAACCACCTACTATGCAATATTCTAATCACTCGATGTTTAAAACATATAATAATATGTGGTTGTTGATTATAATGCCAAAGTTTTGACATCAAACCATACTTATCATTATACCCGTTTTTTCCCATTATATCAAGAGTTTTGCTATTTTATTTCCCATTGTAACAAAAGTGTAACATCGTGTTGCAAACTTCTAAATGCATGTTTTATACCCAAAAATGCATAATCCTTATTTCTTCAAAAATGACCTGTCTGCTTCTTGCTACAAAAATCGAAAAGAAACGACCTTCCGAGGCAAAAGAAAGCCCAGTCTAGCCACTGGTTAAAGCACTTAACTCTAGCGCTCTTCTCACTTTTGTATACAAAACCGAAACGATCTTCTCCAAAATCACTCTTTTTAATCCAGACATCATGAGCCAACATCTATCTCCAAGGCTTCCGACAGGGGCAATTTATTTCCATTTTTCTAATAATTTAAAATATTTAGACTTTTTGACTGGACTAGAAAAGACTAAAAGAAAAACTCACCCAACAAAAGGTGAGACAAAAACAAGACTGAAGTTCTAAGAATCAAATAGTTTCTTTCTGCAAGGTTTGAATGATAAGGAACCATTTTTTTAATTGATAGTCTGCATTTAGCATGAATAAAGAGAGTAAAGCTACTAGAAATATAAGAAAGATGTCTCCAAACTCACCCGATAGAAATAGCCAACCGCTTATCAAGATTACTAAATATATCATTAGTTTTATGATAAGAAAGAATATCCGTCTTTTTCTGAGGTTTTTTACTAACTGAGCCAACAGCTCTTTATCAAGCACCGTTTTTTGAAGTTCTAGCTTTGATTGATATTTTTTTATAATCCATTGGGCTAATAGATAAGAGGCTACAAGTAAAAGCAGTGCTAGGAAAACTCGAGTAGCTCCACTTTAAAATATGCCTGTTTTTTCAATACGAGCCATCAAAATTCTTAAAACATGGACAGTTATCGGCAGCAAAATGTAAAACCAATTATTGGGAGTTTTCACCTCTTCTAACAAGGTTTTATTTTCAAAATCAAAATGATAGCTCTTACCCTTATAAAGGCCTAAATTCACCAACTTTGCTTTATCTTTCAATCATACGCTCCTTTTCTTCTCTTTTATTTTTATCCAGTAAAAATTTAACGGGTGTAAAAACAAAGCATTTCCTGCAATCAAAGTAAATATACCAAACATCAAGAGACATATATGGACTATAAAATTGTCTGCCAAATTAGAAAAAATTGCTACAAACCCACCTAATGTAAAAAGCACAGACAAACCATATATAAAAATAAAAAATAGCAATTTTTTAAAAAATCTAGGAAATATATAAATTTTCTGATATTGCTTATTTTGAAATTCACTGGGAAGTTTGTAAAACTTTGTCACCCACAATCGTAAAACCGAAACAAACATCAAAATTATACAAGCTAAAATTTTACTTAGTATTGCTGAATTAAAATTCAAAAATTGATTGATATCAAATACTCTTGATAGAAGCATGGCACCTACACCAGCTCCAAATCCATAGCCAAGACCACGTTTTTCAAAAGCCTCTTTTAACCGAGCATTCTTCTCCTCTGATTGGGACAATTGCTCATATTCTTCCTTACTCATCTCATAACATCTGTGAGGCACAAAGTAAATCAACAAAGGTAAGAAATAGACAATCAAAAAAGGGCGTTCTACATCAAGAAGATAATATTCATCCTCAGTTTTTAATATACGATAGCGAAGATTTCTTTTAGCCAAGGGCTCCATTTCGGCTTTTTTAAACATTTATATCCTACCTTTCGTAACGTCAAATTAAGTGATAATTGGCACATTTCATTTTCATATTAAAATCCTCCGAAAGTTGCATCACCTTATGATTATTCAACTTTGGGTGGAGTTGAACTATAATTTGTTTGAATTCTTTGATGTGTTTTTGTGACATTAGTTCAACTCCTTTTTTATTTGTTTATTTTATCGAACAGAGGAAAAGCATTCTAAATAGTGAAAGTATATTTTTTATAATTCTACTAATCCTAGAAGCAAAAGTGATAATACTGCTTATATAAATACCATATCTAGACAGTTGATTCCATGTTTCTTTACATTTTAGGATTCTTCTTTTAGCTTTTTAATAGCCTGTCCGCGCTTTAAATGATTTAATTCTATTAAGGTGAATATTAAGGAGGTCATCATATAAAAGAAAAACAAAAACAGAAGATCTCCTCCCCAAGAATAAAGTCCTAGACAGACGACAGAAGCAATACAAACAAAAGCAAATCCTTCTATAACAAGTTGATTCGTCCTATAAGCAAAAGAATAAAAATCACTTTTTTGATAATAATATTTATCAACCCGATAAAGTCTCTTGTTTTCAAAAGATTTTTTCCGAAAGAATTTACTTATGATAAACGAAATAATAATTGCTAAAATAACTGATATTATTTTTAAAACACTAGACCGAATAAAGGCAACATTTGTTAATTGCCTCAAAACAGGGACAACTAAAACAATCCCCACCCATATCCAAATAGATTGTTTATTACTGTTATAACTGTCTATGGCATATATCTGTGAAGTTTTGCAATCGTAAAACAAGAATTGCGGTTTTCTATATTCACCTAGCGGGATTAAGTTTCGTACTAAATCATTTTGATTACTCATCCAAACATACTCCCTAATCGTTGTTTCTATTTTTCGTGTAAAAATCATTAACCCTCAGAAAAACATTCCCTGCCATACCATTATAAATGATGATAGTATCAACAAAGGAAGCGCAGGCAAAAATCGCTAGTACTCTAACATCTCCCCAGAGATAAAAAGCAGTTGCAGAAAAGATATAACACAGTCCTCCGCTTAGGAGCAACCAGAATAGCAACTGCTTTGCTTTTGCAAACCACTTCGTAAAAGCATGAGTGTCAAATATAGTAATATCAACAGCGTAAAAAGTAGCTTCTTTCATATGTAAGTTTTGCAGTTTGCAAGCATAATAGCTCATGACACATTGACAAAGTAATAATAAAAACAATTTTAAAAAAACATTTTGTAGGGTGAAAAGTCCACTGATAAATGCTAAAATAGCATATCCAACCACGTAACTGTTGGCAAGAGTTAATTGGCTCAACGAGCGATAGGAGGCCTTTTCATCTATGGCTAACAAGGATTTGGTCTTTTTATCATAAAAGAGTATTTGACCTTTCTGATACTGTCCTAATTGTACAAGTATATCTTTCTTTTTTAAAATCATCTAAAAACACGCCTTAATATTTTCCCTAAACCTGAGATAGTATGGTAAATTTAGACACATTAGTCATACTCCTCTTCTAATTGTTTGATAATTTTTCGGCGTTGTAAAGGAGAATTATCCGATACCAATGTGAAACACAAAGCTAAAGACAATGTTGCTATGATTAGCAATTCCGCCTCACCACTCATAATATAATTAATGTAGAATGCTACAACAGTCAAACTAAACAAGAAAATTATAATCTTAATGATGATATTTTGTTGTTTGGCCTTTTGTAAGACCTCTCTTTCTTGATAAGAAGTTAAATTGTAAAGCATAAAATCAGCTTTATTCCATAAAAGTTTAAGCGCTATTTTAGATACAAAAAACGATAGTAGACAGGTAATAACTACGATTATTAACCGTAGCCAAAAATTTTGAACAATCCCAATATATGATCCCAAAGCAGAAACCAATATACTTCCAATTGTTCCTGTTACAGGAGCAAATAAAAGTATACCATTGGAATTTTTCTTAATATCAGATATATAAAATTGATAATCCTTACTGTCTATATAAATAGCACGCTCAGCTAGCCAGCCCATGTTTATATATTTTGCCATTTAAGATTTTCCTTTCAATAACCTACGCCCATATAGGATTAAAATCAGTTGCAATTGTCACCGTACCTCCACCGACTAAAGCTGCTGAACGCCCAAGAAATAGCTCAAATACTTTAAAAACTATATTATAAAGAACCTCGAGTATTACTCTTTCCCTATGGTATCCGAGTATTTCACTTTCAAATCGCCCATATTTTCTTTGGAATAACGCTGACTTCCCTCTTTAAACCAAATATCTAGAAAATAGGTGTAGAGAATTTGATCAGATTTTTCTGCCAACCAAGCCTGATCAATATCGTAATCCTTCAGATAGTCCAAAATCTCTTCTTTTGACACTAGACTCTTAGGCGGAGGCTCTTCCATTCCATTAAAGCGATATATTTCACTAGCAGTTTCATCATATCCCATTTTTTTAGACTGATCAATTAATGCTTGAACAGTAAAATCTGAAACTTTGGAGAAAGCAATGGAAACATTTTGTTTAACGAAACCGTTCTCATATACATAGTCAATGTTGAGATAAGTATCTCCTGATAACTTTTTACTATATAGAAGAGCAAGCAGGCCATCGGAATTAACATATAATCGTAACTTTTCTCCATTAGCTAGTCTAGGTTTTTCCCGATGATAATTAATCCAGGCTGGCTCACCTACATATGCCGTATTACTTCTTATAATCCTACTCATATCTGGCAAGCCCAGAATATTTTTATAATGAACACTCGCATAATAGATTTCATCAATTGGGTTTTTTAGGGAGTCATAGTCTCGATATCTAAAAAAACCAAAGGCACAGAGACCTGCTATAAGGAGGGTGAAGAGACTTAGGATAATTTTTTTCATATTAGTTTACTCCTTCTGTGATCCAATCATTGCATTGTATCTCCTAATACCATTAGGGCCGGAAGAAGCAGAAAAATAAGTATCTATCTTTCATACTATCCTCTTTTTACTTCTCTTCACTAAATATCACTTTCCCTTGTTCATACTTTCGCACAGCTAAGAACCAGCGGATAGGGTTGTTTTGGAATAAGAAAAGGTACAACAAGGCAGGAAAGAGACCTATCAATAATGAAAATAAAATTTGTGCATCAAATTTCTCCTGCCTTATAAATGAATTTACAATATTTGGTATGGTAGCAATTCCTATAAATGCTAAAAATAGAATTACCAACTGTATTATTAGAAAAACCAGCATCTTCCCAAATGTCGCTTTTTTCTTACTAAAATTTTCCCAAAGCAGATTTGAATAAACGGCTTTCGCAAACTGTTGAGAACTTGCCCCTTGAACCTGTTTCACCTCTTTATACAAGGCCTCTTCCATCATCCATATAAAGCCAAAGCAGACAAAGAACTGGGCAACGATGTAAGGCGGAACCATCCAGCTGCTATATCGAAAACCTGAAAATGCAGGTATAGCTACCATTCCCCCTATTAAACCTATGAAGATAAAAACCAACATCAAAGGAATAATAGCCTTATTGGTCTTCCTAGCCCCTTCCGTATTTAACAAGACACTCTTATCGGCTACCAGAGCCTCTTTTGTTCGCGTGTTATAGTAAACGGCCTTATCACCGCTCTGTCCAATAAAAATTATTTTTCTCACCTTTTATCTCTCTTTCATTCCTGCACCAAAGATGATTTTGCCTACTAACAGCTTCGTTGGCGACCTCCCCATATACCAGAGACTGCTTCTATCTGCCAAAAAACCTTCATCAAATAAATGACCCTATCTAGGCTTACTTACGGATTCTTAAATCTACCTATCCACCACTTGAGCTTCAAAGTGTGCTGGCTTGTCGTCTACAGCATCTTTTTCTAGTAAAATTCCTCAACACGCCCAGTTGTTCATACGGCATTGTGTTGAGCAAGAAGCCACATTCTCTGGTAAACTATCCATACAAAGTCTGATACATCTTTTCCATGAAAGCCTCAAGCTCTTTTTGAACAATTTTTAATAGGCGCTCTTCTTCGGCTTGAGAGATGTCCACACTCTCTTTTATTTTTTGATTACTAATATTAGAATAGTAACTACGTTTTATGGTTAACTGATTATCTAAAATATAGTAGACATCTATTTTTTCCTCTTTTACTGTTGTTTCAAATAAAACAGTAACTTCATTCCTTCCAGGATTTGAGATTTTCAAATCGATGTCTCCTTTTATCTCTATGGAGTCAATTCCTCCATCCAATCGAATAGCTCCATCCGGAGGAACAACATAGCCCGCTTTACGGATGTCAGGTGCATATTTTTCTGATGCCATCAAATGTTGTAAGACGGCTATATTGTCCCTCTCTTCAAAGGAGTTTTTTAATTGCATATGTTCTTGGTGGTTTTGATACTGAAAATAAAGATTCAAGCCAGTAGCTAAGGCAATTACAGATCCAATCACGATTAGTATTTTTTTAAGTCCCGACATTTTTTTCATCCCCTCTGTCTAAATAATTATAGAAGTCTTGTTTCCAACCCTCTTCTTTGTCATTAGGATTTCCAATAAAAATATTGATATCAAAACCATACTTAATAAAGTTGCCTCCTATCGTATTATTTTCAATAAGCGTTTCAACCATTAGTTTACCGTTAGCTTTATCCCCATTTCCCATCACAGTGTAGAATTCCTCAACACGATTTGTCTGGTTTGTTTGGATACTATGATTGTAATCTGCTTGAACTTTAAACACATCTTTTGTTTTTACATCTTTAGAAATCATTCTTTCATAAGAAGTAATAGCATCTAAATCTGAATTAAAATCTGCATCATCATATCTACCTGAATCAATGTCTCCTTTGAAGGAACTTTCATACTTTTCAGTATTTACAGAGAGATCTCCAATCCGAGTTGAATTTCCAATTGTGCTAATAATATGGGCGCTTAATCCCTTCCAGCCATCTAGCTTCGATAAGTCTCTATCACCCCAAGATAACTCAGTAAAACTAGCAATTTGAATAGCTTCATGAGCCAAATCTTTACTATGATTAGATTCATACTGTTTTCTAATTTTGTCTTTAAAGAGTATGCGTTCTTCCTCTGAAATACCATAATCTGCCAAAATAATATCTAAATCATTTGTATTTTGGGCATCAACAACGCCCGCAAGACCTCTCCAAGTTGCCCTTACCCCATAAACTGGAGATGCAACTAATCTATTATACTCATAAAGAACTTTTTCATTAGTCCATCCTTCATGTTTTGCCCTCTTCAAAATTCCCTGCTGGAGCTTATAGAGTGCATTTGCCGTAGATTCATCCAGATTGTAAGATGATACTAAATCATCCACAATTTTTTTCTTATCTTTTTCAGCCTGAGTCACTGAAATATCCTTATCAAGCTTATGTGACTCAATCTTCACATACTTCATCTTCTGTACCCAGCTCATGTCCAGACCGTCCGCATAGTAGTTTCCATCACTGTCGACAATGATTTTACTTAGTTGCGTGGCTCCTTTGATGGCTAAGCTAAGGACTTCTAGACTGTCGTTGAAATACTGGGAAACCTGTGAGACAAAGAATTCTAGTTTTTCAATCTTATCATCCAAATCCTGAATACCTGACTCGATTTGAGACTTGGTATTGTAGAGGATGGTCTTCTCAGAGAAGGCTTTCCCCCAATTGAGACTAAAGAAATCTTTGATTTGATTTAACCAATTCTCCCTCGCTTGAATCTGAGCTTCTACGATAGCTAACTGCTCTTCCCTCAATTTTTTCAGTTCCTTGAGCTGATCCAGGTCCAAATCACCATATCCAGAGACCTGAGCATCCGCATGTTTGTAGGATGTCAACTCGAGTTGGATATCATCTACCGCTGCTTGGAGCTTTTTGATGCTGGGGATGATAATCTCTGTAAAGAGACCTTTACCAGCTGTGTAGGCTGCTCCTGTCAGTTCACCTGAGTCTAAAGAGGAAATCAGGTGGTCACATCCACTAGATAAGCGGTCTGTGACTTCATTTGCGACTCGGAGGTTGTTGGTCATGGCCTGAATCAATTCTTGGGATTCTTGTGCGCTGTATTTTACTCCCATGGTAGTCGATTCCTTTCCGCTATCAGTTCTTCTCTGGCTTCATCGAAAGAGCGACAAGCCTTCTTCGTTTGTTTTTCCAAGACATCCAGTTCCTCCTCTACATAAGAGTTGACCTGTCGCTGTATGGTTCTATTATCACTTTCGATTTGCTCTATCACTTGACGAGAACTGGGTGAGTGAGACAATAGAGTAGCCATACGATGGTTGATACTCTGGATTTCTGAGTGAAAGTGAGTTATCTGCTGTTCATATTGTCTTTTTAGAGTCTGAAGACTTTCTTCTTTATCGTCAATCTTGACAATTTCTCTCCAAAGTTTGTAGCGTTTTTCTTCGTTCTTATCTGCCATTTTTAATGTTCCCATCTCTTAGCCAGCTCTACGTCGCGTTTTTCAATCTTATGAGCAATTTCTGGAAACTTATTTGCTTGGGTCAAAACAGCCGAGCTGAAATCACTGACCGCCTGAAGCATTTGATTGCAAGCCTGACGTCCCGCTGCCATCCCAGCGATTTCAGAAGTATATGAAAATTCCACCTGCTGATTTTGCTTATCGCTCGTGTCATATCCGACCAGCTCATTAATAGCCGCCTCTGCTGTTATCGTACTAGATTTTATCTTTCCACCCATACGTCAAACTTCCCTTATTAATTATATATTGACCATATCATAACACAAAAATAGCATAATTTCACTCTAAAACAGAAGACATATCATACTCTAGCTCCTCAGAGATTTTGAGGTTCTTGCATCATCAAATACTACCCTTACAAATATCCAAATCACAGGAGAGACTAGGAAGTATTGTCAACCTAACAAAAAAAGAGAGAACAAACCCGTTCTCCCCTGTTTTTAATCATTCACCAATCTGACTACGATTGATAAAACAGATAATATTTTATTTCTCTTCTTTCTTAGTCACTACAGTAAATCCTGAGACTGCTGCTAGCAAAACTAAGCCAGCTGCAGCCAATCCTGAAGAAGCTTGGGTACCTGTTTTTGGTAATTCAGCCTTTTTAGAGACTGTCTCAGTATGATAAACTGGTGTAGTATTTCCTACAGGTTTCACTTCTACTGGATTTTGAACTGGTGCTTTTGGTTTAAGTACCACATGCGCCTCTGCCAAGAAATCGTATTTTTCATTTACGACACGGTAAACACGACCTTCTTGGATAGTCTTAACAACATGATTTGTAAAATCACGATTTAAAAGACTAGAAAATTCTTGACTCATATCAAGGTAAAGGCCTTTTGTGCCTTCAACTAAAGGTTTAAAAGTCGCTTCTTTGTATTTCATTCCTACAACTGATAGGGAAATATTTGCCGCCTTAAGTGCCTTGATTGTTTCGTCTACTGTTGGAATACCTGGAGTACTGAAATCAATACCTTCATCAGTAATCAAGAAAGCAAAACGACGATTATTAGAAGCTGTAGACCAATCGTAATCTTTTGAAGTTGCAATATGATGAAGAGGAGCTGTAGGCTCTTCTATTCCACCGCCTGTTCGAATAGATTTAAGAGCCTTAATGTATTCCTCCACATTCTTAGTGAATTTAGAACCATTAAAATCGAAATATTGAACATCCTTAGCAGACTCATACGCTATTAAACCAAGACGAGCATCAACCTTTTTACTAGCCAAATCACGAACAAAGTTCTCGATATTTTGCATAACATTCTGGATGGATGAATCCATTGAAACTGATTTATCAATAGCAAAAACGATATCCGCAGTACCAGATAGTTGTTTCGTGATTGTCACATCTGCTTCTTTCAAAACTTTTTCGATTCGAGTTTTTTTGACAGTCTGAGTTACATCCGCTACATATTCATCAGTCTCAATATGATCAGATGCAGTCTTTGTAGTGACAACTGGCGCTTTTTCTCCGACAGGAGTTCCTTTGGCAGCTAAGATAGTTGTCTCAACATTTACAGAAGCTTCTGCTTTAGCTACAGCTTCTGTGCCAGTTTCATTTTCTTTAGTATCAACTTTAGGTTTTGTAGAGGTTGTAGCCACCTTAACAACATCACCAGGTTGAGCTTTATCAGCTGGTACCACTGGAGTAGTTGCCTTAGCTTGGATTTCTTTTACAGTTTCATCAGCCAATTTGCTAGACGGAGTTTGCTTGGCCGTATCTGAACTTGTTTGAGCCAAATCGTTAGCTGTCTGACTAGGTTTTTTTACTTCATCAGCGCTTACTTGTCCCACTGCTACAACTACAGATGCTAAGGCTGCCGTAAGTAAAACTGACTTGCATTTCCAAAATAAAGAACGTTTATAACTTTTCATAAAAGCCTTCCCCTTTTTAAATAATATTGGAAATATGGTAGCAAATTAAGAGCATTTTGTCAAATAAAATGTTTGAATTATCACAAGATAGAGAATAGTCTTCCAAAGCTACTCCAAAACGTATTAACAAGAGCCGAGATGGCTTCTCCCACCGATTAAGTAGCTTTCTTCAGGGTGTGCCATAACATTATTCGTCTCACCTTTTATCTCTTATCTCCCTTTCATTTCTGCACCAAAGATGATTTTGCCTACTGACATCTCCGTTAGCTGCCTAGGGCTGTTATTGGTCACATCAAACACCTTTAACATGATCTCTTATAACATCGGCGCAAACAACTGGACAATTTCCTTAATGAGGCTTTGGTACCAACTTGTTTTGATCGTGTGGGGATAGATTTCTCGAGAAACTTTAAAAATCTTTTCGAAGTCCCTCTCGATATCTATGATGGACTGCGTTCTATAAAGTAAAACGGCATTTTCATAGTGGTGGAGCAAGCTACGATAGTCAAAATTGATGGTCCCCACTGTTGCAGCTTCTCCATCGACCAGCATTTGCTTGCTATGAAGAAATCCGGGACTGTACTCGTAAATGCGAACTCCAGCAGACAACAAGTCAGGATAGGCTCCGCGAGTAACCAATTGGATGACCTTCTTATCTGGGATATATGGCGTCACAATTCGCACATCTACCCCTCTCAGAGCTGCATTTTTGATACTTTCGGTTAGATCATAGTCGGCAATCAGGTAAGGAGTCGTGATATAGACATAATCTGTAGCTTGATTGATAAGGTTTTGATAGACCGTTTTTCCAACTTGAGCTCGGTAGATAGGTTTTGGCCCACTACTATAGGGAATGCAAAGTCCCATCCCATCTTTGGGTTGATTCTCGAGATGGTATTGATCAAAATCACTAATCTCTCCACGGTTGATATACCAAGTAGATAAAAAGAGTCTGGTAAAAGCCTTTACAGCCGATCCATCCAACCGAATACCGCTATCCTTCCAATAACCAAAGCGTTCGATATGGTTGATATACTCATCTGCCAGATTGACACCACCTGTATAGGCAATTTGACCATCGATAATCATGATTTTACGGTGATCACGGTTGTTATAAGCAACGGTCAAGCGTGGAATCACCTTGTTAAATTTATGGGCTTCAATCCCTCGACCACGAAGCTGGATGGTATAATCTCCAGGCAGGGTAGCCATACAACCAATGTCATCATAGAGGAGTTTAACTTCTATTCCTTGAGAAGCCTTTTCTTCCAAAATCTCTAAAATGCTGTTCCACATCAAGCCTTCTTCGATGATGTAGTATTCGAGAAAGATAAATTTCTCAGCTTTCTTGAGGTCCTCTAGCATCCGACACCACATACTTTCACCAGAGGCAAAAAATTGTGTATCCGTTCGATCATAGACATCTGCGTTCGTATCCATACTGAGGAGGGATTTGATGACGCCATAAGCAGACTTGTCTTGTTCTTTTAACTCCAAACGGAGGGCTCTGCTATTGTCCTCTCGGTCAACCATTGATTGAAGTTGCTTTAACTGCTTGACCTCTTTTTTAGATAGACGGCGTTCTCCAAACATGATATAGACTAGGGGACCAAATACTGGAACAAAGGCTACTAACAGCCATGTTACCTTGCTTTCCGGATTCATAGAGCGATTGACAATCGATACAATGGTCGCCATACTCATCAAAATAACTAGGATAATCCAAACAATCGGAGCCATTCGACCTAGATAGAGAAACAAACCAAAGACGATAAACAACTCTGCCAACATAATGGTAATACTAAAACCATACTTAGACATGAGTAGCTGCATTTTTCTAGCTGTCATAATCCCCTTCCTTTTCTAACGTTCTCCCTCACCGCTTGATAAACGAATCTTTCTACTAGTATACCTCAGTTCAGGGGTAGATAGCAACCTTTTACTCTTGCTCAAGTTCTAACTCTTCCGTTTTCAGATGCCTATTATAGTTTGAGAGCCAACATATTGACCGTCATACCGGCAGCAGTTCCCATAAGATAAATAACATCTCCCTCCTTGACCAGTCCATGATCTAAAGAGTAAGCCAAGCCAAATGGCACAGAGACTGAAACCATATTCCCATAGTCAGTAACTAAGTTGAGGTATTGATTCTCAGCTACACCTAGTTTTTCCATAACCAAAGGAAGGGCGCGACTAGCCTGATGAGGAATGATATAGTCCACATCTGCCAAGGCTAGCTGTGTTTTTTCTTGAAACTCTTCAAACATGACTGGGATTTTACGAGCTGACAAGAGGAGGATTTTCTTTCCCTTCATATCAAACATATAGTTGGTCTTAGTCGCTTCAGAGTACTCTTTTGGTTGAAAAGAAGTCAGACCTCCACGAATTTCCGTATCGTGAGCCCCTTCTGACCAAGTACGTTGGAGACTAGCAATGACCCCTTTTTCCTCATGGCTTTTTTGGAAAATAAAGGCTGCCGCCCCATCACTAAAGAGTTCAAAACTTTCTTTTTGATTCGGATTGAGCCCTAAACTTCCAACCTCACTAGACACAATCAAGACACGATTGTATTCGCCTGCCTCAATCAAGTGGGACATGGTCGATAGAGCAGAAATAAAGCTGGTACAGGTCGTATTGATATCCATAGCTGGGATTGAGAGTCCTTTTGCCACGCGCTCATGAATCAAGGCAGCCGTACAAGGAATAGGCTGAACACCAACTGCACTAGCTGATACAAGGCAATCGATATCTTTAATATCTAAGTTTGCATGTTCGAGTGCTCTCTGAATGGCTACCTCGGCTAAATCTAACTGCGTTTCTTCATTTTCAACCACACGATAACGCGTCTGGTCTTTGAATTGGACGGTATGCTTTGGAAGGCAAACACCATATCCTGCAATTTCTACATGTCTTTTTACTTCTGTCATTGTCTTTTATCCTTTCATAAACGTTGGATTCGTTTGAGTTTACGGCTAGTATCCCAGTGATAATCTGAAAATTGGATTTCGGGAACTATAAACTGCTTTTGCTGAGCTAGGAGTTGAAACTGTGCTAAAATAGCTGTCTCCATGCCCTCATCTCGTTGGCTTAGACAAACTTCCACTAACTTCTCAGAATGTTGTTTGACTTGGTAATCTCCTACATTCTCCACAAAGAGGATGCAACGCCTGATAAAGTCAGGATAGATGGTCACCTGTCCCCCATCCAGTCCTTCGAAATAGAAGATGTCGTCAGAGCGTCCTTCGACCTTGTCAATTCGTGTATAGCAGGAGCCACACGGACAAGGCTTCGAATTTTCAACCAAGATATCATTGAGCTGGTAACGATAAACAGGCTGACTAGTTCGTTTAAAGTCCGTAATCACTGGATAAAAACGGCGGCCATCCAGATACTGCTTTTCCACAAAGATAATGTCTTCATTGAGATGCAGATTACCAGCTGAGCAAGTGCAAACTAGGAAACCTTCGGTTGCCTGATAAACTTGGTCAATAATGGATAGAGAAAAGGCTTCTGTGATGCGTTCCCTATCATTATCTTCCAAAATTTCTGCCACAGAAACGACCTTTTGGGGATGAATGGCTAACTCTCCAGCCTTTAGTCGTTTGCTCAACTCAAGCAACATAGAGGCAGGGGCCACCACAATAGTCGGTTGGTAGCTATTTAGCCGTCCGATGTGCTCATCTGTATTTTTGAAAATATCAAAGTACTCTAGACGAATGAGTGCTGTATTGATGGTCTGATAAAGTTCATTATCGGCTCTCAGGAAAAAGGCGATGCGGTGGCCAAACAGCTGGCCCTTGGGCAACATCTTTGCCAAGATAGCTGCTGCCCACATACTGCGCTCTTTCTCTGTCGTGATAAAGAGCCCCCGATGTCCAGATGTCCCTGAAGACAGACCGACTGCCACTTCGCCTTTAAGTTCAGTGAAATCACGGGTCTTTTCACTTTCAATAGCCATGGCTAAGGCTTCATCTCGATCAACTCCTTGGGTGTTGAGCTCATTGAAATGTTCCATCATAAAGGCCTTGTCCATATGGTCAAAGTCGCTAGGAACTCCATTTTTAAAGTAGGGCGACTCTCGTTTTAAAAAGTCCATATAGGCAGATAATTGCTTTTTCTGATAGTTCTCTACAGCTTCTCGAGATTTGAAGTTATGAAGCCAACGAGTTTCAATAAAAGTTTTAAGAAAGGTTATTTTTTTCATATATGATACGCTCTATCCTTTCCACAGGGTCATGACTAACAACTACCTCGATACCATCTCTCAAGACTTCCTCCAGAAACTCTGTCCCCTTGATATAGGCATCCTTGTTGTCCTGAACCAAAGAAGGAAGCAGGTGCATTTGTTTGGTATAAGGTAGAAGGTCAATCCCCCAGCATAAATCTGCTGCGATGAGAATCTGATAATCTGGAATAAAGAGACAGGCTTGCCCCCTAGCATGCCCATCAATAGAGGCTACTAGGATACTGCCATCTCCGAAAAGATCACAAATCAGACGATAGGGAAATGCCGGGTGTTGCTGGTCAGCTCTGATAATGGTTAGATTTTTTTCAAAAGAAACTGGCAAAAATTCCTTGAAAATCAAGTCTTTCAACTTGGGTTTCTGGTAAACTTCATACACTTCTTTTGTCAGGATAAAGGTTGCATGAGGAAAGAAGCTAGCCCCTCCCAGATGATCTGGATGTAAATGAGATAGGATGACATAGTTAATTTCTTCTGGTTTGATTTCCTTCGCTTCCAGCAAATATGAAATCTGGTCCTTCTCTGTCATTTGAACAGGCGTCCCCAAACGATAGAAAGCGTAGCGAAGTTTGGTCTTAATATCATAGTGATAGCCAGTATCATATAGTAGATAGCCTTTGTCTCTGTGCTTAATCAGAAAGACACCAGCTGGGAAGGTCATCTTTTTATTCTTGACTCCTTTAAATAGCAAACCTGTATAGCTAGTACAGTATCCTGCTGGTAAATAATCAATGCTTTCGATAATCTTGGACATATTGTTCAATCCCTTCCGAAATACTGATTTGAGGGCGATACCCCAAGTCTCGCTCCGCCTTGCTGATGTCCAACGTCTGGCTATAACGGAGCAGATAATAGGTATAGCGTGTCAGAGCTGGCTCACCTTTGAGTTTCAAGGTCTTATAAAGAAACTCTAAACTACTGGCAATAACTGACAAAAGAGGAGCCGGTACTCTTCTGTATGTTATCGGATAGCCCAACCCTATCAAGGTTTCTTCTATCAGATCCTTAAAGGCTCTTGGTTCCCCGTTGGTAATATTATAGACTTCTCCACTAGCATGAGGGGCCTCCAGTGCCAAACGAATGGCCAGAGCGACATTTTCCACACAGGTCATATCCATCATCTGACGACCATCCCCTATCAAGGGAATACCAATCTTCTGACTGAGCTTGAGAACCCGGGGCAAAATACTGGTATCCCCAATCCCAAAAAGCCCACGAGGTCGTAAGACAATACTCGGAACATCGGGGTAATCCTTAAACAGCTTCTCCGAAGCCAGCTTACTACGAATGTAGTTGTTCAGATTATTTTCCTGAGGCGCATCGCTTTCTTTGATAGCTAGCTGGTTTCGAGGCGCAGCATAGATACTAGGCGATGACACATAAACCAAACGCTGCATCCCTGCCTCCCGACAAGCCTCTAGAACATACTTGGTCCCTAAGACATTTGTCTGGTAGAAATCTTCCCAAGGTCCCCAGACGGTAGAAAGAGCTCCCGCATGCACAACCATGTCCATACCCTGACAAGCCTGAATCAGATCCTCTTGCTTGGTCAAATCTCCTTGGAAAAATGCCACAAAGGAGTTCTCTAAAGACTGACCAACCTTGCGATTGCGTCCAAAAGCGCGTACCTGATAGCCATGCTGACTGAGCTCTTCAACAACATGCTTACCTAGAAAGCCCGTAGCACCTGTTACCAATACTTTCTTCATCTTTTATTTCTCCTTGTCCTCTAAGAGCCGATGTATTTCGCTCTTCAGAATCTCTGTTGGCTGGTAGTCTTGAGCTGCACGACTAAGTTTGTTCAAATCTGACCAGTCAGCTCTAGCCAATAACTCATCAAAAGCTCGCCCAATCGCTTCCGTATCCTCTCGTTTAGCAGTCAGGGCAATCCCTGCCTCTAGCCCGCGAACCGCATAGTCATACTGATCATAGTCATGAGGGAGAATTAAGGCAGGCTTGCCATAGATAATACATTGGTAAAAAATACCCGCACCGCCATGATGAACCACATAGTCCATCTGGGGAATGTATTCTTTATAGGGAAGATAGGATACCACAGAAACATTGTCCATAAGTTCCTCACATTGGAAGTCTTGTCCGCCGAACCCCAGAGTTACAAAGAAGTGACAGTCCGGATGGGCTTTTGCCAATTGTTGTGTCTGGTAGAGGAGATTGTCTTTGGCCCATGCTAGCTGAGTCCCACAAGATACGAGGACTTTCTTATGATTTGCATAAGGAGCCAAATCCAGAGGATAATTCTCTGCCCTCTCAATCGAAGACCCAAAAGGTCCCACCCAAAGGTAGTGCTCTGGAAAACCACTTTTCAGCTCCAACTCTTTCATCCCAATTCCCAAGATGGAATAGGGCGAATAAATGGTTTCCTGATTTTTGTGATTGTAGAGCTCAAAATCGTAACGTTTCAAGCGTTCTCTAAGTAGAAAGGTTACGATTCGTTTCCCTAAACGAGTCACTTTTCTTCCTAGCCATTGCTGGATAGATTGGAAAGGATTCTTTGGACTACCCATTCCTCCAAAGAAACAAGGCGGTCCATCTGTCGTTTCAATGGCAAACTGTGTCGCCATAGTGGTTATCCAAGGAATATTCAACTCTTCCGCTACAAGTCCTCCAGAGATGGTTATAAAATCCGCAATAACAATATCTGGTCGATTTTTCTGCCACTCTTGCACTAATTGATCAGAAACCGCATTGATCAAATCAAGACTAGCTGACAACTGTCGATAAGCAGAAATAAGGTTTAATTGCCCTTCATTGTTGGCTACACGCTCAAACTCGTCTACAGAATTTTCTAAAATAGGAAGCACCTGGAATCCCATCTCCTCTGCGACAGCTTTTCGTTGTGGTCCTGTAAATAATCGAATCTCATACAAGGGATCCTTCAACAAGGGGGCAAGTAGATTCAGTGTTGGGAAGAGATGCCCACTTAAGGGTACTACAACCACATCAATTTTGATTTTTCTCATATGTCTAGGATAGCAAATTTTAAAAAAAAGAACTACCAAAATGATAGTTCTTTCCAACATTATTTGACTTCTTTTTCATTTTAAAAATTAGAAGAGTTCTTTGTAGAAGGCAATAGTTTCTTCTAAGGTTGGCATAAATGGGTTTCCTGGTGCACAGGCATCGATCAAAGCATTCTTAGAAAGGTAGTCAAAGTCAAAGTCTTTTTCTTGGATACCGAGTTCAGTGAGTTTCTTCGGAATCCCTACTATTTCAGACAGTTTCTCAATTTCAGTGATGGCGTAGGCTGCACATTCTTCATCAGTTTTCCCTTCAACATGAAGTCCCAAAGCCTTGGCTACATTGCGGAAAGCTTCTGGCACACGTTTGGCATTTTCACGTTCTACAACTGGAAGAAGCATGGCACAGCAAACGCCATGTGGCAAGTTATATACCGCACCGAGTTGGTGAGCCATAGAATGAACATAGCCCAAACCAGCATTGTTAAAGCTCATACCACCGAGGAAGATGGCATTGACCATCGCCTCACGCGCTTCAATATCTTGGCCATTTACCACAGCACGAGGGAGGTACTCCTTGATGAGTTCAATCGCTCCGATAGAGAGTTTCTTGGTCACATTATAAGCACCTGGTGTCACCAAGGCTTCGACAGCATGGGTAAGAGCATCCATACCTGTCGCCGCTGTCAATCCTTTCGGTTTTGAAAGCATGAGTTCTGGATCATTGACAGAGATGAGGGCGAGGCTGTTCTTATCAACCATTACCATCTTGACCTTGCGTTCTTCGTCAGTAATGACATAGTTAATGGTAATTTCTGCAGAAGTTCCAGCTGTTGTATTGATCGCAACCACTGGCAACCCTTTTTTAGCAGACTTGTGGAGACCTTCGTAGTCCTGTGGTTTTCCACCATTTGTAGCAATGATAGAGATACAACTAGCCGCATCCTGAGGAGATCCTCCCCCAAGACTGATGATGAAGTCACATCCATGCTCTTTCAAGGCAGCCACTCCGTCTGTGACGTTCTTACAAGTCGGATTTGGCTCCACATCGCTAAAGATCACATATTCGATCCCTTCAGCATCTAATGGTTTTAGGACTTTGGGTAAAATATCACTGCCTTCGATGAACTTATCTGTCACCAAGAGAGCCTTCTTATACCCCAGTTCCTTAATATACGGACCTACTTCATTTACAACACCTTTACCAATAAGGCTAACTGATGGAACGTAAAATGTAGCCATATGCTTTTCCTCCTGCGCCTCTGCGCTATTTGATTATTTACCATAAGTATACGACCTTAGTACAAGTTTTACAAATATTTGTAAGCGTTTTAAGTAAAAAATCAGTAAAGAACCATTGGTCACATTTTAAAACAAAAAAGCTCCAAAAAGACTGATTTCATCTCATTGGAACTTTTACTTAATGATTATTGCTTAGTTAGGACTACTCGGTCAGATGCCTCTCGGTCCATATCATCGATAATCAATTGATTACCATTAACCGTGTAGATTTTGACATCATCACCGATAATGACACGTTGATTTTCTGGCTCAAAGCTAACTTGCTTGATTTCCTTATCTCCATCTGGTTCGACCTCAGTCCATGTACCAGTTTTACCTGTTACAACAAGAGTGATCTGGTCATTCTCATCTTTTCCAGTATAGGTACCATCGATGTTAGTAGGTTGAGCTACAGTAGTGTCCTGACTTGAGGACGCCTGTGGTTGGCTAGCACTTGTAGTAGCACTAGAAGATGACTCTTGTTGAGTAGAGGATTGCTGGGCTGGTGCTTGTGTCTTAGGTGCACAAGCTGCTAAAAGACTAAGAATTGCTAGGGAAGCAATAGAAAGTGTGAATGTTTTTGTTTTCATAGCGATTTCCTTTCTTTTGTGCCAATGTTTTGCTGGATCAGTTTCCAGATGTACCTCCTACCTCAAGTATAACAACTTAAGCCTAGAAGGTCAACTAGCCCCATCGCTTCCAACCAAATTTGCTCGAACTTCCGAGATAAAGTAGAGGGAACCCGTCACGAAAAGCAAGTCCTGATCATTGGCCTTTTCTTCAAATTCTCTGATAAAATCGCCATAGGAAGGAATCAAATCGTAACCTGTCACATCCTTCTCATCCAAAGAACCTTGGTAGTCAAAGCCCGTTACCTTAAGTTCTACCTGAGGAAACTGCTCAGATAGGTAGCCCAACATCCCTTGGTAATCCTTGCGTTTAAGGGCACCAAAAAGGATACGGACTTGATAGCCTTGTTGGATTTTCTCTTGGATAAACTCAACCAAACGGGTTAAGGCTGGAAGATTGTGAGCTCCATCTAGGTAGATTTGCGGGCGAATCCGTTCCAATCGACCTGCCCAGTGAGTTTCTTGCAAGGCCTGTCTCACAAGCTGTTCATCGACTTTTTCCTCTCTTGACGCCATAAAAAGTAGAAAGCTTTGTAAAGCTAAGGCGGCATTTTCTTGCTGGTAAGCGCCTTCCAAACCGATTTTAAGCTGGGAAAATCTTGCTAGGCTACTTGAAAAATCCCCAGCATTAAAGGTGAAGTCTTGTCCAGCTTGATAGAGGTCTACAGCTAACTCTCTTGCTCTTTTGTGACAGACAAGCTCCGCTTCTGGAGCAAGCTTGGCAATGACCGCCTTCTTGCCAGCCTTGAAAATACCAGCTTTCTGCTCTGCTATTTCCTCCAGACTGTCCCCCAAGGTCTCCTGATGATCTAGGCCAATGGAAGTAATAACTGCAATCTCGCCTGTTACGACATTAGTCGTGTCAAGCAAACCACCAATCCCCACCTCTAGCAGGACTAGATCCACTCCCTGCTCTTTAAAGTAAAGCAAAGCAATCAGGGTCAACAACTCAAAGAAAGACAATTGATCATGTGTCTCCAAAAGAGCTTTTTCCATCTCCTTGACTTGGTTCGCTATACGGATAAAGTCTTCATCTGCGATCGGTTGTCCATTGATACAGATTCGATCATGGATACTAATGATATGAGGAGAGGTAAAAGTACCAACTTTTTTACCATGGACGACAAACAACTCCCTCATAAAGGCAATAGTTGACCCCTTACCGTTAGTTCCTGTTACATGGATAATGGGATAAGTCTTCTCAGGATTCCCTAGCAAATCCACTGCTCGCTGCATTCGTCCAAGTCCAGATCTAAAGTTTAAACCAATTCGACTATGGAGCCATTCTTCTACTTCAAACATATATCTCCTTAACAAAAATCCAATCAACTATCGCACCAAAGTATGACTGCAAATAAAAAGCGAGGTCGAGACAAAAATCCCGACCTCGTACCTGGTTAGCTAATCACTAGCTACTATAAATTTCAATGTGGACTAAAAACGTCCGCTGGATGTTCCAACTCTCTCCAATTTCTGGAAATTGGGCTGATACAGTCTCTGAGATTACCTGCGTTTCTAATTTCTAGCGCAGGGCTAAAAACATCCACTGGATGTCTTTACTCCTCCATATAGGTGTTGAAAACTTCTTCAATCATATTCCATTCGTCTTCTGAGTCTTCTGGAATTGGTTGCAATTCGCCCTCTGTTCCGTCTTCATTTTCATTGAATGAGTATGCTTGAATCTCAACTTCACCATTTTCGTCTTCTTCTGCATTAACTGGCACTAGAAGGACATAGTTTTTACCAAATTCTTCCTTACCGTCAATTGTCAAAAGGATTTCAAACAAGGTTTCATTACCTTGGTCATCTACTAGTGTAATCAATTCACGTTCTTCGTGGTTATGGTTATGATCGTGTGACATAGTTTCTCCTCTGTCTTAAAATTTTCTATCTAAATAATTTTGCAAAATCAGCTGGGCAGCTAATTTATCAATGACTTTTTTTCGCTTGTTGCGACTGATGTCTGCCTGCTCAATCAGCATACGCTCGGCTGCAACTGTGGTCAGGCGCTCATCTTGATAGTCTACTGGTAAACCAAAAATCTCTTCTAGTTTTGCTCCGTAGGCTTGACTGGCTTCTACCCGTGGACCGCTGGTATTATTCATATTTTTAGGCAAGCCCACTACAAAGCGTTCCACCTTATAGCTCTCAACCAATTCCTTGATGCGGTCAAAACCAAACTGACCCTGTTCCTCATTGATTTGGATAATTTCAAGGCCCTGAGCTGTAAAACCTAGTGGGTCACTAATGGCAACGCCTACCGTTTTTGAACCAACGTCCAATCCCATAATTCTCATAGATTATAGATCGACTCCTTGTCCTTTAAGGTAATAGCGCACCAATTCTTCAACAATTTCATCACGCTCATACTTACGGATTTGATTTCGTGCATTATTGTAACGAGGAACGTAGGCAGGGTCTCCACTCAATACATAACCGACGATCTGATTGATAGGGTTATACCCCTTTTCATTCAGAGAAGCATAGACATCTGTCAACGTTTCACTGATCTCCTTCTTATTGGAATCATCCAATTTAAAACGTACAGTTTCTTCAGTAAATCCCATTCTAACACCCTCTTTCCTTAGAATAGTACTATTATAGCATATTTCCTTACGTTCCACAATTAAGTCCGTCTATTTATTTGGATTTTCTATTGTTCTGTCGCTCCATTTGCTATTCTATCTTCGATATATTGGCTTGGTTCATTTTTCAAAAGAGTCTCTAAGCCAATATTCTTTAGATATTCTACTTGCGCCGCCTTTTTGACATCTAAAATTTGAAAATCATAAGTCGTCGTAGTTTCCATCTCTGTCTCGCTGATTAGCTGAGTCTCAACCGTAAAACCTTCTAACTTACGTGCTTCTTGGAGACTTTCATCTTTCTCCTCGGCTTCCGCGAAGGCTTTCTTTGTAGCTTCAAGACCGTGGTCAGCGATAAAGGATTTCAACTCCTCACTTAAGGGCCGTGTCTGCCGGATAACCAATTTTAGAAATTGCTTCCCTCTATAAGTAATTGTTTGAGTTTGCTTAACGCCCCCTTCTGACTCAGGGAGAAGTAAGGTCTTGGTTACAACCGTGTTCTTCTCGGCATTATCTAGAACCGGCAGGGTAGACTGGAGTTCTTCTGACGACGTTGTTGAAGCAGCAGTTGTTCCCTTCTTTTGACCACAACCAACAAGTAAAAAAAGGAGGGCAAACGCACTGATTACTATTTTTTTCATATTTCCTCACATGATTTTTAGATAAAAAATGAACAAGGCTAGGAGATACCCCAGCCTTGATGTTTATAGAGCTGCACGCAAACGTGCCTCTGCATTTTCTACATTACGGACAGAGCGTGGTAAGAAAGCACGGATATCATCCTCTTTATAGCCGACTTGCAGGCGCTTCTCATCCACAAGAATCGGGCTTTTTAGAATCCGCGGTGTTTCCATGATTAAGTTGAGCACTTCATTGACACTCAAATCTTCGATGTCAACTCCCAAAGCTTTCGCATAGCGGTTTTTTGATGACACAATACTAGCAATTCCATTTTCTGTCTTTGTCAGAATATCAAGTAATTCTTCTCTCGTAATTCCTTCTTTGCCAAGATTTTGTTCTTTATAACTTAACTGGTGGGCATTGAGCCAGGTCTTTGCTTTTTTACAGCTGGTACAACTGGAGACTGTATAAATTTTAATCATGTACCTACCCCTTTCGCTACATGTTACTATCAGTTTAGTCTATTATACCATAAAAAACATCCGACTTGCGACCTATTTTTAAAAAAATTTAACTTTTTTCGCGATTTTCGTACTTTTTTCTTGACAAAATCAATTTATAGCCAACTTTTAAATTTTTTGATATACATTCGTTTCACTACTGTAACACTGATCATATAGAGAACGATTATCAAGAGCAAAAAAAGGAAATAAATTGGTTTCAAAGGGATCAAACGAAGGATGCCAGCGATTGAAGAGTAGGGAAGGAAAGTCACAAAACTAGCTGCTAGCAAGGTTGTTCCAAGAACAAACCATGACGGACGACTTTGTAAGAAAGGAAGTTTTGCTGAACGAAGCATATGAATAACCATGGTTTGGGACCACATGGATTCAATGAACCAACCTGTCTGGAACAAAATGATAAAACTCGTTGCCGACTCTGCTCCATGAACATAGGCTTGACCTGTCGCCATTGGAACAATGACAAAATAGAGCAAAATAAAGGTCAAAATATCGAAAGCAGAAGAAATTGGCCCCATCCAAATCATAAAACGAGTAATGGACTGAGCTTCCCACTTATGAGGATGCTTCAAAAAGTCTTCATCCACATTATCAAATGGCAAGGCAATGCAAGAAAGGTCATAGACTAGGTTTAACACAATCAAGTGAATCGGAGCCATAGGAAGGAAAGGTAAAAAGATGCCAGACACTAACAGAGAGAAAATGTTCCCGAAATTAGAGCTGACCGTCATCTTGATATATTTGGTCATGTTGGCATAAACTTTGCGCCCTTCAACCAGACCTTTTTCAAGCACCATCAAATCTTTATCTAGCAAAATGACATCAGCGGTTTCTTTGGCAATATCTACTGCTGTGTCAACAGAAATCCCCACATCTGCTACTTTCATAGAAGGGGCATCATTGATCCCATCCCCCATATAGCCGACACAATGTCCGTTGAATTTGATTTGTAAGATGATTCGTGCTTTTTGATCAGGAGAGAGTTTGGCAAAGACGGTTACTTTCTCGACTGCTTGGGCCAACTCTTCGTCCGTCATGGCGTCAATATCAGAACCCAGCAAGATTTGATCAACGTCTAAACCAACTTTTTCGCATACTGCTTGGGTCACCTTTTCATTGTCCCCCGTCAAGATCTTTGTTTGAACGCCGTGTTCTAACAAAGCTTGAATAGCAGGTGCTGCTGATGGTTTTGGTGGGTCTAAGAAGGCAAGATATCCTGTTAGAATCATCTCTTTTTCATCTTCAACGGAGTAAGCAAAACCTTCTTTTAGACCTGTTTTATAGGCAACTCCCAAGACTCGCAATCCCTGTTGATTGAGTTGGTCTACTTCTTTTAAAATTTCCACTCGGATATCATCCGTCAGAGGGCTAATCTGACCTTGATATTCCACATGGGTTGAAATCGCAAGCATCTCCTCTAGGGCACCCTTGGTTACCAAGCTAACAACTTCGTTTTCATCCTTGACGATGACACTCATCCGTCTGCGTTCAAAGTCAAATGGAAGTTCATCGATTTTTTGGAAGCTAGTATCCAAATTTTGTAGAATAGCGTGTTCTTTAGCTTCTTTTTCAGTTCTACTGATAATAGCTCGATCCATTAAATTTTTCAATCCCGTTTGAAAATAGGAATTGAGATAAGCACGTCTCAACACAGACAAATCCAAATCTCCATGTATATCCAAAGGATATTCAAGGACAATTTCGTCTTGGGTAAGGGTTCCTGTTTTATCCGTACACAGGATATCAATAGCACCTAAATCTTGAATGGCATTGAGCTTTTTAATAACGACTTTTTCCTTTGCCATGATAATGGAGCCTTTAGCTAGACTGGCCGTGATAATCATGGGAAGCATCTCAGGTGTGAGCCCGACGCCCACACTCAAGGCAAATACGCCAGCTTCTAACCAATCTCCATCTGTCAAACCGTTGGAAAGAAATACGATGGGGATCATGACTAACATCAAACGAATTAAGAGCCAGGAGATGCTGTTCATCTCCCGTTCAAAAGAGGTCGGCTCATCATAGGTATTGAGGGTCTGCTCGATTTCTCCCATCATAGTGTCATCACCGACCGCTAGAATCAAAGCTTTGGCACTTCCTGATATCACATTGGTTCCCATAAAGGCGAGCGTTTCTGCTTCTAGCAAGCTGTCAAAATTTGACTGACTCATTTTTGACAAGGCCAGTTTTTCAACTGAATCACTTTCGCCTGTCAAGCCAGACTGTTGGACAAAGAAATCGCGTGATTCAATCAAAAGGAGGTCTGCTGGAATCATATCCCCAGCACTCAACTTGACCATATCTCCAACGACCAAATCCTCAATTGCAATCTCTAAACTCTGTCCTTCGCGAATAACCGTAGCTGTGTTCACAATCATTTTTGAAAGATTGGTCGCAGCTTTGTCGCTCCGTAATTCTTGAACAAAGCGTATGCCACCAGATATTAAAACGAGAACGACGATGATGATAGAGGTTGTCGGATCCTCTTGTCCAGGCTTCGCCAACCAGACATTGGTCACCATGGAAATCATTGCAATGACCAGCAGGATGATTGTAAATGGATTGATAATAGATTCGTAAATCTTTTTAAGGATACTGTCTTCTTGACCCTTGGTGATGGTGTTTTCGCCATATAGGTCACGATTTTTCTCCACCTGCTCCTCAGTCAAGCCTGTTAGACTTGTCTTGTAAAAAGATAGAGTTTCTTTTAGAGGTGTGTGAATAGCTGCTGCTAATCTTTCTTTTGTAGTTTTCATTGGTTTCTCCTATCTGTATGAATGATGTGTTTCATACACAGAGACCAATCACTTTATAAGGGCAGAACGACACAAATCAGCGATTGGCTGTGTATGTGCGGTTCTGGATGATCGTCAATTTGCATCGTCTGTCTCCTTTCCTTGTTCTAAAACAGTAGAAAATCCCACCATAAAATGGCAGGATTAAAAAACTAATTATCTGTTTTTCGTTCAAGCTTTAACTCCATAGGGCAATGTAATGAGCTTAGTCTTGGCCTTCGCGACCAGGACTGTTGACCAACGAGTAGTGTCTCCACTGCTTTGCGGTAGTCATCCGTATCCCTATGGTAGCCTCACCTACCGTTTTCGTCTATCAGTATAAACCTTTAAAATATAAAAGTCAACGATTTATCTTAATTTTCTTAAATAACAATTAATTCCTTCGGTGCTAAAGTCAATAATTCGCAACCTGTCTCTGTAATCAAAATATCATCCTCAATACGCACCCCGTATTTTCCTTCGATATAAATGCCTGGTTCATCAGTCAAGACCATACCAGTTTTAATAACTTCTTTCGAAGTTTGGCTAAAGTAAGGTTCTTCGTGGATATCGAGGCCAATACCATGTCCGATACCATGGGTAAAGTAGTCGCCATAGCCTGCCTCGATGATAATATCACGAGGGATTTTATCAAAGTCACGGAAACCTAGCCCCGCCTTGGCTTGGTCAATCAAGGCTTGATTGCTGCGCAGGACAATATCATAAATCTCCCGCTCTTCATCTGTCACCTGCCCCACATGAACAGTCCGCGTCATATCGCTGACATAGTGGTTGTAGTAGCAACCAAAGTCCATGGTCAGGGTTTCACCCTTTTGGATGACCTTGTCACTAGCCACGCCATGTGGCATAGCAGAGCGGTAACCCGAAGCGATGATAAAGTCAAAGGAAGCTCCTGAAGCACCTAGCTGGCGCATACGGGCATCTAAAAAGTTCATGACAGCCTGCTCTGTCGTCTGACCAGGCTTAATAAAGTCCAGCACGTCTAGGAAGGCTTGGTCAGAAATCTGGCAGGCCTTGCGAATAGTCGCGATTTCTTGCTCATCCTTGATCATGCGCAGATTTTCGATAAAGCCTGTCATCGGAACTAACTCATGACCAGCAAACACACTTTCCAGCATCTTGAAGTAAGTATAGGAAATTTCATCGTCAAAACCGATTTTTTGGAGATTATCGTCCGCTATAATTTTAGCAATCTCACCAACCGCATCACGCGTTTCAACAATATCAAATCCTTGAACTACGCCCTTGGCAATCAAGGTATAACGAGAATCCGTCAGAAAAATCCGACGCGACTTGCTGATAAAAACTGTCGCTTCTGTCCCACTGAAACCAGTCAGATAGTAAATATTCTTCAGATTAGTTACTAAGACAGCATCACACTCTGTCTGTTTTAAAGCTACTTCAAATTTTTCAACTCTTGATAACATGAGAGAACCTCCGTAAATGATTTAATTTATTATAGCAAAAAAATATCGAAAATAATACAATCTATATAGTTAGGATTAGATAAAATTGACTTTTGAAAGCGCTTAATGTATAATTTTTGTTAACCAAGAAAGAATGAGGTAACGATATGAATAAAACTGAATTACTGTTACAAAGACTAGATGAGATTGGTCAGTCTCTAAAAGATTCGAAACAAGCACTAGCTTTGCTGGCACTTGGTTCTTGCGGAACAGAAAGAGAACGATTGGATCAGTACTCAGATTTAGACTTCTTTGTTATTGTAAAAGATGGCTACAAGCAGACCTATATCCAAGACCTAACCTGGTTAAGTAAGCTCGAACCAATTGCATTTCACTACCAAAATACAGTGGACGGACATAAAGTTCTATTTGAAGATGATGTTTTTTGTGAATTTGCTGTCTTTGAAGCTCATGAACTAGTAAACATTCCCTTCTCTGAAGGCAAGATTATCTGGAAGGAGATCGGTTTTGATGAAACAATCTGTCAGCCACAAAGACTGCCATCAAAAGAAAACAGAGACCGTGAATGGCTGTTGGGAGAAATTTCATGTAATCTATATTTAGGGCTAGGTCGCTATCAGCGAGGCGAAAAATTAGCTGCTTATGATTTGATCCAAAACAGATCCGTCAAGCTTTGGACTGAACTAATCAGTTTGGAAACAACTTCTAAATCTAATTTTATAGATATCTTTAATACCAACAGACGATTTGAAGAAGGTTATCCAAAGGAAGCCAAGCAATTGCCTCACTTTTTGCAAGGTTACGAACGCATTTCTGAGTCTGCTCAAGCACTCCTAGAATATCTGGATAAATACTATTCTCTTAACCCATTTATAAAAGAAAAAATTCGTAATTTATTATAAAAAAGACTCTGCCTAAAAAAGCAGAGCCTTTTAAATCTTATTTTAACTTTCCTTTTAGATACTGGCCAGTATAGCTAGCAGAGTTTGTAGCAACTTCCTCTGGTGTACCAGTAGCAATAATCGTTCCACCACCGACACCGCCCTCAGGTCCCAAGTCGATGATATGGTCTGCAGTCTTAATGACATCCAGATTGTGCTCGATGACGAGCACTGTATTACCATCGTCGACAAAGCGAGCTAATACCTTGAGCAAGCGAGCGATGTCCTCCGTATGAAGCCCTGTCGTCGGCTCATCCAGAATATAGAATGACTTACCTGTCGAGCGTTTGTGGAGTTCACTAGCCAACTTCATACGCTGGGCTTCTCCCCCTGAAAGGGTCGTAGCTGGTTGTCCTAGCGTTACATAGCCCAGCCCTACATCCTTGATGGTCTGGAGTTTGCGTTGAATCTTAGGAATGTGTTGGAAGAATTCCACTGCATCATTAACCGTCATATCCAAGACTTGCGAGATGTTCTTTTCCTTGTAGTGAACTTCTAGGGTTTCACTGTTGTAGCGAGTCCCGTGGCAGACTTCACAAGCCACGTAAACATCTGGCAAGAAGTGCATCTCAATCTTGATAATCCCGTCACCTGAGCAGGCTTCACAGCGACCACCTTTGACGTTGAAACTGAAACGGCCCTTCTTGTAGCCTCGAATCTTGGCTTCATTTGTCTGAGCAAAAAGGTCACGTATATCGTCAAAAACTCCTGTATAGGTAGCTGGGTTGGACCTCGGCGTTCGTCCAATTGGACTCTGGTCAATATCAATCAAGCGGTCGACATGCTCAATCCCTGTAATAGTCTTAAACTTACCAGGCTTGTCTGAATTGCGGTTGAGTTTTTGAGCAATAGCTTTTTTGAGGATACTGTTGATGAGGGTTGATTTCCCTGAGCCCGACACCCCTGTCACTGCGATGAATTTTCCTAGTGGGAAGCGAGCAGTGACATTTTGCAAGTTGTTCTCACGCGCTCCTGTCACTTCGATAAAACGACCATTTCCTACACGGCGCTCAGCCGGTACTGGGATAGCGCGTTTGCCTGACAAGTACTGACCTGTGATGGACTTGCTGTTGCGAGCTACCTGCTTAGGTGTTCCTGCGGCGACGATTTCTCCACCAAAGACACCGGCACCAGGACCAACGTCAATCAGATAATCCGCCTCGCGCATGGTATCTTCGTCGTGTTCCACCACGATAAGAGTATTGCCCAAGTCACGCATTTTTTTCAAGCTGGCAATGAGACGGTCATTATCCCTTTGGTGAAGACCAATCGATGGCTCATCTAGAATATAAAGGACGCCTGATAGATTAGAACCAATCTGGGTAGCTAAGCGAATACGCTGGCTCTCCCCTCCTGATAGGGTTCCTGCCGAACGAGATAGGGTCAGATAATTAAGACCCACGTTATTAAGGAAGGTCAAGCGATCCTTGATTTCTTTGAGAATGGGACGAGCAATAATGGCTTCATTTTCAGACAAGGTCAACTGGCTCACTAAATCTAAATGGTCTGCGATAGACAAATCTGAGATTTCACCGATATGTGGCCCTTGCTCCCCACCCACACGGACAGACAAGGCCTGGTCATTGAGACGGTAGCCGTGACAGGTTCCGCAGGTCAACTCATTCATGTAGAGACGCATCTGGGTGCGCGTGTAGTCACTGTTAGTCTCATGGTAACGACGTTTGATATTATTGACAACTCCCTCAAAAGGAATGTCAATATCCCGTACACCGCCAAATTCATTTTCATAGTGGAAATGAAATTCTTTGCCATCCGAGCCGTAGAGAATCAAGTTCTTATCTTCTTCTGACAAGTCCTCAAAGGGCTTATCCATATCCACTCCAAAGGCTGTCATGGCTTGTTCTAGCATGTTAGGATAGTAGTTAGATGAGATAGGATTCCAAGGCGCAAGTGCACCTTCACGAAGTGTCTTGCTGGTATCTGGCACCACTAAGTCGATATCCACCTCCAACTTGATGCCCAAACCATCACACTCGCTACATGACCCAAAAGGCGCATTGAAGGAGAAAAGACGAGGTTCTAACTCTGGTACGGTAAAACCACAAACTGGACAGGCATAGTGCTCAGAAAAGAGCAACTCAGAGCTGTCCATGGTATCGATAATCACATAACCTTCTGCGATACGAAGAGCCGCCTCAACAGAGTCAAAGAGACGGCTACGAATGCCCTCCTTGATGACGATACGGTCGACCACAACATCGATATTATGTTGCTTGCTCTTAGACAGCTCAGGCACTTCGGTCACGTCATAGACTTCCCCATCCACACGGACACGAACATAGCCATCTTTCTGAATCTTTTCAATGACGCTCTTGTGTTGACCTTTTTTCTTGCGGATGACAGGGGCCAAGATTTGCAGACGCTGGCGTTCTGGCAATTCCAAGACCTTATCAACGATTTGCTCTACAGAAGAAGCCTTGATAGCCCCGTGTCCATTGATACAGTAAGGCGTCCCCACACGTGCGTAGAGGAGACGCAGATAGTCATTGATTTCAGTCGTTGTCCCGACGGTCGAACGAGGATTTTTACTGGTCGTTTTTTGGTCGATGGAAATAGCTGGGCTGAGGCCATCAATGGCATCCACATCTGGTTTTTCCATGTTGCCCAAGAACTGACGAGCATAGGCTGACAAACTCTCTACATAGCGGCGTTGTCCCTCCGCATAGAGGGTATCAAAAGCTAGACTGGATTTCCCAGAACCTGACAAGCCTGTTACAACAACTAGCTTGTCTCTTGGAATCTCCACGTCGATGTTTTTTAAGTTATGGGCACGAGCCCCATGAATCACAATTTTATCCTGCATCTTTAATCTTTCTAGTCCATTATTGCTTTCCATTATACCAAAAAATGTGAAATTCTATTACCCAAAAAGCTGTTTTTATAGTATAATAGTACGGTGCAAAAAACCAAACACTGAATAGTAGGAAAGGATAGGGGATATGAAACAAGTTTTTCTCTCAACAACAACTGAATTTAAAGAGATCGACACGCTTGAACCGGGTACTTGGATCAATCTCGTCAATCCTACACAAAATGAATCACTGGAAATCGCCAACGCCTTTGATATTGACATTGCCGACCTCCGAGCACCGCTCGATGCGGAAGAAATGTCTCGTATTACCATCGAAGATGAGTATACTTTGATCATCGTAGACGTTCCCATCACAGAGGAAAGAAACAATCGCACCTACTACGTAACGATTCCGCTAGGGATTATCATCACAGAGGAAACCATTATCACTACTTGCTTGGAATCCCTCCCTGTTCTCGATGTCTTTATCAACCGTAGACTGCGCAACTTCTACACCTTTATGCGTTCACGCTTTATCTTCCAGATTCTCTACCGCAACGCTGAGCTTTACCTTACGGCCCTTCGTTCGATCGATCGTAAGAGTGAACAAATCGAAAGTCAACTTCACAAGTCTACTCGAAACGAAGAGCTGATTGAGCTCATGGAATTGGAAAAGACCATCGTCTATTTCAAGGCCTCGCTTAAGACAAATGAGCGCGTGATTAAGAAATTGACCAGCGCAACCAGCAATATCAAAAAATACTTAGAGGACGAAGACCTACTTGAGGACACCCTGATTGAAACCCAACAGGCCATTGAGATGGCAGATATTTATGGAAACGTCCTTCACTCTATGACAGAGACCTTTGCCTCCATCATTTCTAACAACCAGAACAACATCATGAAGACCCTGGCTCTCGTGACCATCGTCATGTCTGTCCCAACCATGATCTTCTCAGCCTACGGGATGAACTTTAAAGATAATGAAATCCCTCTAAACGGTGAGCCTCACGCCTTCTGGTTAATCGTCTTTATCGCCTTTGCTATGAGTGTTTCACTCACTCTCTATCTCATCCATAAAAAATGGTTCTAAGAGGAATCCCTATGTCTCAGATTGATCTACAAAAATTAACTAAGAAAAACCAAGAGTTTATCCACATCGCTACCCAACAATTTCTCAAAGATGGCAAAACAGATGCTGAAATCAAGGCTGTTTTTGAGGAAGTCATTCCTAAAATCCTTGAAGAGCAAGCCAAAGGAACGACAGCTCGTTCCCTCTACGGTGCTCCAACTCACTGGGCTCATAGCTTTACAGTCAAGGAACAGTACGAAAAAGAGCATCCTAAGGAAAATGATGATCCAAAACTCATGATTATGGACTCAGCCCTTTTTATCACCAGTCTCTTTGCATTGGTTAGCGCTCTGACTGCGTTCTTCTCTACAGATCAGGCCATTGGCTATGGTTTAATTACCCTCTTGTTGGTTGGACTTGTAGGAGGAGTGGCCTTCTACTTGATGTACTACTTTGTCTACCAGTACTATGGACCAGAAACAGATCGTAGCCAACGCCCTCCTTTCTGGAAATCAATCCTCGTCATCCTAGCTGCTATGGTTCTCTGGTTGGCTGTCTTCTTCGCAACAAGCTTCCTACCAGCCAGCCTCAATCCAATCCTTGCTCCACTGCCTTTGGCTATCCTAGGAGCAGCCCTTCTCGCCCTTCGCTTCTATCTCAAGAAACGCTTCAATATCCGAAGTGCAAGCGCAGGTCCATCACGTTACTAAGAAAAGGAAAGAGCTATGGCATATAGTCAATCTTTAGCTCAGCAGATTCGAAAAATTCTAGCGCTCAAACTTCCTCCTCAAATTTTCGAAGAGGAGCTAGAAGAAAAGGAGCTGTTTGGTGGCCTGGCCTTTATGATTCGTGGGAAAATGGCCCTTACTGTCAGTTCCAGAAATCATGAGCTGGTTATGGTCAGAATTGGCAAAAAAATGGAGAAGCAAGTTCTACCCCGAGTAGGAGCTCATACTACATTGATGAGAGGGCGACCTTATCATGGCTATATAGACTTAGATATAGAAGGTCAAAAAGAATTGCCTTACTGGATTGATTTGGCCCTATCCTATAATCAAGAGTTGACCAAATAACTCATATCTAGCGAGATTACTGATTAGAAAAACAAAAAGCAACTGCACTAGTGGTTGCTTTTTCGCTTGCTTGACCTACAAGCGTCCCTCTACCCTGTTCCCTATAGTTTTCTCCCATCTTTTATGATAAAATAGGCTCTATCAATTTCTAGGAGGTCGAGATATGGTTTCTACTATTGGTATTGTGAGCTTATCTAGTGGCATTATCGGAGAGGACTTTGTCAAACACGAAGTGGAGCTGGGTGTCCAACGTCTCAAGGATATGGGTCTCAATCCTATCTTTATGCCCCACTCGTTAAAGGGCTTAGACTTTATCAAGGATCACCCTGAGGCGCGTGCAGAGGATTTGATGCAGGCCTTTTCGGACGATAGCATCGACATGATTCTATGCGCCATTGGTGGAAACGATACCTATCGCTTGCTACCTTATCTTTTTGAAAAGGACCAACTCCAAAAGGTTATTAAACCAAAGATTTTTCTTGGCTTCTCGGATACCACTATGAACCACCTTATGTTGCATAAA
>ERZ772973.184-NODE-184-length-37573-cov-88.1778_pt1 | contig 37573 bp, 51 predicted proteins | sample MGYA00580672_ERZ772973 | MGnify/ENA primary metagenome ERZ772973 (study PRJEB29015, sample SAMEA2737938) | human oral metagenome | biome: human oral; feature: human-associated habitat; material: dental | place: China | collected 2152 ...
ACATCTTGCCTCGTAATGAAAAGGTCGTGGGTTCGATTCCCACAGGCGGCTCCACCAAAACCCCAGCTCAAAGTATGTGTGAGCTGGGGTTTCACTAATGCTACTCCCACCCTGGCACGTTGAGAATCGTTGCAGGTCGTTGGACCTCGGGGCGAACTCAGGGCGAACACAGAGCGAACAGAAAAAAACCGGGTTTTCAATAAGCCCGGTTTTCTATGGAAAGTTTGTTCGAGTCACCCATCGACGATCCGCAAGCCCCGCCCCCGCCGTTTGGCGCGTCGGGCTGCCCTGTCGGCTTCTCGTTTCCGCTCGGCGGCCATGTGCTCAGCAACCGCATAGGGGATAGTATCAATCCCGGTCTCCCATAGGTGGGCGTAGGTGTCAAGCGTCATGGCCGCGCTTGCGTGCCCCAGCATCTGCTGTACAGTCTTGACGTCTGCCCCCGCGGCAATCGCCAGTGATGCCGCGGTGTGCCGTAGCTCGTAGGTGGTGACCCCGGTGAGACCGGCACTGGCACAAGTGGTTTTCCACACTGCGCGCCACCGGGTTGTCGTCCACACATGGCCATACTCGTCGGTGAGGAGCCAGTCGTCGGGCGCATGGCCATCAGCAATATCTTCGAGATCGAGGAGAAGGTCGCCGCCTACAGGAACGTCTCGATGGGTGCGCGTTTTTGTCTCATCGGGGTTGCCAAGGGCGTCAACGTCACGGCGGATCGTGAGCCGGCCCCGTAATACGTCGAGGTCTCGAACCTGCAACCCTTTTGCTTCACCTGGCCGTAATCCTGTCTGGACCAGCACCGAGATCATAAGCGCTGCGGCATCTGTTGGCGCCGCCTGCACAAGCCGGTCGATCTCGGCGACAGTCAAATACCGCCGATCCGACTTCCCCTGCCTAGGAATATCGCTGGACCGCATAGGGTTTTTCGTGATAACCCCCAGCTCGACAGCCTGGTCCAGGAGCGCATGGAAAACAATCCCTACCTTACGCAGACTTGCTCCACTTAACGCCGCACCGGTGCCGTCTAGCCGGGTGACGGTGGGGATCCACGTGCTAAATGCTGCTCGGGTGATTTTCCAGCAGGGGGCGTGCTGCCACGTGGGCTCGATGTGTCGCCACGCCGCCCGATACCCAGCAACAGTGGAGGCAGCCCGCCCAGTTTTTGCCGCAATCCACACACCCCACATATCCCCAAGCGTCACATCTAGCCGGTCTTTAGTAATCCATGTGCCCTCAGCCTGGCCTACCTCGGTGCGGCTTACATAAAGGCGGGCGGCATCGGCGCTATCAAACGTTTTGGTGACTTTCTTACCATTCTCGACCCATACTGCCTGCCATCGTTTCCCCCGCCCCCATCGCCTGGACCGCACTCGCCGTCCCTGCGCCCCCGGTTTGGTCCATAGGTCCCGTACATGTGCCATGATATACTCCTTAAAGAACCCATCTACATGGGTTTTGTTTCCTCAAACCCCCGCTCACGTCTGCCAAGAACTGGAGCGGGGGTCAAAAATATTTCCAATGCGCTTACCGTTGCCGCAGTTGCCGGCTGACAGCAAGATCATGACCAATGGCCGCCACTGCGTGCCAAATGCCGGCCAGTAGCATAATCACAAGCGACCCGCCTGTCATCACCATGCCGCCGATCAGATCTTCTCCCCCGTTACCGTCGAACAACACGAAAACTCCAAGAGCAAAAACCACGAGACTAAAGGTAGCGATGACAGTAGCAGTAACCTTGTATCCCTCAAACGACCCCGTTGTAGCTGGCATTGGCCGTTGCGCATATCCCTGAGGCTGCGGTTGATACTGCGGAAACACTTGCTGTTGTGGAGGGGAAGGGGGTTGTTGCGGCAGTTGTTCCCCCTGCTGCGGTTGCTGTGGCTCCTGCGGGGCTTGTGGTGCTGGTGCCTGATGCGTCATTGTGTATTTCCTCCTTGGAATGTGATAACCGAAGAGTCAATAATGACTCCTTTTTTGGTGGTGATATAGCAAATGCATGACTTGTGGTTCCAAATCCCATTAGCCTGGTAGCGGAAGCTTCCGTTTGTCTGGAATAAGGCGGTGTCACTCCCGCCTAGAGGTTGAAATATTGGTGGGGCTATAAATTCAATCTTTCCCGCGTTCGGTAGTTCTTCATCAATCTTCATTAAGCAGGCACTAGTCATATTGTCGTTATTGGCAATATCAACAGGGGCGCGGAGAAGAACCTTAAAATCTTCCGGGGTGAGAGACGTGCTTGGTGCTGCAGTCTTCGTCGGCCCAGCAGCCGTCGCCGTATCCTGCACGCCTGCTAAAAAAGCGCCGAGCAGCCCAGCACAAACACCAATGATGACGCCTATAGCAAGCCAGAACCACCACAGTTCACGGATTGATCGCTCATTAATAGAAGATTTACGTCGCGTGTCGGTAAGCATTTTCCAATTCTCCGTATAACGAACTGACGCTGGTTGAAGAACTAGGGGTATACGATGAGGTTCCAGAAAAAGCATCATTCATGCATGATGCAAGCCACCATAGGGCGAGAATAATAATTGTCCCGAAAACAATGATTGCGCAACCGGCGTCTTTGTCTGATAGAGCCCCCTGCGGGTAAGCCGCGTCAGAAGTGCTCCCCGTCCCCTTGAAGCGTCCGGGGGTCTGGTATAGCTGTGGGTTCTGTTCTTTCTTCACCAGTACGGGCAACGGGTTAACCACAGGGTTATTTAACTGCGGATGTTTTGCTTCTTCGGCAGGCAGAGCATTCAGAGTAATTTTGATGTTGGTAGCTAAAACCTGCATTTGAGCACGGCAAACAGTGCTGAGGCCTTTATCTGTGAACCGGTCAATGTAGGGCATGAGTTTAGCGCTGGATAACTCGGTGAGTTCGCCAACATGTTGCCCATCTATGCGAACCTCAACCACGGGGGACTTCGTTCCCCTGGTGATTTTATGAAGCGTCACAAGGTAACACGTACCCCAGTTGGATATTGGCAGTGTGTTTTTGTTTGCTTCGTAATAGTCTTGTGTTTTAGTGACTTTAATGCTTCTGCCTGGTGGGATGAGTGCCCAATCCGTGTCCGGGGGGTCATTAGATGGGACTATTGTGCCGGGTCGTAACACTCCTACTTTTAGGCTGAAGTAAGGTGTATCTTTTTCCGTGTTTGCCCACAGCTTAGCATTTACCCCAGCATCGAATCCGCTTGCCGCCAGTCTGGCCATTTCAGGAAAATAGCGGACAGCGTCTATCTCCGGGAGGTACCCAATCACTTGATCGTCGTATCTCACAGATACCGCATGGCCGCTAATCGAATACGGATTATCCGGCTCTAGCACCAGCACAGCATCAAAATGCCAGATCCCCTTGTCATCGGCATACTCTTGTCGGGTAACCGACTTGATCTCAGATAGGTGATACCGCATACCCACCGCATCTTGATCGCACCATGCAGTTGAAGGCTTCGCATCATAGATACCAACCATGGCTCCATTCCCTTTTCTTCATCTTATGTAAACCGCAGTTAAGATTTATCTTATGATTCATCTAGGTGCTTGTATATAGTTTTGATGGAATGATGTTTGCAATACCCTCTTTTGGGTTTATCAGGCATCCATAAGGAATCTCGCATATGTGCCTGACCGGTACATTTCCTGCCACGCCTCAACCATAAAAACCGTCACCCCCAGTTCATGGGCGACCCCGCTTACCGATGGGTGGACGCGCTCGGCCGCTGCATACTCCTCGATCGTGATTAACTGTCTTGCTGCCCACCGATTAGCCGCTAACTCCTGCTTCGCCCGCCACCACCCCACAGCTGCTGAATCATGTCCCAGTGCCGCATGCCCTACCTCATGCGCCAATGTGCACAAATGTGCCACCGGATGTAGCCCCCGCCGAATACTGATCGCGCGCCGGGGCGTGTTCCATAGTCCTTTCTTGCCACCGACATGCGTACATAGCGTGACCCCTAGGGATATTGCTAGGTCTTCCAAATTGTCGATCGTTAACATTTCATTCTCCTAGAGATATGAAAAAATTAAGGATAATCATAAGGAGAATAAAACAAAAATATCAAATTAGCTTACGGGCCATCATGGTAATCATCATCACCCGGCATCGGCTCATCCGGCGAATCATCCGCCGCCGCCATCTCTTCCATCTCTTCGTATTGCCAACCATCATCAGGAGATAGGACGTGTAGTTTTTTTGCCTGTCGTTTTTTAGAGTTGTTTGCTTCTTGGATCTCTTTTGCTGCGAGTTTTAGTATTTCTTCCATTGGTACCGAGAGGGCGTTACAGATTCGTTCAAATTCATCTATATCGATTGACCGTAATCCCCGAAGTTGCTTGGATAGCTGGCTTTGAGAAATGCCAGTTAACTCTGCAAGTTGCATCTGGGTAATCCGCTGGTGAGCGCGCCTGGCACTGAGATGGCGGGCGGTTGCTTTGCCAAAATCTTTCACTGTGCGTTTTGCATCTTTCACGGCCTAAATTATGCCAGACAGACTGTAAAAGTTCAATGGGATTTGACAAAATTATTCTGACCGAACTACGTTAGAAATATGCCAGAACAACTAAAACGAAGTTCGGAGCTGATTGCAGCGGAAATCCGTGCTGAATTAGCGAAACAAGAGAAAACTATTCCTGATCTTTCTGAAGCAATCGGAATCCCCGTGACTACTGCTAGGCGAAGCGTCAAAGGCCAACGTGCAATGACTATTGATGAGATTGCGGATACAGCTAGTTATTTAGGGATTCCTGTTACAGAGCTTTTGCGGCGAGCTGTAGCTGCTTAGTCGCTGGGGTCGTCGTAAAGCAAGGAAGAAAAGGAAAAACAATGAAGAATTTGGATGTTGTGGTTCGTGTGAAGCGTGAGCCGTCGCTTGCCGAGCTGCGGCCGGTAGCGGAAGCCCTCACAACGCTGATTGATGAGGGTCTGGTTGATGTTTTGATCGTAGGCGGTGGTACTGGGGATACCAGGGTTCCTCATGTGTCGGAGTTCATGCTGTTGGGGTTGTGCACTGCCGATAGCGCCCAGCCTGAGGTCGTGCATGGGAATATCACGGTGTTGCAGCATGCGCTGCGGCAGGAGGTGGAGTCCCGTGTCTAGCCGGAAGATTGATGACCTCCAGGTGATGATCACTGATGTTGGGGTGGAGTTGGCCCAGGACGGGGTTGGCGTCGTGCAGGTTGACACAGATTCGATCATGCGACTCATCGACGCTTTACAAGACGCCTGGTACCAGCATGCCGGGGTGCCGCCGATGACGGACCGGTTCTGCAACATCGGCGATGGCCCGTACGCAACCCGAGACGGCGGAACAGTTCGCTTCTACGATGAAGGCGATTTCCTTTTCCGGGTTCAGCGGTTCCAGTTCCCAGCGATGATGAGCTTGTTCGCCCCGGAAGACCCGAGTGTTTCCTATTAACGGTTATCGGCGGTCGTGCCTGCTTCTTGGAGTCGGCGCACGATTTCTTCTGCGAGTTCCAGGTCTGTGTAGCTTCGCAAGTTGCTGCGTTTCCAGTGGTTTTCTAGGTCGCTGGTGGTGATGAAGTTGCAGGCGATTAAGCCGTCGATTGGATCGGCTCCGTATGCTTGGGCGATTTCCGGGACAAGGGTTGGGTCGTTGGCGTTAATTCGCCTTCCGATTGTAGGGTGGCTGTCTGCTAGAACCTCTGCCATTTGCCTGAGGGATTGCCCGCCGGTCGCTTCCCGTACCCACTGTTTAAACGTCTGCATGTAATAGATGTTACACAAAATGAAACACAAATATCTGTATATACTGCGGTGTTTCGTTTCTGGGGGAAGAAATTATTTGTAACTGTATTGACATTAGATACGAATTGTATTAAAAATTGAAACGTGATGGATATGAAATTGAACCGACCAAAGGTTTATGTGAGACAGAATTCAGTAAGAGATCTTCAACGCTCTCTAGGCCTAAGTGATGGGGCGATGGCTGAAAAAATCGGAGTATCGCGCCAAACCTACCTACGTGGATTGAGCGGTGAACCGGTAAGTACCGATTTTGCGGCCGGTCTGCTGGTGGCCTTTGGAGGCAAGTTTGAAGCAGCCTTTTACGTAACCACACCTCAAGCCGCAAACGCGATTGCGTCGTAACTAATAACCGCCTGTGACCTGTGGCCCCTTCCTCGCTTGGGGAAGGGCAGGGAAGGGGCCACTTAACACATACAGAAGAAGAGGGATTTTAGTAATGATCTCGTTTATTGGAATGCTGGCCGCGATGGTGTCCATGGCGTTGGCTACGTGCTCGCTGGCGTTAGCTGTTGTCGTCTATCGCCGTATACGGGGGAGCGCCACCAGTCGCCAGGAAACGGCGCAGTCATCGCCTGCTGCTGTTGCTGCCGGAGGTGGCGACGTAGATGGCACGACTGGGCGGCTGCTCATCACCCCATGTTGGTTTAGTCGCCTCGTGGTGCCTCTTGCTGTTTGGTCTACCCGCCTGGTGGTGTCCTGTTTGCGCACGGTGGGGGAGCGGCTGCTAACAAGCCAGGTGCCTGTCGGTTGTCGGCCTCGCGCAAGGTGGTGCCGGGGTTCGCTGCTTGTGATGCCTCGGTTGGTGCTGCTATGGCCACTGGTTGCTGCTTGGGCGGGTCGGCGTTTAATGCCTTGCCGGGTGATAGGGAGAGGGCCGCCTGCTCGTAATGCACGCTTCTTGTCGCTGATAGCGGCGGCAATAACCCCCTATAAACCAGAAAACCGGGGCTAGCAACCGTGATTGCGCTAGCCCCCGTCGTAAAGCCTTTGAAAGGAAGGCAAATGAATCATATCACTACCCCTCAATTACCGCAATGGTTGACCACCGCCCAAGCCGCCACGCTTTCCGGCTTTTCCCAATGGCAGATCCGCAAGTTTTGCCGTCAGGGTGTGCTGCGCGCTACCCAGCCTTCGATGGCCACCACTGTGGGACGCAACGCCCCCTACCGGATCGCCCTAGCCGACTTGACGGCATTCATGGACGCTCATCCGGTGGCCGACCAGGAAGGATACCGCCATGCCGGATTCCACCGCTGACCTACCATCTCGCCTCGCAGACAGCCTGACTGCCACCACCGTCTGGCAACAAGAGTTGATCGCTAAGCTGCTTGAGCGGGGGAACGCCGAAGCGGAAAGCGGCCTCGACATCGCTTTGATTATTCATGATTTGCACGCCCAGGTTGAGACGTTGACTGCGGCGAAAGTGGTTGCCGAGCAGCGTGCTGCCGATTTACATGCGGCACTGCATGATGCATGTGAGCAACGGGACGCCTATAAAACCCATCAGTGCCCCCACGAAAGCCCTTGGCTAGTCACTGTAGACGCATCTGCCCCAACGGCGGACAGCATTAACGCTGTTGACGACTCCGGCTCTGCCGCTGGCCCCGATCGCAGCAGCACTGATGCCGGGTCGGCCATGGCAGATATTGAGGCCATAGTCCAGTTACTGCCCAATAAACTACTGAAAGATACCCGGTATGCGGCCAACGCTGCGCTCACCGCTATCGGTATGTGCCGGGAATCATTCGAGAACGGCAACGATGAAAAAGCATTCACCTGCATGCGGCACGCAACGACCCACATGGAAAACGTCATCGCTGGCTTGAAGACCATAACCTCAATAGCGACCGGCGAGTCCCAATCATGACTGCGCCCGTCGTTCGTTCTCCTATAGTTATCCGCCGCATGTATTCAAACCGGTTGGTATCTCTCCGGTTCTCCCAGGGGCATGCGGATGCCATCGGCCTGGGCGACTTGGTCGCATGCATCCCCGGGTTCGAGCTGCTCCCCGAGATGACGCTAGCTGGCCTCCCTACAGTGCACGGAAGTTGTTTCCTCCAGGTACCTACCGCGTGGCAGTGGGCTGCTGCGTTCCAATGCCGTGGCCAGAATAATCAGTACCGTGCGCTGTCTGGCCTGCTCCAGTGGGCAGAGCAGCAGGAGGCGCCAGCATGAGCCGCGCATGGTGCCGCTGGTGCGGCGCAGAAATCCGCTGGGCAAAAACCACCAACGACAAAAACATCCCACTCGACCCCTGCCCGACCCTAGACGGTCGCTGGCTCATCAGCCTTGGCCGCGCCCACTACGTGCACGGCGTCGCCAGGGAACAGGCCCAGATCATGGGAGAACGACTGTACGTGGCGCACATGGAAACCTGCACACGCAAAACCCACCAACCCAACCTAAGGAAAAAACGATGAACGCTACCGAGATCCGCAGGACACCCTTGGCCGCGTCCGACGATACTATCGGTGCCCTACACATCCGCGAAACGTGGGCGATCGTCGACTGGCCCCACAACCCCACCACCGGGGAAAACGAACCCTACACGGTCGTCTACTCCGCCGACGGCTGGAGGGTCACCGAGGTGCCCATCCCCGCCGCCGCCTACGGCGTTTTGGAAGATAACCCCCATCTTATTGATACCCTACGCACTCTCCAGGAGCCCTAAATGCTGACCTACCTCGAAGAAGACGCCGCTCTGATTTGCCGGTGTCTGCCGAAAAACATTGCCAGGCCGGACGACGAGCAGTTCCCCTTATTTCTTATTTATGCGGTGCTCATGCGCGCTAAGGGCACTGCTGCCACGCTATCAGACGTTCATGATGCCTGGGCTGCTTGGCGGGTTGATAGTGCGCCCCTGCACAAGAGCCTGGTGCCGTTCGATGAGTTGGATGCCGCCACCCAGGCGCTGGATCAGCCATACTTGGATGCTATCCATGCCGCCGCCAGGATCCGGGAGGCCGAGACCCATGCCTGACTATTCTCAGTTGCCGGTCAAGTCAAAAGCTGTCCTGTTTACCCGGGAGCTACACAACGCGATCCGCGCTGTGATTAAAGCGGCCAGTCGGAAGTCTGCGGACTCCGACGTCGTCAAGCTGGTGTTCCGGGGTGAGCGGCTGCTGGTGTGTGCCGCTAACCCACGGCATATGATCCAGGCGGTGGTGTCCACTTATTTCGCCGTCGTCGCCGCCGAACACGCTGAGGTGGAGATCACGGCCGCATCAGCCAGGCTGTTACTGAAGCTTAAGCCGGATTTCAAGAAAGCCCCCGAGGCGCAGTGCGCGCTGTTTGTCTCGGAGAATGAACTAACCCTCCAAGACCTGTCCGGCACGTGCGGTGACCTTACCGACGTCACCGCGGCACGGCTGGCCCCAACACTGCCCACCGACGTTGTTGCTGTCATGGACCGGGTGCGTGATGAAGTCAGGCAAGGTGTTGACGCTGCCTCGCCAGTAGTTCTTACTGCCGCCCAGATGGACGCCATCAGCGCCGCTATCCAGTACGCCCAGGTGCCATTCTGCGCACCCATTGGCCTGCCCCCAGGTGACTACTTAGCGCGCTGCTACGTGCCGTTGGGTGGCATGGTGGAATCCTATTCGACGGTAACGGACATCCGCAGGCCCTATGCCGCCGACGGCGGCCCGGCGCGGGATGCTGACGGGTTCGAGTACGTGGCCACGTTGCCGGTGGCGCCGCGGCAGATTACTGCCCGGCCGAACCTGAGTGGTGGGGCGGTCTAGCTAATGATTCTCGGTATCTGCCAGCAGCCCCGGCACCAGGCGACAGCTACACGGCCCAGCCTGTGGGACCCTACGTTCCCCGGGGAACCGGTCAAAAACGCACTGGCCAGGCAACAACAGGCTAGGTTATTGTGTGCTACCTGTCCGCTGCTGGGTGCGTGTGAGCACATGCTCTCTGACGCAGAACGCCGCGGTGTGCTCGTGGGTGGGGTGGTTGCTGGCAGGTACTCGGACATTCCTCAGCAGCACGGGAAAGAGGGGGACCTGCATCAGGAGCGGTGCCGCGCTTGTGGGCGGCAGATGCTGCCGCAGGCGGAGCCGCCGATCCAGGTCAGGGGGCGCAGGAGGAAAAAACATCCGCTCCAGCACGTGGGGGAGGGGCTGTGTGATAAGTGCTACCCCACATGCTCGCGGCTAGTTCATGCGCGGGGCGGGGCAGCATGACAAACCATATTTTCATTTACATTGCGCACGTTTATTTATTAGAGAGGGGAGAGACACATGTGGTTTAGGGGAGGTGACACGCTCACTACTCACCCGTTGATGATTCGGCTGCTTGAGGTATGTGGCGGTGACCATCTGCTGAAGAATGAAGCAAAAGGCGTCCTCGCCGACTTAGTAAGTATTTCGGCGGCGCACGCTACCGACTACTGGGTAGGTTATGGTGCCGTGTCACAAATAGCGCCGGGGCGTGAAAAGATCGTCATCGAGAACCTTTGCAATGCGGGATTGCTCTTCCGGGAAGAAGGCCCTGAGGGTCGGCCGATGTTGCGTATCGTCGATGACCCCACGCTTTACCATATCCGGCTGAAAGAGGAAATGGAGATCGACCGTCGCCGGGCGAAAGACAAGCAGAATCCCGAACTACTTATTACGGTTCGTGTACGGGATGGCGACCAATGCCGGTGGTGCAAGAAAACCGTGGACTGGCGGGACCGCCGCTCCGCCAGAGGCGCCACCTACGATTCGCTCAATGGACATAAGGAGTCCACCCCCGAGACATTGGTCGTTGCCTGCCGCGGCTGTAACAGCAAGCGCGGCGCAGGGGTGGTTTTAGACCTCCAAGATCCACCAACGCCGGATGAAGTCTATTACACTGCCGCCAGCTTGGAGTTTATCAACAGCAGCCAATACGCACAGGACAACGGCATCCACGTGATTTCACGGAAGGAACGCCAAGCCCAACGCATCGCCACCCAAGAACCCCAAGCCCCGGCGCGCCAGACGCCTGCTAAATACAAGAGCAAGAGCAGCGCGCCCAAAGCGGCGGTTAGCACCCCGCCGCCAACCCCGCTAACTTCGTCGGCGCCAATCGGCGTTGATGGGTTCAGCGACCCCCTCGACGACGCCCCAGACTGGGTACTCGAAGGCCACATAGAAACACCCCCTAAGCCTGCCGACTCGGCAGCTGCCCAGGCGGAAGATGCGCCACCACACCAAGAACAAGAACCCACACAGCGGCCAGAACACGACACAAAGCCCGCACAACACCCAGACGCCGCGCCGGGGAGTGCACAGGACGATCATCATGGGGCGCGACCAATAACCACGCAACAAACCACAGCCGGTCTTGAACACGAGTGCAGGCATCGACGCCGTCGCCGTAACCGCCGCCGCGGAGGCCGGCAACGAGAATAGCCACGGGCATTCCCAAACTTATCCCCCTCTAGCCGCTACAGGCTTGCCGTAGCGGCGATTAGCCATGCCTGAAAGCACTTGCCCTTGAGTCGCCCGCTGCGGCACTCAAACCCGCCGTGAACAGCGAAAACGGCGCCTTGGGTGCCATCACGTGCGCATAGTTGCGACTAATGCCATAGCACCCGTCTCTTGCCCTCTTCGCACTCACCAACCCCGCTGATTCACTATTGCCCTCCCCAGACGGCGCCTGGGGAGTTTTTCTTTGTCTATGTTCATAACGATTTGCGCATATCTAGATATAATCCAGATTGGGTTCAGGACGGCGGGGTTGCGATTCTGGTTTTGTCGGGTCGGGTCGGGTCGGGGAGGCCGCCGTTAGGCGGCAGCCCAGGTAAGATACTTCTTTAAGAGAGAAGGGAAACCTGGTGGACGATTACCTTTTACATGAGTTAGGGAAAGCTCTTTACACACTGGAGACTGAGGGGGGAGCACTGTCTGATCTCCTTACCTTCCACAGGTGTAGTGGTGGTGATACTCCGGGCGGCCGGTCGGCTTGCACTTCGAGGCCGCCGGTAAATTTGTCCATGCTGGATTTGAAGATGCGTACGGAAAATCTCCTGGCGTTTTGGGCAGGGCAAATCGCTGCGGCATCCGGGTGCGGCGTTCCTCAGGAGAGTGATGTCCCCGTGCTGGCTGGGTGGCTGCAGCAGCGGCTGTGGGTGTTCGATGAGGCGCCGTGGGGCGCTATGGCTGCCGAAGAGATTGTGGCGCAGGCACGCCTGGTGGCTGAGGTGGTGACCGACTCTAGCGATGATGAGGGTGAGGAGGTGCCGCCGGAGTGGGCGTCGTGCCGTGTAGTTGCCTCGTGGCTGGCGCGTCGCGGGTATCAGGTGAGCCATATGCGGGTGTGGCGATGGGCTCAGGCTGGGCTAGTACGGACAGTGACCGGTGATGATGGGGCGCTGGTGTGTTACGCCGATGCCGAGCGTGCCTGCGCTGATACCGCCCCTGGTGTTGCAGTGTTACACCCCATGGTGTAAGCTAACACTCGTAACCCCTGGGCCCAAGGCTCAAGGGGTTTCGTCGTATCCGCAGCAGCACCCTGCCCCTGCCATGTGGGGACGCCCCGTTTCGATATTGGGGTCGGGGTTCGGCTTTCCGCGACCTGTCGGTGGCTTCTTTTCCTTTTTCTTCACCACCCGACACCAAACCCATGCTGCTGCGGATACGACACCCATATGCTTAAACCCCTCCGAGGATTAGAGGAGGTGATGGCCATGCCGCGCGCAGGAAGCATCTGCTGCGAACCCGGGTGCCCGAAACCCGCCAGCTACCGGGGCCGGTGCCGCAGCCATGCCCAAGAGTATGAGCGGCACCAGCGCGCTACCGTGGCCACCAAACGCGACGAGCCTAGCAGCCGGGAGGCTCGGCGCCGGGCGGTTGCCGCCTGGCGCGCCGCCCATGGTGATGTGTGCCCCGGCTATCGCCGCCCGCCGCACCCGGCGCGGGACCTCACTGCCCAGCACGCGCATGCCCTCGCCGACGGCGGCGACCCCGGCCAGCCCCTGGTGGTGCTGTGCCGCAGCTGCAACAGCCGGCACGGCGCCGACCGGCTCGCCGCCCGCCGCGGCCGCCGCTGACCCCAGGGGGATACCCCCTGTAGCAGGCCTGCTATTGGCCGTGACGGAGGTGGCTAGATGGTGCAGAGGGTTCAAAAACCGCTTCTGGCCTGCTATTTTTTGAACCCTCAAACCCAGTATTTTGCTTGATGAAACCTTTTGGTGGGGGTGGTTTTTATGCCCAGTGGTGGTGCTAGGCCCCGGTCGGGGCCGCCGCCGGACCCTCGGTCCGGCAGGTCTGATGCCCGCGGTATCTCCGCGGAGCTGCGGGTGCTGCCGGCGTCCGGCTACACGGGCAAACCTCCGCCGTGGCCACTACCAACCGGCTATACCAGGGAACGTGCCTTATGGAAAAAAGTCTGGAAGTTTCCCCAAGCTGTGGCGTGGGCGGAAGAAGAATGGCGGTGGCTGACCATCGCGCACTATGTGCGCTGGGCGGTCCGTAGCGAAGCACCAGGGGCTACGCCTTCAATGATGACCCAAGTGCTGCGGCTTGCCGATAGCATCGGTCTGTCGCCTGCTGGTCTCCTGCTCAACGGCTGGACAATCTCCATTGCTGACGGCGACTCCGCCACCGAGTCGGCCCCACCGCCACAGCGTGATAGTCCGCCCAGACGTCGCCTGCGGGCGGTAAAGGACGATGACGATGATCCTGCCAACTGACTGGGTTGTTGATTTTCCCACCCTCGGGGATTTGTGGGATGCCTGGGTGCAAGCCCATTGCCTCATCCCCGACGGCTATCGGCGTGGTGAGGCGTTCGTTTGGTCCGATTGGCAATTCTGGTGTGCCGCCAACTTTGGTCGCATCCGCGCCGGGGTGCGATGGAGTGGTACTCCACTGGGTGCCAGGGCGTTCACCTACCGGCGGCTGCAGGTGATCGCTCCGCAGAAGACTGGCAAAGGCCCGTGGGCGGCGGCGATGACGGCTATCCAAGCGGTAGGTCCCGCCGAGTTTGACGGCTGGGCGGCAGCGGGGGATGTCTACCGGTGTTCTGACTGGGGCTGTTCCTGTGGTTTCGTCTTCCCTTATCAGGCTGGTGAGCCCAAGGGGCGGCCACACCCGTCGCCGCTGATTCAGCTGACAGCCACTTCTGAAGACCAGGTGGAGAACACCTACAGGCCGCTGCGGGCGATGATCCAGATGGGTCCCCTCCGGCACCAGATGGCGGTCCGGGATGGTTTTGTGCGTATCCTCGGTGGCCTGGGCGGCGACGACGCCGACAGGATCGACGCAGTGACCGCCAGCGCCGACAGCCGCGTCGGTAACCCCGTGACGTTTTGCGAACAGGACGAGACGGGGCTGTGGACCAAGCGTAACCGCATGACGAAAGTCGCTGACGCTCAACGCCGCGGCCTGGCAGGCATGGGTGGTAGGGCGATTGAGACAACAAACGCCTACGACAGTGCGGAGCAGTCGGTTGCTCAAACGACGCTCGAAGCCAATCTGAGTGACGTGGCGACCTTTTATATCCCACCTCCCCAACACTTGAAGTGGGAGCGGAAACGAGACCGGCGCCGAATCCTCGAAGCTGTCTATACGGGTAGCCCTTGGGTCAACATCGACACTGTGCTGGCTGAGGCTGACGAAATATCCCTCCGCGACCCCGAACAGGCCGAGCGGTTTTTCGGTAACCGGATCACCTACTCATCAGGCAGCTGGCTGCCAGCAGGACTATGGGAGGAGCACTATGCAATGGCTGGGGAATCCCCCTGACGGCACTAGCATCTGCGTGGGCTTTGACGGGTCAGAAAACAACGACTGGACTGCTATCCGGTGTGAAACTCTTCAAGGGTTTTCGTTCACACCCCGTTACGGGCCAGACGACCGCCCCACCATCTGGAATCCTGCCGAGTGGCAGGGCCGCATACCCCGCGGGGAAGTAGCCGCAGCCGTCGACGAACTTTTCGACCGCTACCAGGTGGAACGCATGTACTGCGACCCCCAGGATTGGAGGTCGGAAATTGGCGAGTGGGCGCTCAAATACGGTGATGAGCATGTGTTTGAGTGGGCCACAAACAGCATCAAACGCATGTACCAGGCGATTCGGAGGTTCGAGGTAGACCTGACAACGGGGCGCATCACCCATGACGGGTGCCCGCTCACTAGTCTGGCCATGGCCAACGCTCGAAAGGTCGCCAAGGCCGGCCAAATGTATGTGCTCGGCAAAGCAACGGAACAGCAAAAGATTGACCCCGCCATGGCTACCGTGCTCGCCCACGAAGCGGCCATGGACGCCCACGCCGACGATTGGGAAAACGCTTCAGCGCCCGCCAGGGTTGTTGTGCTAGGCCGCCGCAGAAGGAGGTGACAATGGAGCTCACGCCAGAAGAACGAAGACTCACTGAAAAGCTCTTCAACAAGATCCAGAAGCAGCGCCGGGAAGACCGTAAAAACGAGCGCTACTACCGAGGCCTGCAGGAAATCGGCAATCTTGGCATTGCGGTGCCACCCGACGTACAGCCGTTTGCTTTTCCTCTGAATTGGTGCCGCACCTATATAGATGTTTTGGAAGAGCGCCAGGATGTGAGGATGTTCCTGCGGTCCGGGGCACTCGAAGAAGATGCCGAGCTGCGCGCCGACTGGGAAGCCAACGACCTTGACTCCCTGTCTCACCTGGTGCACCGTGACCTGCTGATTTACGGGAGAGCGTTCATCTCTGTTGCCGCCCGCGATGGCGGCGGCAGGCCCCGGATCATGCCCGAATCCCCCAAAGACATAGCAGCCCTAGTCGATGCGCGCACCCGCGAAATGACCGCAGCCCTCCGCATCTACCGGGATGACACCGGCGTCGCCGAATACATGACTCTCTACCTCCCCGACTCCACCGTGCTCATCGACCGCCGCGCCGGGAAATGGGAAGCAACCAGACGCATCAAACACCGTCTGGGTCGGGTGCCACTGGTGATGATCCTCAACCGACAGAGGACCGGGGAATGGTCAGGTGAGACCCAACTGGCGGATCTCCGGCCCCTGGTCGATATGGCGGGCCGAGTGATGCTGCAGCTCCAGCTAGCCATGGAGACTGTAGCAACGCCTCAGAAAGTAGCTCTGGGGGTAACCCAGAAAGATTTTGTGGACGCTGACGGCAATCAAATCGACGACCCGTGGGAAACCTATCTAGGCGCCATATGGGCGATCTCCAGCAAAGACGCCAGGATCGAGCAGCTGTCGGGCGCCCAATTGACGGGTTTCCACGACACGATCAAGATGCTGGCCGAACAGGCGGCAACCGTGACCGGCCTGCCGGTGCGGATGATGGGGCAGAACACTGCCAACCCCGCCGCCGAAGGGGCTATCCGCGCTGATGAATCCCGATTGGTCAAGCAGGTGGAGCGACTGAACGTCCTCATGGGTGCCGGCTGGGCGTGGGCGCTTGGCATCGCCGAGCGGATCCGTACCGGCAGCTGGGAAGCCGACGGCAAAATCAGCACCCTATGGCAGAATCCCGGTACCCCCACGGAATCGCAGAGGGCCGATGCGCTGCAAAAGAGTACTGGGGGCCGACCGTTTATGTCAGTGCGCGGGGCCATGGCCGAGATGGGATGGCCGCAACAGCGTATCGACCGCGAGCTTGAGTGGCTGGAGCAGGAAAACAGCATGGGCGGCATCATTGAAAAGCTTGAACGTGGTGCCGACGACAAGGCTGGCGAACGCGAACCGCCGTAGTCGCGCTAGCCGTCGTCTAGCGGTATGGAGGGAGGCCTACCATCATGCTGGATTCCCAGTACTCCAGGCTCCCCCCACAACTACAGGCCGCCGCCGACTACCGGCAGCAACTTATCGCTCAGGCAGTCCGGCGGGTGCTCGCTGCCTGGCGGCCCGCCAGCCCGCAGGACCCCAATGCCTGGTTCGCTAGCCATGCCCTGCCGTTCGCCGAGATGGTGGCCCACGGGCAACTGCTAGCGGCCCAAGCGGCGATCGCGTCGGCGGATGTTGCACTGGACTTGCAACACTACGACCAAGTGTCGGAGTTGTCGGCGGCCCCTGAGGCGTTCGCCGGGGTAACAGGCAGCGGCGACCCCGTGATGGGCCTCGCCTACGCCCAAGCCCAAAAAATCACCGAACTGGTCGATGCCGAAGCCCCTATCACGGAGCGGGCACAGGCGTGGCACCACGCGGGCGTGATGCTCGCAACCGCCACCCAAACCGCTATCTCTGATGCCGCCCGCATGGCCATACTCACCCACCTGGCCGCCAGGCCTGGCACCACATGGGTGCGCGTGGTTCGCCCCCCATGCTGCGCCAGATGCGCCATCCTGGCAGGCAAAAAAGGCACCAGCCGCATGAAATTTCTTCGGCACCCGGGGTGTGATTGCACCGCCATTCCGGTCTCCGAGGCTACGTCGGATATGCACAAACTGTTCTATTTCGACGCTAAGGAATACTTCGATTCCCTAGCACCGGAGCAGCAGGCCAAGGTGTTCACTAAAGCAGGCGCCAGGGCTATCCGGGACGGGGCGGACATCAACCAAGTTGTTAACGCCCGCCGGGGCATGACGACTATCACCTCGGCAGGCGGCCGGCGGCGGCTCATCACCACCGAAGGCACCACCAAGCGTGGTTGGGCGTCCGACTACCTGCGGGAACAATACGGCGCGTCGCTGCAAAAAGCCGGTGGCAGGTACCGTCGCACGTCGGTAGCCAGGATGATGCCGGAAGAAATCTACCGCATCGCAGGCGCCGACCGCGACTTAGCCCTATCGCTACTACACAAGAACGGCTTCCTCACCGACGCCACACCAGATTTGTCTAGCAAGTGGTCGTGGGCGAAGCGTGATCCCGAAGTCCTGGCGGCCAAACGCAGGATTGACACCAGACCCAGCATTGCGCTCTCTGCAAAGAGTAGTGCTGACGATCAGGCTAAACCCGCCCTCGGCACCGAGACTGACGCTAGGCTGAAACACGACTACTCTGAGCGTATAACTACGTCCCCCAGGCAATTCCGCAAGGTTGTCAACCGGGCGTTGAGCTATATGGATGAAGCGCACCAAGGGAAAACGTTCCTCCCCGACGAATACAAAATCGGGTTAATGAACGGTCGTGATCGCCTCGGGACGAAAGTGGAAGACAGCGCGATCCGCGGAACTTCGTACCGAACCATTGACCATGAGGGGATTACTCGTTACCGAGTAACGATTAACGGGACTTTCCAAGGGCAGGAGCTAACCACCCTTCACGAATTGGGGCATCTCATCAAATGGAAATACGAAACCCTGCCAGAGATGAAACCGGTGCTTGCGGCGATTCGGCGAGCGCCGTCGACACGTGAGATCGCAACGTATGCGGGGAATCTGACGGAGAGCCGCACCCAGATCTATCTTTTGCTAGATGATGAGCTTTTCGCTCGGGCATATGCCCAGTGGGTGACTACTAAAACCGAGGTGCCGAGGCTGGTAAACACCCTGAATTTTCACCGGGGCCGGGAGCACGTTCTAGATAGTGTACAGTGGCAGGACTCCGAATTTGCGCAGTATATTATGCCTGCTCTTGATGAATTTTTTACCCAGGTGTAGCATTGTAATTATGTTATTCACAGATGCCCCTATTGATGCTCGCTGGGATGTCATCGTGCAATCCTATATGGATACCATGGGGTGGCCACGTGAGCAGGCCGAAGAATACGTAGATGCGCTCGCGGGTATTGGCATGTGGAAGCCTTGCGACCGGAAAGAAAAGTACGAAAACGCCGCCCCGCCGCCCCTCAGCTGCCCACTCTGGTAAGCCCCTAAAAAACTGACACCGACCCCCCGAAAGCGGAGGTCGGTTTTTCTATGCCCAAAAACAAAGAAGGAAGGAAGATCCGTGATTGTCAATGGTTTAATGCGATACCACATTCGGTGTGCTACGCAGCCCCCCATCGACGGCCAGTCACTAGCTGGCGGCTCTAGTGCTGCCGAAGGAGCGGCTTCTACCCCCCAGGCCAGTGGCCGGCAGCGGGAAGGCGAAACTGCATCAGCCGCCAGCAGCAACACCGACGACAGCGATAGTGACGGGGACCCGAACGGTCGGGGCTCAAAAACCCAAGTGCTTGCCGACCTAGCTAAGGAACGCGACAAACGCCAGACCCTCGATAAGGAAAACGCTGCGCTGAAGGCGCGACTGGCGGAGTTTGAGCGAGCCCAGATGACCGAGCAGGAGAAAACCGCAGCAGACCTCAAAACAGCCCAAGACCGCGTGGCGGCTCTGGAAGCACAGATCGCCGAACAACAGCGCCAGGCGGCGGTTGCCGAGGCGCTGAAAACGGCAGGGTTGTCTGCTGATCTGGCCGGGCGGCTTCAGGGCTCAACCCCGGAAGAGCTCGTCGCCGACGCCAGGGCCCTAGCTGCGGCGCTAGGCGAGCCGCCGGTCGACCCCTCCCAAGGGCACCACGCCGGCGGCAGGGCAACCCCCCGCAGCCTCACCGAGGCGCTTCGTAACCACTACAACATCACATAAAGATAGGAGGATCGCGCCATGCCTATTACCTTGGCAGACGCCAAACTCAACACTTTGGAAGACTACGACCCGGCGATCATCGACGAGTTCCGTAAAAACTCCCCGCTGCTAGACGCTTTGATCTTCGATACCGCGGTCAACCCCGCAGGTGGCGGTGCCACTCTCGAATACGGCTACCGCCGGCTAGTCACCCAGCGTGCCGCTGACTTCCGCGAAATCGGCAAAGAATACACCCCCCAAGAAGTTAAGACTGTAAAAAAGTCTGTGGAGCTCAAACCGCTGGGCGGAACTTTTGAAGTGGATCGGGTGCTCGCCCACCTCGGCCCCGCAGCCAGCGACGAGGTGGCCCTACAGACCTCCCAGCTCATCAAAGCCACAAATGCTAAGTTCAACGACGCGATCATCACCGGCGATGTCGCAGTCGACGTCAAGGGGTTTGATGGCCTGGACAAGGCATTGAAGGACTCTGCGACCGAGCTGAACGCCACGGGGGAGAAAGACTGGACCGCTCTCACTACCGCCGACACCGCGCTGGCTATCCTCGACGACCTGGACGAACTCCTCGGCGCCCTGGATGGCCCACCCACCCTGCTGCTCTGCAGTAAGCGTGTGCTGGCGAAGATCCGGGCAGCCGCGCGCCGGGCCAACCTCTACACGCAACAGCCGGTCGAGGGGTTGCTGGGTGCGGGTGGCCATGAAATCACCCGGGAAATGCTCGGCAACGTCATCCTTGCGGATGCCGGCGAGAAAGCCGGCACAAACGACCCGGTGATCCCCACGGTCGCGGGCAAGACCAGCATCTATGCCGTACGCATCGGCCTAGACGGCTTCCACGGCGTGACCACCACCGATGGCCAAATGCTGCGAACCTGGCTGCCCGACTTCAGCACCTCCGGCGCCGTGAAGCGCGGCGAAGTGGAACTTGGGCCGGTCGCCCCGGTACTCAAGTCCACCAAGGCCGCCGCGGTGCTGCGCAACGTCAAGATCGGGGCCTAATCATCATGGCCATCGTGAAAACCCCCGTCGAGGGCTACACAGGCCCCATCGGCGCTGACCTGTTCGTCGGCGGCGTCTGCACCGACGTCCCCGACGACCGGCTGGACTACTACCGGCGGCAAGGCTACACCATCCTCGACCAGGAAACTACCACGCCGCAGGAGACGCCAATCCGACTGCCAGCCGACGGCGCCCCGAAAGCCGACTGGGTCACCGTAGCTGTTCAGCTCGGCATCGAAGTCAAAGGCAAAACCAAAGCCGAAATCATCGCAGCAGTCACCGCAGCCACCCCACCAGCGGAGGAGTAACCCCCATGGCCACCTGGCTCACCGCCGACCCTAAAAACCTGTGGCCACACCTCGACGGCACCCGGCTGGAGGAAGCGAAACGCCTCATTGAGAGGGCGGAACACATCATCCTTCAGCGGTTCCCCAGCATCCCCACCCGCATCCAGCAACGCCGGCTCAGTGTTGAGGTTGTTGCCGGCGTCGTGGAGGACATGGTGGCCCGCGCTATCGCCAAAGAAGACCGGGGTGGGCTCACCCAGCTGGCCTACCCGGAGGTGACCATGCAATGGGAAACCGACGGCAGTCTAGGGCAAGGCTCAAGGCTGTGGCTCACCACCGATGAGATCGTCCTGCTGTCCCCACAGCTGGCCCAGGGCGCCTGGAGTATCCGTCGCAAAGCAACACCTACGCTGCCGGAGGACCGATGCTAACCCCTCGTGTCCTCTTCCAGCCTGGGTGGCAGTATCGGCGGCAAACAACCACCCGGGACGACCCCATCACCGGGGAAATCATCGCAACCACCTACGAACCCATTGCCGGCACCGGCCTCGTCCAAGAGGCCTACTGGACCGGCATGCAAGAAACCACACCCACCGGAGGCATCCGCGACGAACGCCTCGTCATGTTCGCCCCCACAGCCGCCGCCGTGGCCGACCTCGACATCACCGCCAAAGACGAATTCACCGGGCCCGACGGCAGGGTGTGGCAGTGCATCAGCGACGGCATCGCCCGCGGCATCCCAGGCCGGCCACCCGACTACATTGCGGCACGAGTCCGCAGAGCAAAGGAGAAAGAACAACCATGACCGAAACCATCCCCGCCACCCAAGCCGAGCAGTTACTGCCCGAGGAGGAAGGCGTCCACGACGGCATCTACCACGGCACCGACGACGCCGGCAACCCCTTCTTTACCGCGGCCGGCAGCCCCTACCACCTGGCCGACATCCGCAAGAAACAAGCCGCCCAAGCCGCCGAAGCTGCCGAGAAAGAGACAAAGGAGGAGAACCCCAGTGGCGAAAGCGAAACTCGTCCTGTACCGGCGCCGAATACTCCGCGAACTGCGGCGCCAAACGGTACCAGCCCGAAAGAAAATCGCCCAGGAGATAGCCAGCCAAGCTAAAGCTATCGCCCCCGTCCTCACCGGCGACTACCGTGACGGCATCGGCACCAACGTTCGGGGCACCATGGTGCGGGTTGTTGACAACGACGAAACCGCAATCCACAAAGAATACGGCACAGCCGATACCCCCGCCCACGCCGTCCTCACCGGAAGCGCCATGCGATTTGGCCGCTACCGAGGCATGAGGCCCCGATGAGCGCCATAATCCCAACCGCCTACATCCCCGGAGAAGTACGCAAACATTTGCTGGCTGATGCCGAATTTGTTCGCCTGCTGCATGGTGGTGCTATCACCTGCCGGGAAGTGCCCGACCCGCTCACCAAACCTCACGTCACGGTCAAGGCTGTAGGGCATCAGGGCGGCGACCCCCGGCTGCACCGGGTGCTCATCCAAATCACCCCCTGGGTGCCCCGACCCGACGTCTCCCGCATCCCCGAAGACCCCGACGTCACCGCCTGGAACCTCGCCACCCGCGCCGGGGAGCTAATGGCCAGGGCAAAAAACATCATCGTTGATGACACCCATGCCTGGTCCTCCCACTGGGTGGACGGCCCCATCCAGCTGGAAGACAAAAACCGAGGTCTCGACCGAATCATTTACTACGCGCCTGTCCGTATTGGTGTTCACCTACGCAGGCGCACAATCTAAACTGTTAGGAGTGCATTATGTCTGATTTTGCTGATTCCAAAAAAGCCCACGTGTGGCTGGACGGCGATGCCTTCCGTGCCCCCGTAGGCACCGCCATGCCCACCGACCCGTTTGCCGCTACCCTCACCGGATGGGACGCCTACGGCGGCATCGAGGCAGGCATCGAGGTAACCGCCGAGCAACAGGTCACCAAGAAAAAGATCTGGAACAAGCGGAACTCGATCTACAAGATCATCCGCGACGCCCTGGAATCCGGCATGAAGTACCGCGCTGTCGACAACAGCAAGGCTGCCCTGTTGACCCGCCTGCAGGGCGGCAAGATCACTAAGAAGGGCGATCTCTACGTTGCCGAGCTTGGGCTTGGCGAAGAATTTGCCTTCTTCTGCCGGTTCGATGACGGCGTTTCCAAGATGGCATTCTACTGCCCTCGCGTGACGCTTGCATCGCCGGCGAAGCGCGCCACCCTGGACGACCAGAACCTGGACGGCTGGGAGTTCGAAAACTCCTTCCTTGAAGGCTACGAGGAAATCATCCCCGAGCTGCCGGCAGGCATTACCGTGCCCTAATGGCTACCACTTCATGCCCATTTTGCGCAATCATCATGGGGGAGGAGTGGGCGCGGGAAATCTACCGCGACGACCATACCGTGGCATTTTTCCCACTTCAACCGGCGACTCTTGGCCACACCCTGGTGGTTCCCCGCCGGCACATACCCGATATTTGGGAGCTGCCAGAAGCTGACGCCGCGTGCCTATCTCGCACTGTCTTGCGGGTTGCCGCGGCGTTACGTGCAGCTGTCACCCCAGACGGGCTAAATATCATCCAGTCCAGCGGGGCGGCAGCAACTCAAACCGTCCCTCACCTGCATGTGCATTTGGTGCCGCGCTGGGCAGCGGATGCTATGGGCCCTATTTGGCCGGCCAGGCCTCCCAGCCACCCGCCACAGGCGCTCGACAACCTCCGCAACAAGCTTGCTGGCCTCCTATAGGGCGTCTGGGCGCTGGCAAGTGCCCGAACCTTTATCCCATTCCAAACACTAGGAGAAACCGAAACTCATGGAAAAAATCGACCTTTTCGAGCGCGCTCTCGCTATTGGCGGCGGCGACCCCGTACCGGTCACCCTACTTGGCGTTGATTTGTCGCTGCGCCGGAATTTCACCGGCCAGGAAGCGCACGATATCGTTCGGGCGCTGTTTGACCATGCTGACGAAGCAGTGCACGACCAGGCCACGCGGGTTGTCGCCTTGGTGTCCGACTCCTCCAAGAAGGCCCAGGCGGCTTTTGTTGACAAGCTCATGACATTGAGTCTTGCTGAAGTGATGCGGGTTTTTGATGTCATCGGTGAGATCTGCGGCTACCGGGATGCCGATGGCAATTTTTTTCCTACATCCTCCAACTAATCAGCCCCCAAGAGTTTGCTAGGCGGCTGGTCGGGTTCCAATCCAAATACCACCTGAACTACCGCCAGGCGCTGTCGGAAATGTGGTGGGTTGACCTGGCGATCCTCGCTGATGGGTTGGATGAGTGGACCCCCACTGACGAAAATATCGCCAGGTTGGTGGACCGGGAGGATTACTGGCTGAACTCCGAATACCGATCGTGGATCACTGACCCGGACGACCCCGAGGTGCAGGCGGAGAAAACCCGCCAGAAACTACTAGGAGTGAAGCCCCCGGAGCAACCACAGCTGTGGCCTGTCGCGGTCCGCCCACCAGCGCTGCAGCAGCAGCTGGTGCAAGCAGCCACTCAGGCAGCGGAGAAGACGGCTAAACCGGCAAGAAAGAAGATCACCATCACGGAGTTTCTGCGCATGCGCGGCAACTAGATCGTTAATTAAGAGGAGGGCATGATGGCTGGCGGCAAAATCGACATCTTAGTTGAACCGAACACTAAGGGGTTCAACCGCGCCCTGGAATCTAGTCTAGGTAGCGCCTTGGGTATTGCAGGGAAACTTGGTGCCGGTATCGGCGTCGCCCTCGGCCTTGGCAGTGTTGCCAGCGATATCGTGTCTGTCGGCACCGAGTACCAAAGCCAACTGAACACCATGGCGGCGGTGTCCCAGGCGACCGCGGGGCAGATGGATGCCGTGCGCGCCAAGGCTAGGGAACTCGGCAACGACATCTCGTTGACCGGTACGTCGGCATCTGATGCCGCAGCGGCCATGACCGAGCTCGCCAAGAACGGTCTGACCGTTGCCCAATCCATGGAAGCCTCCAAGGGAACATTGCAGCTGGCTGCTGCCGCCCAGATTGATGCTGCCCAGGCCGCCACCATTCAAGGCCAGGCTCTGCAAGCGTTCGGTTTGGGCGCCCAAGAAGCAGGCCGGGTATCCGACATTCTCGCCGGCTCGGCGAACGCTTCTGCCGCGGAGATCACCGATGTGGCCCAGGCCCTCCAACAGGCCGGCACAGTGTCGCACGCTTTTGGCGTGAGCATCGACGATACCTCCACCGCGATCGCCATGTTCGCCAACGCCGGCATCACCGGCTCCGACGCGGGAACCCTGCTGAAAACTTCCCTGCTGGCGCTCACTGACCAGGGCAAACCCGCGCAAAATGCTATCCATGACCTGGGTCTAACCGTCTACGATGCTAAAGGCAAGTTCGTGGGGTTGCCGTCCCTGATTGGCCAGCTGAACGCCGCATCGAACCGTATGACCGAGGAGCAATACCAGGCGGCAACCGCCACCCTGTTCGGATCCGATGCCATGCGCTTCGCGGCCATAGCTGCTGGTAAAACCGCCGAGGATTTTAATGCTCTCAAAGAAGCGGTCACCCGGCAAGGGCAGGCAGCCGAAGTCGCAGCCGCCCAAACCAAAGGATTGCCAGGCGCCCTGGAACGCCTCGCCAACGCCAAAGAAGATTTGACTCTCGGCCTGTTTGAAGCTCTCCAGGACGATCTGGTGGCAGCCGCCGACGCCGGCACTGCCGCCCTCGGCAAGATCGGCCCCGCCGCCGAATCCGGCATACACCTAGCATCCGGCGCCGTGCACGGGCTCATCACTGTGCTAACCCCTGTAGCCGGCCTCGCATCCACACTCGCCACCAATTTCACCGGGCCCCTGCTCGGCATCGCCGCCGTCATGGCCCTGAAAAACTGGACAGACTTCCCTACGAAAATCACTGCAGCCAGAACAGCGATGGTGCAGGCCAGAAAAGATACAGAACTGCTCAAAGATGGGATGCAAGCAGCGGGCGTACGAACGAGCCAGTTCGCGTCCCAGATGCACTATCTGACCCTTTCCGGGAACGGATTGGCCCAGTCAATAGGGCAAGCCGGGAAAGCCTTCATCTCTGGGTCAGAAAGCTTGCAGATTGCGGCCCGAAAATTCCGTTACGAAGGCCATTACATCACCGCAAGTGCGGCTCAAATCGGCAACGCTGCTGCAGGTGCCGCCAAAGGCGGTTTATCCCTCATGAAATCCGCCGCGGGCGGCCTAGTAGGCGCCTTAGGTGGCCCGTGGTCCGTTGGCATCATGGCTGCAGGTGCAGTCATCGGCGGATTCGTCGCAGCGAACCATGCTGCTACTGAGGCCCAGCGCAAGCTAGCAGCAGCAACAAAAGCTACTCAAGTTGCCCAAAATGATCTGGCTAAAGCAGTCGCGGGCACTACTGGGGCTTTAACTGAACAAGCAACAAAAGCTGCAGAAAAACTTGCTGACGCTACCCTGACACAGTTCACTGCTGTTGGGGAAAACAGGGCGAACCCGTTCTATAAATATCTTACTGATGCTCCCACTATTACCTACGAAGACCGCCGTAGACTCTCATTCGCAGAGCTAAAGGAAATCAACCATGGGGCAGACGAGGTCTCGGCCGCCTATAACACGTTAGACTCCACACTCACTACTCTCGGCCTGAGCATGGAAAAACTCAACAGCATCGTTGCTGAAGGCGGTGACGACTATAAGAAACTCGTTGCCGCGCTACGTGCCGCTGGTGAGGAAGGCGAGCGTGCCGCGGGCTACCTGGAGAAGTCACGGAAGCAGATCGAAGACACGATAGCGGCTGCGCGCCGGGTTGACCCTGCTGCTGCCCAGGCGGCCAAGGGGATTGACGTTCTGGCGGATTCGTCGGCCAACGCCAACGATAAGCTGAACGCCCTGGAGTCGATCATGCAGGCCATGGGCCTGGCGCCTATGGCGGCAGAAGAAGCCATGGCTTCCGCTGCCCAGGCTGCGACTGATATAGCGAAATCCGCCGAGACAGCGAGCCACCCGGTAGAAGAACTGGGCGAAAATCTCGGCGACCTAGCTGCCGGAAAGCTGGACCGTACGAATAACAGCGCTAACGAGCTAGCTAAACGATTCGCAACAATGCGGCAGGAGCTGGAGAAAGTAGCCACTGCTGGCGGCCCAGTTAACGAAGCTTATAAACAATTCCAAGGAACGTTTACCACTCTCGGCCAGGAATTCGGCCTGACTACAGAGCAAGTCCAGCACCTGGCTGATGCCTATGGTGTGCTGCCCAAAGAGATCACCACCCTGGTTGGTGTCAATAGCGAAGGCGCTAAGAAGGAGTTGGCCACGGTGTGGTCCCAGCTCTACCCGTTGAAGGCCGGCACTAGTATTGAGGTCAAGGCTGTAGGTGACCAGGCCATGGGCGTACTCAAAGACCTGGGCGTCAAGGCGGAAAAGCTGCCTGATGGCATCAACATGAAGCTGACCGCCACCGACGCCGACGCCGTGGCCAAACTCGGAGAAGTGGCAGCGAAAGCTGATGCTATCGGCGACAAGCCGGTCGACGTGAAACTACTGCTGGACGATACGAAGTTCACGACTAACGCGGCAGCTGCTAAAAACCTAGTTGATGACTTAGCCATCCAGAAGCCCTCTCCCCAAGCGCAGCTTATCATTGATGATTTCCTCAAGACTGGGGAGATTGCCAAGGGTGACCTGTACTACCTGACCGGCCTATCGGCCCGCCCCCAGGCTGAATTAAATAAGAACCTGTTTGATACTGGGTTTAACGCCACCAAGGAGCAGCTGGACTCGCTCACCCGCACCACAGCGACGCCAACCGTCGATGCGAACACCGCGCCCGCCCGCAATAAAATCCAGGCGTTGTGGGATTTTCTTGGGAGCTTTAACACGGTGCTTGCTCTTGGAACGAGCGCGGCTGCTGTAGCAGTAGCCCCGAAGAAAGCATCTGGTGGCCGCCTACCAACAACCGGCCCCGGCACCGACACTACCGACGGCATCCTGGCGGTCAACCCCCAAGGCGCTCCGGTGGCATGGGTGGATGCTGGCGAGTGGGTCATCAATCGACGCTCAGCTGACCGGTATAACCGCACCTTGCACCACCTGAACCAGGGTGATGGGGCAGGTGCCCTGGCTGCCCTCTATAACGAGTTGCCCCGCCACGCTGCAGGTGGGCGGGTGCAGAAAGTTAAGAATGATCTGGCCCCGCTGGACGGCACCCCTTACATCCTGGGCGGGTTTTCCCTGGCTGGCGTGGACTGCTCCGGTGCTGTGAGCGCCGCGGTGAACTCGTGGGAGGGTGCCCCGATCTTCCAGTCCCGTATGAGCACCGCCACGGAAGGCCCGTGGCTTGCCGCCCATGGTGCCCTGCCTGGCCGCGGCAACGCTGGCGATTTCCAGATTGGCTGGTGGGATAACGGTGGCGGCGCCAACGGGCACACCGCCCTTCGGTTGCCTGATGGCACCTATATTGAGTCCGGCGGTAACACCGGTGGCGGCCTCACCATCGGGCGGGGTGCCGGCCCCCTCGACGGCAGGGGTTTCACCAACTGGATGCACTTTTCCGGTAGTGCTGTGGACCTTAACCTCCCCGCCCTGGAGCTGGCGTTTAGCAGCCTCACCGGCGGCGGCACCAGCGTGAGCTGGGGCGAAGCCCAGTCTCTCCATGACCTGGCCATCAAGTACTTAGGTGCGAAGGTCTACGACCAGGGCGGCATCCTGCCCCACGGTGGCGTGGCGGTCAACCTTTCTGGCCACCCCGAGATGGTGCTGCCCCCGACGCTAAGCCAGGCGGCCCGTAGTGGCCAGCTGCAGGCAGCGTCCCCAGAGTTGGCCCGCGCCGTCGACAAGCTCACCGCAGCATTGTCGTCGGCGACCGCGGCATTCGTCAAAGCCGCGAAAGAACTGGACAAACCAGTGCGCGCCGGGTCTAAAGAGTTAGCCGCCTGGGGTGGTGGCTTCCTTGGCAAGAGTCAGGTTGTTATTGACGCTGAAAAAGGCCTGGCGGACACCCGCAAGGCCATTGCTGATGAGTCCAAAGACATCACCGCCGCTGAGAAGGAACTGACCAAAGCTAGGAAGGACCTGTCGAAAACTGAGCGAGACAACGCCGACAAGCTCATCGACGCGCAGGACCGGCTGCGGAAAGCCCGCAGCAAAGATAAGGCCAGCGCTGAAGACATCGCCGACGCCGAACGCAATCTCGCCAAAGTACGGGAAGACGCCCCGGAGAAATCCCAAGAGGCTGCCGAGAAGATCGCCCAGCAGGAAGAGAAACTGGCTGAGGCCAGGAAGAAAGCCGCCGACTCCGCGAAGCGACTAGAGGCCGCCGAGCGCACAGTCACCGCAGCCTACTACCAGGCCCTGGCTGATCTTATCGACGGCGTGAGCGGGCACCTAGCTTCCGCCGCGGGGCACTTCGGTGAATTCTTCGACACCCTCGGCAAAGCCGCCGAGATCGCCGACAGCGAGCGCCGGGCCATAGGGGAGCTGCAACAATCGCAGATCCGCAACGGCCTAGCCTTACAGAAGTCCTTGCTGGATTTACAAACTGCGGAATGGGATGTGCACACTGCCCGTGCGCAGGGGGCTATCTCGGTGGCCCAGGCGGAGAAACAGTTAGCGGAAACCCGCAAGCAACAGGCATTGTTAGGGTCGACTGGCATCGAGGCCATGGGCGCCGCCCTCGACCGTTTCCGTACCACGGGCGTGTTCTCGATCGGTCAGGTTGCCGACTCCGTTGTCGCCCAGGCCGCCGCTGTGAAGGCCGCGGAGTGGGCGGTTGCCGAGGCCCGCGCCCAGGCAGCCGCCGACCAGCACGCCGCCACCCAGAAACAGGCCCTGGCCCAGCTGGACGTCGCCGACGCCACCCTGACCCAAGCGAACACCGCGGAAATGCTGAGGATCAAAACCGAAGCGCTCACGCAGCAAACCGCCCAACTATACGGCTTGACGCCCGCGGCAGCCCAGGGTGCCAGCGCCGGCTTTAGCGGCATCGGGAAACTCCTCGGCGGCCTAGGCAAGCTCGCCGCTGGCATTGCCGGCGGTGCCGCAGGCTTCGCAGCCGGTGGTCCCCTGGGCGCTATCCCCGGGGCCACTATTGCCCTCGGCGGCCTCGGCGACCTGGTGCGCGGTGGCTTCGACCTTTTCAACAACAGGCAGTCCGTGAAGGAAGCCTGGAAAGGCATGGGCCTAGCCCAAAAGGCTGGGGTCGTTTTGGGCGGTCTGGGCGGCGGGGCGCTCGCTATCGGCGGCGCCGCGCTCACCCCCCAATACGGCGCCGAGGCAGCCATCGGTGGCGCCAAGCTGGCCGACCAATGGACCGATGCTGTCCTGGGTGGCATGGCCCACGGCGTGGAATCGAAGATCGCCGCTATCCAGCGGCAAACCACGGACCGTACCGACCGGCTAGGGCTCGCCACCGACGCCCAAAAACTCCTCCTCGATACCAAGCGGCAACAGCTAGAACTCGCGGGCGCCGCGAAAGCCGAAGCGCTGAAAGCCCAGGTGGACTACGCGAACCTACAGAAACAATTAGCGGAGGCCACCACCAAGGCGGAGATCGACGCCCTCACCGAGGCTGCCCGCGTGGCGGCTACCAAGCGTGATGCCATGCTGGTGCTGGCGGCACGCCAAGCCCAAGCTGCTGAATCCCAGCTGGCGCACACCCGCGCGCTGGTGGAGGCCGCCCGCTCCGGCGCCACCCAAGCCGGGGTAAAAACCATCGACATTAATGTGCGCATCCCTGACGGCGTGAACACCTTCACGCGCGCCGACGTTGCGCGCATCACGACTGAGGCGGTGCGGGCCGCTACTGGCGCCGACTATGTGAACGCCCGAATCTAGTTAGAAAGGGGTTGAGCTCGTGTATGACGTGACCTACGTGTCGCCTGACGGCGCATCCTTCGCTCTCACCGGCGGCCAGATCGAGGTTGCCGAAGGCGGCGTCGACAAGCTCACTGGCAGTGTCAAGGAGCGTGCTTACGTTGCGGTGGGCATGCCGGGGCAGCTACTCGAATCGCACGTTATCGAGCCGATCCGCGGGTCGCTTACCCTGGTGCTGGTTTCCACCCCCACCAAGCCCGCGGAGGTGTTGGCCTTCGAGCTGCGTAGGGCGTTCTCTCACTACCGGTTAGGGCAACTAGCGGTCGCCACGCCCCGCGGCGTAGCTAGGCTCCGATGCCGGCTAGACGGCACCATCACCGACCCCGCCGAGGTGTACAGTCGCTCCAGCGGCCTAGAGCTGCGCATCCCCCTAGTCGCTGATGAAGGCGTTTGGAAGGTAGGCCCCTACACAGGCACCGGCATGGTCACAGTCTCCAACTTCGGTGACACCACCACCTACCTGGAAATCACCTGGCAAGGTGGTGGCGGCCCTATCATCCTCCCCTCCGGCGCCACCCTAACCCTACCCACCACCTCCGAACGCCGACGCCTGTTCCTCAACCCCACCGACTCCTGCGCCATCATCGACGACACAGGCGGTGTTGATCACGCCCTATGGCAACAAATCCCTTACCTGCCTGAGGGGGTGCCAGCAGGCAGGCAGCGCACGTACCAACTGCCCACTGGGGCTACCGTCACCTGGCACGTTTCCACCCTCGACCCCTGGAGATGACACATGATCGACTGGACAGCCCACCGTAAACACCGCGAACAGATCATTGCCGACACCGGCCAGTGGATAGGCTTACTCGACGCTGATGGCAGCCCCCTCATGGACCTGCCGCCCGTGGTATCCATGGTGGCGCCCGAAACCCGCAACGACCCCGGCTCCCTGGAACTTACAGTCCTGTGCCGCAGCAGCCGCGGCATCATCCATCCCGTCGTCACCGAGCTCATCGCCAAACAGCTCGGCGTGCTCAGCCCCGAAGGCAAGCTCGTCCCCGTCGCCGACCGGACCCGTTTCGTGGCCATAGAACGCGCCGGGGTGCCGCGCCGGGTGTACTGGGTGACCCACACCGTAGCAAGGGGCGACGCCGACGCCCCCGCCACCCTCACAATCCACGGCGTGGGGCTAACAAAACTACTCTCTCGATTCCCCGCGATATCTGCCCCGACCACGTGGCAGCAGTCGTTTAAGAGGTTTGAGCGCGACTGGGTAGGGCCGGAAAACACCAAAGCCACGTTCTCGCGGTCCAGGGAGCTAGCGGGGATGAAACTAGTGACCGTTGCCGACGGCGCCACCCTCGACGGCCCCGCCGAGACCACCATCCGACGGCTGGTTGCCGAATCACTGGCGGCAGCGTTCCGCGTTGCTGGGATCACCAAGGATTTACCGATCCAAGTAGCGACCACCCCGACGGGACGCCCCTCCCCGCGTATCCTGCTACGCCCCACGGATGGGCCGCTGCTAGAAGAGATCGCCCAACCAGCTGCCGCGGCAGGTGTTATCATCACCACCCAAATGTGGTGGCCAGGCGACCCGCCGGTCACCGGTCTGGCGTTGTCGTTGCCTACGGTCGTCGTGGCAGTTGAGCAGGCAAAGGAGGCACCATAATGAGGCCCACGCTTATTGCCGACGGTGGCGAGATGACCGTCGGCCGCCGCACCTCCACCTACGTGTATGGAGTTTTCCAAGTGGACATCCCCGAGGGCAGAGAACAAGCCCAACAAGACGATCGGCTCCAAGAGGGGTACATCTACCGTCCCGATCAGCGACCTGCAGGCCGTTTCGATATTGGCTTTGTTCGAGCTGATGCCCGCGTCGATCTCAACGCCCAGCAATCCAACTTGGAGTCCATTGTCGACGCCGCCCAGAGCCGTGTCGAGGGTGCGGTGTTTTTCGAACGTGACATCACCGGCCGTGGTCTGGGCAGGTTTCGCCCCGGTATCGACTTCACCACCACCAGCCTCGTCGACGTGCTGATTTGGGGGAAAACCCTCACCCTGCCGGTAACCGCTATAGATATGACAAGCGGCGACGCTGTCGCGGTGGGCTGGCGGGTGCACGTGGGCGGCCAAATGATCGCCGACGCCGACAGCCTCCGATCCCACAACGACGCCATCCTCGGCCAAATAGAACAGGAACGCCGACGCCGACTAGCTACAACCAAAACCGCCGAAACCGCGGCAACCACCGCCAACAGTGCCACCTCAGCCGCAGCCACCGCCAACAGTAAAGCCGCCTCAGCAGCTGCCGCAGCTGACGACGCTGACAAGAAAGCGAAGGAAGCCGATGCTGCCGCACGCATCGCCGACGAAAAAGCCAAAGAAGCGGACCAAGCCGCCCGCGCTGCCGACAGGAAAGCAATCGAAGCACTACAAGTCACAGTGCAAGGCATGCCCCGCATCCTGCACATTGACACTGGCGGCGCCAACATCTTCACCGGCTCATCCGGCAGGATCAATAACGGCGAAGCATGGGGCACTCTCAAATGGTTCAGCGCCGGCCTACAAGTTCGATCTGGCGCCAGATTCGAGGCCAAGGGCGACTGGACCGGCTCGATTCTCATGATTGCTGTCTCCACACAAGGCGCCACAGACGTTTCCTGCGCCGATATCACTGCTGGTAACCGCTACCACGACTCCACCACCGGCGGAATCTTCCAAACCTACAAGTCCGCGACGGTTATCATCCTGCCCAGCACCTAACCACCGCCACTGCCCTTAGGAGGCCCCACCATGCCCACTATCACCGGTGACCTGCGGTTAATAACTAACCAGCCTGCTGCTGTCACTGCCCTGCAAATCCATGCCCCCGAAGCCCGCACCAGCGCCGGTACGGTTATCCTCCCCGCCCCCGCTGTTGTTCCTGTCGTCAACGGCAAATTTACGGTTGACATTGAGCTCGGTGCTGCCGTATGCATCCCTGAGTACAGCGGTACGCTGGGCGAACCTATCCACATCGCTATCCGCCCCGGCACCGCGACATTTGCCGAGGCGCTGGACAATGGCCGCGATCTCACCCCAGAAGAGCGCGACCGGGTCGTCGAGCTGTACCAGAAGATGATTACTGCCGGGGACGCCGCGAAAGCTGCCGTAGCGAAAGCCGAGCAATCAGCCACCCAGGCGGCACAGGCAGCCGTGGCAGCTAAAGAATCCGCAGACCACGCCGCCAGTGGTGTGCCCCCCGCTACCGCCACGGTGCAGGGAAAAATCCGGTTAGCCGGCGACCTTGTAGGTACTGCCGACAGCCCCCGCATTATTACCGCTGGTGCTGGCAGGTACAGCGTAGCCGCCGGCCACGCAGGGTTTGTGCAAACCCAACCGAACGGTGCGCTGACCATCGAGGACGACACTATCCGCGACGACGCCGCGGCAGTGCATAAGGGATATGTGGATGCGCGAATCAGCCGGCACACCCATACCACTGACCAGGTCAAAGGCCTGGATACGGCACTAGCCGGCAAAGCACCAGCATTACACACCCACCCCACCAGCCAGGTCACTGGGTTGGACAATGCCTTGGCAGGCAAAGCGGCAGCCAGCCACACGCACACACAGGCCGATATCACTGACTTGCCACAGATGACGGACACTACTAGCGGCAATACCCTCGTCGTCCGGGATCCCTGGGGTCATATCACAGCTGCCGATCCTAACTACAAGGATCAGGTAGCAACTAAAGGGTACATAGATGCCGAGCTGGAAAAGCTGAACCAAATAAAGACCGAAATCGTGTTGCAGAATTCTTCGTCTGCCAAAAAAATAGGCAGGATCGTATGCCTATATGTGAACATAAATTCTGCGGGCAGCCAAGGTACGCTCCCTTATGCTTTCCGCCCATCAAATGCCTGCTATATCGCGGTGTACACTCCCACGAAACTCGCGTATCCAGGCTGGATGACGGTTTCTCCTAATGGTGATGTTTATGTGCAGTTTTCTCAATCGGATTCTGCAATAGGGTATGCGACGGCAGTTTACACCTCAGCTATCTGATCTCACTATCTAAAATCTTCAACCCCAGCAACCCATCACGGTGTTGGGGTTTCTTCATGGAAGGAGGAAACATGGTCACTACCGCCCAGCTTGCCGCGATCATGGGCGGCGATATCGACTACAGCCAACACGTGGCGGCAGCAAATGAGGCCATGCGGCGCGCCCAGTGCGCAACCGTGCTGCGCCAGGCGATGTTCCTGGCCCAGATAGGCCACGAGTCAGCCGGCCTGAAATATTTCCGGGAAATAGACCCGGGTTATTATCTGCGGGGTCGTTCTGATTTAGGGCATGGGCCGGGGGAGGGGGAGCAGTGGCGGGGTGCCGGCCCCATCCAGCTCACGGGCAAAACCAACTTCCGCGCGTTCGGTGCCTGGTGTCACGCCCAGGGGCTGGTGGATGACTCGGAGGTGTTTGTGCGCCAGCCGGAGCTGGTGGCCACGCCCCGCTGGGGGTGGCTGTCCGCATCCTACTACTGGACAGTCGCCCGCCCTGACATCAACCAGCTAGCCGACGCCGGCGACATTGTTGGCGTGACCTGCCGCATCAACGGCGGCACCAACGGGCTTGACGACCGTGAGCGCCGCTACCGGCTAGCCCTACGCATCCTCAGGAAGGAGACCCCTATGGCAGAGAAAATACTGCCGTATTCACGCGACCAAGTAACCCAAGACACCGGATATTTCTGCGGGCCGGCATCGTGCCAAACCGTGATCCGGGCGGCAACCGGCACACTCATCGACGAATCCGCGCTTGCCGTTGAGCTAGGAACAACCACCGAAGGCACCAGCAGTATTGACCGCATGCCCCCGGTGCTCAACCGGTACATCCCCGGTGCCCTGTACGAATATCGGGTGATGCCGAACGACCCGCCAACCCCAACCCAGGCCAAACAATTATGGGACGACATTGTGTCAAGCACTGATGCCGGCTACGGCGTTATCGCTAACATCGTCGCCCCGCCAGACAACTACCCGCGAGGGGTGAACGGGTCGATCTCCCCCGCATACTCCGGCGACACCGTATTCCACTACATCGCCATCATGGGCACCGGGGAAGACGAGAACGGCGCCCCCTGCGTATGGGTTGCCGACTCCGGTTTCTGGCCATACGGCTACTGGCTCGGCCTCGAACAGCTGGCAACACTCATCCCGCCCAAGGGCTACGCCTACTCAACTGCCGCCCCACAACAGGAAGGAATTTTTATGGGACTCCCCCAAGACCGCCAAGAAGACTTAGCGCGCAAGATTGATGACCTCCACACCATTCTTACCCGCCGCCTGCCCAGCCGCAGCGGCTACCGCACCACCGACGACCCCATCGACACCCTAACCGGGTTCGTGCTTAACGCCGACGCTCGCCTGCATGAGCAGGCGGTGCTGGAAACCGCCCAGGCCACCGGCCTCACCCCCGGTGACGTCCACCAACGCTTGCTGTCCGGCCAGTCGTTTGTTGAAATCCTAGACCTAGAAGGAGGAAAGTAATGACCACTATCAACCCCACCCTCGACGCTGTTCAAACGGCAATCGCAACTGCCATTGAGGCCCAGCCCTGGTATCAGCGATTCGCTAACACAATCAATGCCAGCCTTGGTGGTGTGGCAGGTGCCCTAGCAACCCTGGCCGCCGCCTACGCCGCTACCGGCCGCGCCGACTCCACCGCCGTCCTGGTTGGTGTGGCTGCTGCTATCGCCGCAGGCATCGCCGCCCGCCTCACGAAAAACGGGGTTACCCCCTCTACTGGTGCCACGATCAGCGCTGTGGTTGCTGCCCAAACCGCCCCCGTAGATGTCACCGTCGCCGTGCGCGACGCCGTCCGCGCCGAGTTAGACGCCCGTGACGCTGCGCCGGGTGGTGAGCACGCCGAATGATGGGCCTGGCGCCGGCGGTGATGCTGGTGCTGGATGCCCCGCCTGCCCACAGTGCCGCATGGGGCAACATCTGGGAGCGCATCAGCGCATCAGAGGCCATCATGCTGGCGCTCGTGACGGCTATCGGTGGCGCCTATAAGATTCGGGCGGATCGGCGCGCCGAACGGGAAGCTGACAAAGCGGCAATCCTGGAGCGGAAAGCGGCGGCGGTGGATAAAGCCGCCCAGGACCTCAGGGAGTGGCTGACCACTCGCGTGGCCATCCTCGAAGCCAAAGTGGAAGAGATGCAACGAGAACGTGAACTCCACATGCGCGTTGCCTCGACTTTTTTTGATGTCATGGCCGACTACCCAGATCCTCCGGGTGCGCCGCCGATCCCCGCCACGGTTGCCTCCGTTATCGGTTGGCCACCACAGTGCGCCCAGCCGGCACCAGCCCCATCACCCGAACAAACATAAAACTCCCCCTACCTGATGTCTAACGTCAGGTAGGGGGAATTTTTGTGTTACCGGGAAGCTGAGCGTGGTGCCTGGTGTGGGCGCTGCTCATGCCACTGCTGTACCTCACGGGCGCTCCACACCCGGAGATTATGCCACCGGGTGGCAGCGGCCGGCGCTTGGCCCCGACTAACGTATGCCGTCCAGGTGTCAGGCGCGATACCTAGATAGGTAGCGCACTCCCCAGCAGTCCAGTATTCGGCGCCGGTCTCATCAATGAGCTTAAGCTGCATCATTTCTCCTTTAATAACGTGTCGACAATAACATTGAGCGCTACCACTGCAAGCAGTATGGCGCTCACCCAAAGCCGACCCCCTACAAGGGGGAGTAGTACTGCTGCGATGGGCAGCACGATGTAGCAAAACACGACATGGCGCTTGGACATAATGGCCTCCTCTCTCTCTAAGTCATGCGGTAGGGTGGTGGGGTGACCCCCGGTTCAGGATGATTGGAGCTTCCTGAACCGAGAGGGTCACTTGCGGTGGCGACCTCGGTAGCGCCAGGGCTTAGACTTTCTCACGAGCCATTGAGCGATGCGCTCTAGCATGCTGTATGCCCCGAGAAAACCCAGTACCAGACCGAGAACGGTGTGCCATTCCATGGGCCTCACCTCCCTTCCACTATTGAATTTTCAACTGTGAGCGTTTCCCGCTCACAAGAACCATTATACACGGTTAGCCGTGTATAATCAAGATGGGGGTACTTAGGGTGGGGAATCGGCGTTCGAAATAAAAGGCCATTGGCCTGGGGTTTCCAAATGGAAATAATCTCGCAAAAAGCTGTCACCGAACACACACCGAACACGGGCCATAAACATGCAGGTCAGAGCTAATTACATCTTGCCTCGTAATGAAAAGGTCGTGGGTTCGATTCCCACAGGCGGCTCCAC
>ERZ772973.188-NODE-188-length-37126-cov-5.33784_pt1 | contig 37126 bp, 40 predicted proteins | sample MGYA00580672_ERZ772973 | MGnify/ENA primary metagenome ERZ772973 (study PRJEB29015, sample SAMEA2737938) | human oral metagenome | biome: human oral; feature: human-associated habitat; material: dental | place: China | collected 2152 ...
CATTGGCCTTGAAGTAATACTTACGGAATACATTGTCATGAGGTACATGGCAATCGTTGCAGACCGTATTGCGACCATGTGAGGAGTGCGACCATGTAGCATATTCTGGCTCCATGATATGGCAGTTCACACACGCCTTAGGGTCATCCGAAAGATAAGAATGCGCCTTGGAAAGGTAAAGTATATACCCACACAAGCCTAATATAATTCCTACAAAAGAAGGAATCAGATACCGAAAAAATCGGCCTTTCTTAGGGGTGCTTTCATTTGAAGACGTTGGCATATTGTTAATGTTTTGTTTTTTTATTTCCGTTACAAAAATAATCAATTTTTCTCATTTTACAAAGAAAAATCATGCTTCAAGGGTATTTTGTTTTCATTCTAAATAAACATAAATTTAACACTTATAAGTCCGAAATATCAATCGTGAAGTGGAGGAAGAGAAAAGAGAAAAGTTATCCTCTTCACTCTTATTTTTTCCGCTTGACTGATTTATTTTTAGAAAAAACTATTAGAATTAAAAAAATAAATGTACTTTTGCCACAACTTTCGTTTGCTTAAAAGTTATTTTACCTATGCAATCACTTATAGAAGGAACTATCATACTGATTGACAAGCCTTTACATTGGAGTTCTTTCCAAGCGGTCAACAAACTCAAGTGGGCTATCATGAAGAAGTATCGTCTGAAAAAATTCAAGATAGGCCATGCTGGTACTCTTGACCCCTTGGCTACAGGGCTTTTGATCCTATGCACAGGCAAGCACACCAAGCAAATCCCTCAGTTACAAGATGCTTCCAAGATATACACAGGAACCATAGCGCTGGGAGCTACCACACCTTCCTATGACTTAGAAACAGAGGTAGATAGCACCTTCCCAACCGAGCATATCACTCCCAAACTCATTGAGCAAGTTAGAGAACAATTTGTAGGGGATATTACCCAAGCTCCTCCCCTATTCTCTGCTATCAAAAAAGACGGAAAACGCCTCTATGAGCTCGCTCGCAAGGGAGAAACTACTGAAGTACCCAAAAGAGCTATTACCATATACGCCTTAGATCTCTCCCTTATAGGAGAAAAGGAACTCAGCTTTAGGGTACATTGTAGCAAAGGAACTTATATTCGCTCCTTAGCACATGATATAGGAAAGGCCTTAGGCAGTGGAGCTCACCTTACCTCCCTTAGGCGCACACAAATAGGAGAATACGCTGTAGCTCAAGCCTATACCCCTGAGGATTTTGTGCAAGAACTTATAAACCATACCCACGATGAAACTAACACAATACATTAAGAGAGAAATTGAGGCCATGGGCTTATCGGGCAAGGAAAGGGCTTTTGTCATAACCTTGGTGATTATGCTCTGTATAGTGGTCTCATTCATTATTATCAGAGTCAATAATAAGCCTGATGAGATTTGGTTAGAGATTCCTCCCGCTGAGGAAATAGCCAAACTCTTAGAGGAAGAAAAACTCCCTGAAGACACTCAAAATGAACAAGAAAGCGTTACCGATGACTCACAAATAACCACTCGCTCCTATAATGAGGCCGACTCTCGTATCAAACAGGCCGAAGACCTTGAGAGCTTAGACGATCTTTTGGCCGAACAACAAGCCCAAGAAGCTGCTGGTGAGGGAGATAATGCCCCAGGTGAGGCAGAAGGAATAGAACCTGCTAAGGTGGAACCTTATAAGGTCAATGATGGTATGTCCTTTAAGGATTTGGAGAAATATAAGCCCCAAAAGAAGAATGAGAAAAAGGCCAATAAGCGTACCCTGATTTCGTTTTACCTGCCTGAAAGAGAAGCGGTTTCAGAACTTCCCAACCCAGTCTATACTTGTGAGGAATCAGGCAAAGTGGTCATCAATATCACTGTAGATAACCAAGGGCGAGTAATAGAGGCCTCTTATAACAAGGCATCTTCAAGTACAACCAACGGGTGCTTGATAGATAATGCTATCTATTATGCTCGCAAAGCTCGCTTTAACAAAGACAGTAAGATCAAACAACTTGGATCCATTACCTACCTATTTCAATGATACGTGCAGCTACCCCTTCCGATGCCCCTTCTGTGGCACCGCTTATGTTTCAAGCAATGTCTGAAATCGTTTTCAAGCTTATCCAGCGGGAAGACCCCCATGAGTCCGTCCGCTTCTTGGAAAAGCTATTTATCCAAGAAAACAACCAATATTCCTATGAGAATACTTTGGTCTATGAAAAAGATAAACAGATTCTCGGCTCGCTTGTCTATTATAATGGTGCCCATATAGATCCCTTGTCCCAGTCTGTTTTTGATTTTATCAAAGCCTCCTACGGCCACAATATCCGCTTGGAAAAAGAAACCCAAGCTGGTGAGTATTATATAGATACACTAAGTGTCTCCCCCAAGGTACAAGGAAAAGGTATAGGCTCCTCTCTGCTACTCCACCTCAAGGAACTACTCAAGGGAGAAACCATAGGACTATTAGTCTCCATGGACAATCCCCAAGCAGAAAAGCTCTACCTGCGTATGGGCTTTGTATATGCCGATATGAAGATGCTCGCGGGGGCTCCTTACAAGCACCTGATATACCAATCTTAAGGCGTTAATTAATCATTAAACATTAGTTCATTAATCATTAAATTTCTTATCTTTGCAAATAAGAAATGAATCATCAATTATGAATATAAAAGATTTACAAGAGAAAATAGAGGCTGCGTGGGAAAACCGCCATCTGCTTTCCGATGAAGCTACTATGAAAGCCATTGATACTATAGTGGATCTTCTTGATCGTGGGGAACTAAGGGTAGCCACTCCCTCTGATAAAGGTTGGATAGTACACGAATGGGTCAAAAAAGCGGTTATTCTATACTTTCCTTTTCGCAAAATGGAAACCAAAGAGGTGGGTATCTTCGAATACTATGACAAGATTCCCCTAAAGCACAACTATGAGGACAAGGGCGTACGTGTGGTTCCTCCTGCTACTGCCCGCCGTGGCGCTTATCTCGCACCAGGGGTCGTTCTGATGCCTTCTTATGTGAATATTGGTGCTTATGTAGATAGTGGTACCATGGTGGATACATGGGCTACAGTGGGTAGTTGCGCCCAAGTGGGTAAGAATGTACACATAAGCGGAGGCGTAGGTATAGGTGGTGTGTTAGAACCCTTACAGGCAGCCCCTGTTGTGATAGAGGACGGCGCTTTCTTAGGCTCTCGCTCTATTATAGTAGAAGGGGTACGAGTAGAGAAAGAAGCTGTCTTAGGTGCCAATGTCGTACTGACAGCCTCCACCAAGATCATAGATGTAACAGGCGAAAAACCTGTAGAATACAAGGGCTATGTCCCTGCCCGCTCTGTGGTGATTCCAGGGAGCTATACCAAGCAATTCCCTGCTGGTGCTTACCAAGTACCCTGCGCCCTTATCATCGGGCAACGCAAAGCCTCTACCGACCTAAAAACTTCTCTAAATGAAGCACTTAGGGATTTCAATGTAGCGGTATAAATTATAATAATGTTATATTTTTGTTAATCTTTCTCTTTTTCTACAACTACGCAAAAACATTGCGCAGTAGGGTTATAATTTTGCACCCAGAAAGAGAGATTAACATTAGGACAGTAGCTCAATTGGGTAGAGCAGGTCAATAGTAAGATTATTCTCCTTAGGAGGTCAATTACTATTTACTTCTGAGCTTCTAACTCCCTGGTTGCGGGTTCGAGTCCCGTCTGTCCTACAAAAAACAACTAAGAAAGGTCAAACAGAAGTTACTTCTCTCTTTTAGGTTAAGATTTACTTCTGTGATTACCTTTCTTTTTTTATTGTATCACACTATGGGAAAAACAATCAACATACAAAAAGTTGCCCTAAGGCAAAATGCTTTATTCGTCCCTGATCCTATGGTCTCACAAAGAGCCATACAGCCAGGTACCTTGGAATTGGTAGCTGCCCTACGCCAACATGGCTTTGGGGTTACTGAAGACCTTTTGCACGCTATCAATGGTACTACCAATGAGTATCGCCAGTCAGTTGTCAAGGTGATAAAAGAGGTACTGAATGTAAAACTCAACTGGGCTCCTCTTATCAAGAATTGGGAAGTACCTACAGGAGAAAGCTTTATAGATCACCTCATCACGGCTTTCTATAATCAATATCCTAATTTGATAAAGTCTGACAACTATGTCAGCTATTGGTATGATTATGATGATTACTACGAAGCAAATGATATTAAGTACTACAATAGAGAATATTTCACTCACAAACATGAGCGTTTTTTAGCCTGTGGACACTATATTCCTTATGGTACCTTCCCACTGTGGCGCTATAATGGTTGCCCTTTCTGTGGAACACCTTTTGAGACTGGTAAGATAGAACATACCGAGCAGGGTAGCAAGCTCAAGATCCTTGACCTATGGCGTGAGGCGGAGGCCAATACCTTTTTCCAAAACCTATTGAGTTCCAAAACAGCCTTGGATGCCACTCAGGCCGATTCCCTTAAGCTGCTGTTACCTTATTTCTCGGTGGCTGCTGAGACTCATATTGGTATGAAGGAGACACTTGTCTTGGTGGTAGATAGCTATATTGCTCAGGGTAAGGAGGCTGAGGCAGGAGCTTGCTTTAGCTCTCCTACCGATATATTGCGCTATTTGTGGTATAAAAAAACTAATTTTTTACAAATTGTAGAGCCTAAGACTATCCTCAGAAAAGAAGCGCTAAATCACAGCCATATTACCAAATCTTTAGACAAACACCTCTCTGCCAAAGAAAGAGCACAAAAAGAACTCAAGCTCAAGTACTCCCGCCAAGAATGTGCGAGAGTGGCACGTTGGCTCAATGCCTTACCGCTTTCAGCAGAAAAGGCTTGTGAGATCATGCACCCTAAACGTGAGATGTGGGTGCGCTTTATCCGTGCCTTGCGCTTGGCAGAATACAGCAAGAAGAAGGGCTTTGAAAAGCTCGCTACCCTTTTGGACGTATTCTATAATGAGCGTTATTGTGTATGGCAAGCCAAGCTTAATGCCGCCTATCTAAACATGGATAGTGAAAAGGCTTTTTCCTTGCTTAAACAGCGCCCTGGTATCTTTGCCCGCTCCCTATTTGCTTGTATGCTTTGGTTGGGAGCCGATGAGACACTCGATGCCTTTAAGGAGATTATTGACCAAGTGCCTACTCGCCTACTCTTTACCCTGAATATGTATGCCGATTTGTACTTCAACAAGGAGGGAAAGCGCAGCGTACAGACTATTTTGGGCACTCGAGTAGAAATCCCTAAACACCCTTTGGTTGTCGGAAGCTATAATGAGGAGCAATTGGCTAAGATGAAAGCTAAGATAGAAGACCTTTGCTTATGGAGCATCCAATGTATGTTTGCCAAGGAAGAAAACGAGCACCATTTTATCTATATAGACCCACAACTCTATCATATTCCTTTACCTATAGGGGATAGAAGTAATAATGTACATGACTTTAATGCGACCCTTATGGGTACCCGCTTCCCCTTGGAGGGCAACGAAATACGCCTTTTTATGCAATGGGGAAAAGACCTGCCTGCTCAAGACTTGGATATGGACTTGTCCTGCCGCATCATCTATCAGGATAGGACGGATATCTGCTATTTTGGGCGTCTTACCACCTTAGGTTGCCAGCATAGTGGGGATATCCGCAGTATTCCTGACAAGGTAGGTACGGCCGAGTATATCAATATTGATGTCAATACCCTACGTCAGCACAAGGCTAAATATGTACTTTTTACCTGCAATGCGTATTCCAATGGTGCTTTGTCGCCTAACTTAGTAGTAGGTTGGATGGATAGCAAGCGTAAGATGAAAGTATCCGAACGCACAGGAGTAGCTTATGATCCTTCTGCGGTGATTCATCAGGTACGTATCACCCAGCCACTACAAAAGGGACTGCTCTTTGGGGTGTTGGACGTAGAGGCTAAAGAGATTATCTGGATGGAACTCCCTTTCCAAGGACAGGTAGCGCAAGCACTTTCTATAAGTGGGGTAAAAACCCTCTTAGAGAAACTCAATAGCAAGCTCACTATCGGTAACCTGTTGGCTATCAAGGCTGAGGCACAAGGCTTACAAATAGAGACTGATCCCGCCCTTGCCGATGAGGTCTATGATATGCAGTGGGCTGGGCAAGGAAAGGTAAGTGAATTATTTCTAAAATAATTTTCTCAAATATATTTTATTGTTTGGAGAAAAAACATTATATTTGTGGCAAATTTAAAGATAATACCATGAATCACAACATCAAACCAGGAGTTGCAGTAGGAAAAGAAGTACAAGAGATTTTCCAGTATGCAAAGCAAAAAGGATTTGCCCTCCCTGCTACCAATGTCATCAGTTCCAACAGTATCAATGGTGTATTGGAAGCCGCAGTAGCTATGAAAGCACCTGTGATTATCCAATTCTCCAACGGAGGTGCCCAGTTTATGGCTGGTAAAGGCCTTTCCAACGAAGGCCAAAAAGCAGCTATCTTGGGGGCTATCGTAGGAGCAAAACAAGTACACCAATTGGCTGAAGCTTATGGCGCTACAGTGATCCTACATACTGACCACTGTGCTAAGAAGTTACTTCCTTGGATAGATGGGCTTTTAGATGCCTCTGAAGCTCACTTCAAGGCTACAGGCAAGCCTCTTTTCAGCTCTCATATGATTGACCTCTCTGAAGAACCGCTTAAGGAGAACATAGAGACCTGTAAGAAATACCTCGAGCGCATGAGCAAAATGGGCATGACCCTTGAGATAGAGCTCGGTATCACAGGAGGTGAGGAAGACGGAGTAGATAACTCCGATGCGGACGAATCTCGCCTATACACTCAGCCTGAAGATGTGGCTTATGCTTACGAAGAATTGCTCAAGGTAAGCCCACAATTTACCATTGCGGCAGCTTTCGGTAATGTACACGGAGTATATAAGCCTGGTAATGTGAAACTTACCCCTAAGATCCTAAGAAACTCACAAGAGTATATCTCAAAAAAATACAATGTAGCACACAACACTATTGATTTTGTATTCCACGGAGGTTCAGGCTCTACCCTTGAGGAAATCCGCGAGGCTATTAGCTACGGAGTGGTGAAGATGAATATAGACACCGATCTACAATATGCCTTCACTGAAGGGGTGCGCGACTATATGAAGAACAAAGCCGCTTACCTACAAGGTCAAATAGGAAACCCTGAAGGAGCCGATGTACCTAACAAAAAGTACTACGATCCTCGTGTATGGCTTAGAGAAGGTGAAAAAACTTTCATCGCTCGTGTAAAGAAAGCCTTCGAAGACCTGAACAATGTGAATACTTTATAAAAATTGCATTCATAAGAAAAAGCACTGCCCAAAAGGTAGTGCTTTTCTGTTTTTTCACTTTTCACTCTTCATTCTTCACTTAAACGTTTCTATTGCTTCATAGAAGTCTTGTTCATCTATACCGAGGTTTTGGCAGAGCCATTTGGCACCTGATAGGTAGTTCATATTATCTTTGCCTGAAATCATTAGGGGCATTTCTCCCTCTGGGGTAATAAGATAGGTAGTGCCTCCACTTTCTTGGTGTGGGGCTGTTTCATAAGGCATAAGGCGCAATTGGTTTTCTGTGCTTTCGGCCAATGTTTTGAGAGCCGCATCTTCCTCATTATATAGTAGGATTCCCCCTTTGGTAAGGGTATCTATGAAGTCGGTATACTGCTTTTCCTTACCGTTCTCTATATGACTGATCAGTGCAAGGGTCGGGCGATAGAGCTGAAACATAGGTACTTGTTCTATAGGTGAGAGGGTATCTTCGCCCTCAATAAGTACAAATTCTGCTTCAGGAGAATACTTACAGGTAGGGATATTTCCTATAGAAGATTCCAAAAAGTAATCTATCTTTTTGGAAAAATAATCCATCGTATGTAGTACCATGGCCGCTATCTCACTTCTTCCCTGAGTGCCAGCAATAACCACTCTGGTTTTCATCTTATGTAATTCATAGAGAAAAGCCCCATAAGAATAGATAGGCAACTGGAGCTCTTGTGCCTTTTGCCATTGCGGGTGGGTAGTTGGTATTCCCTCTGCTACTACTACCGCTTCTATACTAGGAGTGAGTGTTGTCCCTGAAGTACTTACCGATACCTCATGCACAGGCGATAGTGCTGCTACAAGGGATTGCAAGGAAGGTTCCTCCTCTGTAATAAAGTGTATTTTCATCGCTATTGTTTAGGAGCGCAAATGTACGAAAAAATTCTTTCTTTCCCATTTCTTTCCCAAATTATGTTTTACCTTTGCACCGTAAAATAATAAAATAATTAGATTATGAACACATTTAGAAAAATCGTAACTGTTGTTACTGTACTTTTTGCCGTAAATTTTGCCACTGCTAAAGATGTGCAAATCAAATTCAGCGAATTGCCTCAGAAGGCACAAACCTTTGTAAAAACCCATTTTTCAGAGTCCGATATAGCCTCTGTATGGAAAGATACTGAAATGCTTCTTGTAGAGGACTATACCATAGTATTCAACAATGGTACTGAAATTGAATTCTATCCAAGTGGCGAATGGAAAGAAGTAAAATCACGTGGCACAGAAATTCCTGCCAAGATTATTCCCAGTGGTATTGCCCAATATGTAAGCCAAAACTACAATGGACAAACGATCAAGGAAGTTAAGAAAAAACGCTATGGATACGAAGTAGAACTCTCAGGAGGAACTGACTTAGAATTTAGCCAAAATGGAAAATTCCTTCGTGTAGATGACTAAGCAATCTCAAAAAACAAAAAAATCGGGATTTACTCCCGATTTTTTTATTCATTCATACTCATAAGGAACTCTTCATTGTCCTTCGTTTTCTTTATTCTATCTTGGATAAACTCCATAGCTTCCACCAAATTCATATCTGACAGATACTTACGGGCGATCCACATACGCTGAAGTGTCTTTTCATCTTGCAAGAGATCATCTCGGCGAGTAGAAGAGTTCACCAGGTCAATAGCAGGGAAAATACGCTTGTTGGCAATACGGCGATCCAGCTGTAACTCCATGTTACCCGTACCCTTAAATTCTTCAAAGATCACATCGTCCATCTTAGAACCTGTATCAGTAAGAGCAGTAGCAATAATAGAGAGAGAACCTCCGTTTTCTATATTGCGGGCTGCTCCGAAAAAGCGCTTAGGTCTGTGCAAAGCATTGGCGTCCAATCCCCCTGTAAGCACTTTACCTGAGGTAGGTTGTACCGTGTTATATGCACGTGCCAAGCGAGTGATAGAATCCAAGAGGATCACCACATCGTGGCCACACTCTACCAAGCGTTTGGCTTTTTCCAAAACTATATTGGCAATCTTGACATGCTCAGTGGCTTCCTTGTCAAAGGTAGAGGAAATAATCTCCCCGCGTACGCTACGTTGCATATCTGTTACCTCTTCTGGTCGCTCATCTATCAGCAGTACCATGAGATACACCTCTGGGTGATTGTCGGATATGGCGTTGGCTATATCTTTCAAAAGGCTCGTCTTCCCTGTTTTAGGCTGAGCGACAATCATACCACGCTGTCCCTTTCCGATAGGAGCAAAAAGGTCTATGATACGAGTAGAGACAGAACTCCTACGCCCTGAAAGACAGAATTTTTCATTAGGAAATATAGGAGTCAGGTTGTCAAACGTTACCCTATCACGTACCGATTGCGGATCACAACCATTGATTTTCAATACTTTAATAAGCGGATAATACTTTTCACCTTCCTTAGGTGGGCGTACAGTTCCCAATACAGTATCTCCTGTACGCAAGCCGAAAAGGCGAATCTGGGAGGGAGAAACGTAAATATCGTCAGGAGAGGCCAAATAGTTGAAGTCCGAGGAGCGAAGGAAGCCATAACCATCGGCTACCAGTTCAAAGACGCCCTCACACTCCACTATCCCATCAAATTCAAAATCGGGAGAACGATAGCGGTTCTTCTTCTCCTTGTCAAAATTCTCATTGCTATTGGCCTTGGGAGTATTGTTGTGATTCTGAGGCGTATTGTTTTGCTGAGCTGGCGGATTAGGAGCTGTTGTAGAAGAACTATTCTCCGTAGGGGCAGCTTTCGTTGCAGGAGTAGCCTCTGCTTTTTTTGTAGAAAGGGAAGAATCAGCCTCCTTGCGCTCTTGCTTAGCGAAATTATTGGCCTTCTTATCCCTATTAGTATTTTGGTTTTGGGAGAATTTTCCCTTATTTTCCTTATTAGCGTTCTCTGGTTGTTTGCGAGTAGGCTGAGGAGCCACGTCCTTATTCTCCAAGGTTACAGAATTATCCTTGGGCTGAGCATTTTTTTTGTTCTTTTCTTTTTTAGGACGTGCCTCTTGGGACTTTGTAGGGGTATTAGGGGAAGTTTCGTTTTTAGCTCTATTGCCTTGATTTTCTTTAGCCTTAGGAGTCTCTTTGGCAGGTTTCACCTTTTTCTCCCCCTCCGCAGTAGGTTTGGTCTCTTTCTGAGGGAGGATAGCAGCAGGGTTCTCTGCTTGGAAATCAATAATACGATAGATAAGCTCTTCTTTTTTGAGCGTTTTAAACTTTTTCATTCCTAAGGATTGTGCAATTTCTTGCAAATCAGGAAGTTTCTTCTCCTTTAAATCGGAAATTTCAAACATATATTCAATAGGTTGATATGAGTTTCTTTTATATAGGGGATTAAAATAGAAAAAAAATTCTATTTGGAAAGATGTTATAAAAATATAATTGGGAATATTTTTGAGAATATCACCTGTAGAGCAAGTGATCTATTTTATTTTCAAGTACTTATTTGAGATGGCAAAGATACACATTTTTTTTAAGGAAAAACATTTTTTCATGAATTTTTTTTTTATTATCTTTGTCCCCACTAAATCAATGAAATGATACAACGTATTCAAACTGTTTATATGCTGATTGTCAGCCTTATAAGTGGAGTTGCTTTGTTCTTTAGCTTGGGAGATTGGCCTTCATTATTGCTCTTCGGACTAAGTGCTCTACTGGCTATAATAAGTATATTTGCTTTCAAAAAACGACAAAATCAATTTGTTCTAAACAGATTCAACATATTGAGTAACCTTATTTTACTGGGTGTATTTTCGTGGAGGGTGCTACAGTCATCTGGAGAAAATTCTTTTTCTGAGAAAGGTGTTCAGCTCGTAGTTCCATTCATTTCTATCGTATTTTTGTTCTTGGCCAATCGTGCCATTCACAGGGACGAAGAATTGGTAAAATCAGCAGACCGCCTACGTTAGTACCAAGTAACTTTGTGTGTAAGCTATCCTATACCCCGTGTGTAGGATAGTTTTTTGTTCCTGCCCCAAACGAAAAGGACTATCTCCCTTGGGAGGTAGTCCTTTTCAAGGCTATGTTTAACAGAAAAATTATAAACTGGTATAAGGGGCTTTCTTGAATTTCTTTACCAAATCCTTAGGTGCTCCTTTTTGATTGACTAAGATAGCTATGGTTTTGTAGCGTACATAGTCCTTGCTGGCATACAGATAACCTTTGTTATCATTCTCTGTACCCCAAGAGTTCTTTACAATATAGTATTCCTTACCTGTTTGGTCTTTTGCCAAACCTACAATATGCATAGAGTGGTCATCAAGGGTTTGGTAGTTATCAAAAGCTTCTTGGCGCAACTGGGGCGTAATTGTTTTTTCCTTCCAATAAGTATGATAATAGTTTTCTTGCTCTGCAGGGCTTAGACTCTCAAAATCCTTTTCGGGAACGATTGCCAAACCATTCTGCCAACTGAAGAATTTTTCAGAGACATCGGCTTCCCAACCTACAGTGTAGCCTTTTTTGAGGGCATAGTCTATGGTACGGATCAGATCCTCCATATTTACATTGAAAGCATAATCATAGCTCCAGTTATCAGGCACTGCCATAAGGGTATTGTGATACTTAGGCTTGTCCTCTACGGAAATCATCTCTATATACTTTTCATCTTCCAAGCCTACATACTCTTTGGCAAAAGAGTGGGCATCATACATCTTACCATTGTACATAAAGGTCTTAGGCACTTCTCCTAAGTAGGCATCCATTTTCTTTTCAAACACCTCTTTCCAGTTGTCTGGGAGTTTTTTCATTTTGACAAGCTCTTCCAAGTAAGGCTTCAAGTCCTTTTGCATCTCGTCAAAATTGTTATAGGTTGCCCCATTGATCAGCCCCGTATAAGCCGATTGTGGAAGCACACCATAGCGGCGATAGCTATTGATTACATCGTGAGGCTCACCACCATCACCCCAGTTAAGTGCCCCCTGCATACGTACATAATTGATAGCTTTGTCCAAATAGATCTTACGTGCAGTGTAGATCTCAGCCAAGTCCACAGGTTTTTTCTTCTTTTTCAAGGCTTCAGATTCCAAGAAAGACGAACCTGCATAGCTCCAGCAAGTACCACTCCAACCTTGGTTTTTTACATCGGTAACGTCCAAGGCCAAAATAGGAGTAATTTGGTAATACTTCTGTATGTCTTTGCCCTTGTTGTTGGCCAATGCATTAATCAAGTTTTCTTGCGCAAAGGCCTGTCCTGCACTAAGGAGTACCAAGACAGAAAAAAATCTTTTTATCATTATATAGTAATTTTGATGTTAAGTATCGGGTACTAACTTATATACCCTGCTTTTTTGTATTTTTTAAGCAAGTCCTTAGGGGTTCCTTTTTCATTGACTAAGATAGACATAGTTTTGTAACGTACATAGTTCTTAGATACGTATAGATACCCTTTGTTATCATTATCAGCTCCCCAAGAGTTCTTTACAATATAGTACTCTCTACCTTTTTGATCTTTGGCTAGACCTACGATGTGCATGGCATGGTCATCGGTAGTTTCATAGTTATCAAAACCTTGTTGGCGCAAAGCTGGTGTGATTTCTTTTTCATTCCAGTATACATGGAAATAATCTTTTTGTTCTGCCTCTGTAAGGTCATTGTAATCTTTTTCAGGTACCAAGGCCAATCCGTTCTTCCAACTGAAATATTTCTCAGATACATCGGCTGCCCAAGCTACGGTATAGCCTTTGCTGAGTGCATAGTCTATGGTGCGGACGATATCCTCCATACTCACATTGAAGGCATAATCATAGCTCCAGTTATCAGGCACTGCCATAAGAGTATTTTGGTATTTTGGCTTGTGCTCTACTGAAAGCATTTCTATATACTTTTCGTCCTCTAAGCCTACTACTTCTTTAGCAAAAGATTTTGGATCGTACATCTTGCCATTGTAGAGGAAGGTTTTAGGCACAGCACCTAAATAAGTATCCAATTTTTGTTCAAATACTTGCTTCCAGTCAGCTGGTACTTTTTCGCTCTCTACAATTCCCTTGAGGTAACCCTCTAAGTCCTTTTGCATTTCGTTAAAGTTATTGACAGTAGCACCATTAATTAAACCTGTATAGACAGACTGTGGAACAGCACCATATTTGCGATAGATATTGACAATATCGTGCAATTCGCCACCATCTCCCCAAGTAAGAGCACCATGCATACGCAAGTAGTTAATGGCTTTTTCCAAATACACCTTACGAGCTGTATAGATTTCTGACAAATCCACAGGCTGTTTTTTCTTTTTCATCATTTCTGACTCTAAGAAAGAAGCACCTGTATAGCTCCAGCAAGTACCGCTATGGCCTTGGTCTTTGACATCGGTTACTCCTAAGGCAAAGATAGGCTTAATCTGGTAGTACTTTTGTACATCTTTTCCTTGATTGTTTGCCAAGGCATTGATCAAGTTGTCCTGTGCAAAGAGCTGTCCTGCTCCCATGAGCACAAGTACTGAAAGTATTTTTTTTGTCATAATTAATAATTTAGAATACTATTTACACTGTATTTTTCTAATTTTTCTCGTCCGTGAAGGAAGTCCAATTCCATAAGAAAGGCACATTGTACGATTTCTCCACCTAAGCGCTCTATAAGCTTGGTGGCAGCCAGTGCTGTACCTCCTGTAGCCAATACATCGTCATGTAAGAGTACTCGCTCTCCCTTGGCTATCGCATCGGTATGAATTTCTAAGTTACTGCTCCCATACTCCAAATCATAGTGCTCACTTATGACCTCCCCAGGGAGCTTACCAGGCTTTCTGATAGGGACAAAACCTACCTTGAGTGCCCGTGCCAAGAGGATTCCAAAGAAGAAACCACGACTCTCTATAGCTGCCACTTTGTCTATTTTCTCATTTTTGAGAGGAGCTAAGAGTTGTTGCAATACAGCCTCAGTTGCCTGAGCATTGGCCAGTAAAGGAGTTATATCTTTGAAGACTACCCCCTTCTTAGGAAAATCGAGAATATCTCGTACAAAGTCTTGTATTTGTATATTATTCATTATAATTGCTTTCAAAAAACCTTTTGCAAAGATACGCTTTTTCAAGGAAAAAACCTAATATTTAATGATTAATGTTTAATGATTAATGCCAATAATCATTATCGGCGTTAATCATTAAACATTATTGGCATTAATCATTATTGTATAAGTCCATCTACGATACGTATGATGCGTTGTGTCTGGGCAGCAATGTCCTCCTCATGGGTTACGATGACGATGGTAGTGCCTTTGGCATTCACCTCTTTGAAGATCTGCATCACCTCTGCGGTCGTCTTGGAGTCCAATTGCCCTGTGGGCTCATCAGCCAGTAGCAAGGGTGCATTGGCAATCAGTGCGCGGGCTATGGCTACACGCTGTTTCTGTCCGCCTGAAAGTTCATTGGGATAGTGCTTTGCCCAAGAGGCAATACCTAAGGGTTCGAGCTTTTCCATGGCGCGCTCCTCACGTTCCTTCTTAGGGACATGCTGGTAGAAGAGCGGCAAGGCCACATTCTCCACCACATTCTTATAGGCAATCAGGTTGGCCGCTTGAAATACGAAGCCTATATTTCGGCTGCGATAGGCGGAGCGCTCTACACTGTCCAAAAGACTCATATCCTGACCATCAAAGTAATACGTACCACTATCGTAGGTATCCAATAGGCCTATGATATTCATCAGGGTTGATTTGCCTGAACCCGATGCCCCCATGATAGAGACCATTTCACCGTGCTCTACCGTGAGATTGATCCCTTTGAGCACTTGTAGGGTGTCATACTCGGTGTGATAGGCCTTTTTTATATCATTGAGCTGAATCATTCTGCACTATTTTATCGTTAGTGGTTAGTCCCTTGGTAACTTCAGTGTATTTACCATCAGAAATTCCCAGTTCTATATACTTTTTCTCCAATGTTGCACCATTTTTCACCCACACATAGGTAGAATCATTCTTATAACCAATATATTTTTCCTCAATAGAAGGTACATTCTTCTTGCTACTGAGAACAATTTCGGCGGTTGCTGAATAGCCTGAACGAATCACAGGCATCTGTGCATTTACAGGAAATTCGGCCTCCAAGGTGTATTTCATAATCCCATTCTCCAAGGTACCTTTGGAGGATATTTTAGTGATTTTAGCCGTTGCCTTGAGGTCTTTATAAGCATTGAAAGCCAAAGAGATACTATCGCCTAAGTGTATATTCTCCAAGTACTGTTCGGCCAGCTGGGTACGGAAAACAAACTCCCCCATCTTGGCCAAGATAGCCACGGTAATCCCTGAATTGAGGGTGTTACGCTCAATTACTGAAGCCCCTTCCTGCAAGGGTAGATCTATGACCGTACCTGAAATACTGGATTTTACGATATTGGAAGTCTCTTTTTTGCCGATCACCTTGCCTGTTTTCTGGATTGCTAATTGGTTCTGAGCCGATAGAAGTTGTTCCTTAGCGGTACCATATTCTCTTTCAGCGGTTTCCATATTAGCTTTGGAAATAGTCTGTGCCTCATAGAGTTTCTTAGAACGCTCATAGGAGAGCTTGGCCGCATCAAAGTTTATCTGAGCCATTTTGACATTGTTCTCCAAGCGTTCCAACTCTAAGGTGCTGGGTACAAGACTAATAGAAGCCACAGGAGACCCCTCTTGTACCACATCACCTATTTTGACAAAGATTTTGTCCAAAACCCCTGAGAGCTGCGACTTGAGTTCTATTTCCTTGACAGGATACACATTGCCAGGGATATAGATTTCTTCCCTTATATCTCTGTTGGTGATACTTACAGAAGGCATTTCTACTTGTGCTTTAGAGCTATTGAGCCAAAAGAAGGCTACCACTCCCACAAGTACTATGGCTAAGAAGATAAAGAGTTTTTTCTTTCTTTTCATTACAATTAGTTTTGAGTTTTAGTATTATAGAATTTAAGGACTATAGGGTTTTAGCTATTGATTGGTGTTACTAATAATGATTCACTATTCATTAATTCACTTCTCATTCTTTTCTTTTTCCCCGAAAAGGTTCAGTGCTCTTACCCAAGAAGTTTTCTTGTAGGAGATAAATACATCAATCACCAATAGCACAAAGGCAATGGCTAAGAACCACTGGAATTGGTCTTTGTAATCGGAAAATACCTGAGACTCATATTCGTTTTTCTCTATATTATCCAAGGCCTTTTTTATATTATCCAACACCTCACGCGTATTGGTACCATCAAAATACTTACCCGATGCCCCTCGTGCTATTTCTTCCAAAAGGGGTTGATTAAGCTTGGTAATCACCACTTGTCCATCTTTGTCTCTTTTGGGGAGGGTTTGCCCGTTTTCTGTGATAGGAATGGTACCTCCTTGGGCGGTTCCCAGTCCAATGGTAAAGATACGGATTCCCCTATCATTGACCTCTTGGAGCAAGTCCCCTACCCCCTGCTCGTGGTCTTCCCCATCGGAGAGGATAACAAGGATTTTAGAGGCTTGCCCAGAGTCCTGAAAGTAATCCATGGCCGTCTGTATAGCCTCCCTTATGGCCGTACCCTGAGAGGAGAGCATATTGGTATTAATCCCTTCAAGGAATATCTTGGCTGCCGAGTAGTCCGAGGTCAGTGGTAGCTGTGGGTAAGCCTGTGCGGCATAGGGCACAAAGGCAATCCTATCCCCATGCAATTGTTCTATGACTTGGGAGATAATGTGCTTGGCCTTCTCTATACGATTGGGCTTTACATCTTCGGCCAGCATGCTCTTGGAGACGTCAATGGCAAAGACAATATCCACTCCTTCGCGCTTTACGGTCTCCAGCTTTGTCCCTACTTTGGGATTTACCAAACCTATAACGATAAAGGAGAATACAAGGATAAAGAAAACAAACTTCACCCAAGGCTTGAAATAAGAGGTTTCCGAGGCCAAACGTGAGAAAGTTGTTTTTTCTGCAAATCGCTTCACCGCCCTTGCCCTCCATAGCTGTACTCCTACATAGAGCAAGGTAAAAATTGGGAGCAAGAGTAATAGGTAAAAATATATTTTTTCTTCAAGGTGTATCATACAAAACTTTTAAAAACAGTGTGTCGCAATCCGAACTCAGCGGCTAAGAAAACCAAGGCCAAGAGTGCCCATAAGCGGAAATTCTCTTGGTGCTGGTAGTACTTGAGTTCTTCTATTTTTGATTTTTCTAACTTATCAATTTCAGTATATATCTGCGCCAATTTCTTATTATCTGTAGCTCTAAAATACTGACCACCTGTGGTTTGTGCTATTTGTCCAAGAAGTTTCTCATCTATCTCCACAGGTACCATATCGTATTGCAAAGAGCCGTCGGGGTTATAGGCCACAGGCGAAAGCGCTTTGCCGTTGGTACCTATCCCTATAGTATAGACACGTATGCCATATTCCTTGGCCAGCTCGGCTGCACTAAGAGGGTCTATCACTCCTGTGTTATTCACCCCATCGGTCATCAGGATAATGACCTTACTCTTGGTCTTGCTGTCCTTAAGGCGGTTAATAGCTGTACCCAGTCCCATACCTATGGCAGTACCGTCCTCTATTTCTCCCTGCTTGATGTCCTTAAGAGCCTGAAGCACTACCGACTTATCCGTGGTAGCAGGTACCTTGGTATAGCTCTCTCCTGAATAAACGACAATACCTATACGGTCGGAGACTCGCTGCTCTATAAACTGAGATGCTACCCGCTTGAGTGCCTCTATCCTATTGGGCTTGAGGTCTTTGGCGAGCATACTGGAAGACATATCTATAGAGAGAATAATATCAATCCCCTCAGTGGTCTTCGTTCTGGTAATTTCAGAGGAAGAGCGTGGGCGTGCCAAGGCTACAATAAGGGCAGCCAACGCCAAACAACGTAATACATACAAGAGCGGACGCAAGGTAGTACGCCATGTGCGCAAGGGCTGTACCCCTTGCAGAGAAGAGAAAAGTACAGTGGGCATTTCTTTCTTCCGCTTAAGCCATTGCCAAAGGATTAACAATGGAAAAAGTAAGAAAAGCCAAAAAAATTGGGGATTCTCAAAGGTGATATCTTTCATTTTTATTATTCAAGAACATACATGTTTTCAAGGCTCAAAGTTACTAATTTTTTCGGGATATTTCAATAAAAAAGTGATTTTTTTATATAGAACAAGCTCACTTTAACTTACTTGCTGAACTCCCGTTAATTAAATAAAAAAGGCTGCCCCTTGGGGGACAGCCTTTTATTTTACAAAACTATTTTAAATTAGTTTACTGCATTAGAGAGCTCAGTTCCTGGTTTGAACTTCACTACTTTTTTAGCAGGGATACTGATAGTTTTCCCTGTTTGAGGATTTCTTCCTTCGCGGGCAGCTTTCTCAGTTACTGACCAAGAACCAAATCCTACCAAGGAGATCTTATCTCCTTTCTTCAAGGTTTTTTCTACAGTTGCTAAAAAAGCTTCTAAGGCCTTCTTTGCATCGGCTTTTGAAAGTCCAGCCTCTTGTGCAATCGCGTCGATGAGTTCTGTCTTGTTCATAAAATAAATACTTAAATCGTTAAATACAGTACAAAAGTAAGGTTTTTATTGAGATAACCAACCATTTGAAGCAAAAAAACATTGAAAATAAGAAACTTTATCGTTTTCTTAGCGCTTACTTTATCTTTTTATGAGAAAATGACCTAAATAATCAAGCGAAAAAATCACCCTCTGCAAAGTGAAAACCATTAAGAAATTCTCGAGCACTCATACGTTTTTTGGAAGGAAACTGCAAACTTTCTATTCGCAAAAAGCCTCCTTGTACGGCTACCTCTATATACCGATCTTGTACCCTAATGCTTCCTATCGGGAGGGTATGAGTTGCCTGCTGTGGAGTGGCCTCATATATCTTGACCGCATACACCTCTCCCTCATGATGAAGCTGTGCCCATGCAGTGGGGTAAGGTGCCATACCTCGTACAAACCTATCTATATGGGCAAGGGGTTGCTCCCATGGTATGTGAGATGTCTCCTTATGTATCTTAGGAGCTGCCTTTTCTACTACTTGTTTGGGCTGTGGCTGTGGAACTGCCTTATCTGAAGCTATCAGAGCGAGGGTCTCCACAACCGAGTCTGCCCCTACTGCCATGAGCTTGTCATGGAGTGTGCCTGCGGTCTCTCTGGGGGCGATAGCTACTTCCTTCCTAAGAAGGATTGCCCCTGTATCTATCTGCTCATCTATAAGGAAAGTCGTCACCCCTGTGGTTGTCTCCCCATTAATAATTGCCCAATTGATAGGAGCAGCTCCCCTATAGTCGGGCAATAGAGAAGCGTGTAGGTTGAAAGTACCCTTTCGGGGCATCTGCCAAACTACCTTAGGGAGCATACGGAAAGCTACTACCACCTGTACATCGGCTTGGAAGGCTTTCAGCTCAGCCAAAAAGGCCTCATCACGTAGGGAAATAGGTTGCAATACGGGAATCTGCTGAGAGAGGGCGTACTTCTTAACAGACGACTCTTGTAGTTTCTGTCCGCGCCCCGCAGGCTTATCGGCTACCGTTACCACGGCCACCACCTGTAAGCCCTCCTCTACCATGCGTTGGAGTACCCCTGTAGCAAAATCAGGCGTCCCCATAAATATAATACGTAAATCTTTCATCTTTAATTAGTTAATAGTGAAGAGTGAAAAGTGAATAGCCGTTTTTTCACTATTCATTTTTAATTTTTCGCTTAAAGGATTCCATTAAGTTTAGAATGTAGCTTAGTGGTCTGTGTATCAGTAAGACTGGCTACATAGCAGGTGATGGCCAATATCTGCTCATAGAGGCTGTCCTGCTCCTGCAAGTAACGTGCTGGAATGGTCTTGAGTATAATATGGTCATAGGAGGAAGTCTTCCCATGCCACTTGTGATAGACGGCTGTAAAATACACCCTAAGCAGATGCTGGAGAATGGCATACCCAGCCAACTCCTTCTCCACCACCTGTGGTGACTGGTAGATATTGCCTACACTCAGGTCTATAATATCCTTGATTTGGTTCTTATACTTGCTTCGTTCCAAAAGTGAGGTGGTCAGCTCCCCCTTGAGCAGCTTTTCTTCATTTTCCTCAAAGAGAGCAACCGTCTCCCCTATCAGCGTACCTATGGAAAGAGCTCTGAGGTAAGCTACTCTGTCCTGCTTATGGGTGAGTTGGTAGTACTTTTGGGTGATATTCTCAGGCTTTATTTTGCTCCCACGTATCAGCTGTATAAGGTACTCCAAAGCATTATCTTCAGGAATCCAACCCAAGTTGATACCATCCTCAAAATCAATGAGCGTATAGCAAATATCATCGGCTGCTTCCACCAAGAAAGCCAAAGGGTGGCGTACATAGCGCGCTTGGTCTCCCTCCCCTATGGGCAACAAAGAAAGTTCTTGAGCAACCTCATGGAAGAAAGCCTTATCGGACTGGAAGATATTATACTTCTTATCATATACTGCCCCTGTAGGTTTTATAGGTAAAGATTCCTTAGGATACTTAATAAAAGTACCCAAAGTAGCATAAGTAAGTCGCAAACCTCCCTGTACTCCTGCGCGGCTTTCGGTCAGAATCTTAAAGCCATTGGCATTGCCTTCAAAACTACATAGGTCGGCATATTCCCGCTCGGAGAGCTGTTCTTTGAGTACGCTCCCCTCGTGATAGCGAAAGAAATCACCTATGGCCTTCTCACCACTATGCCCAAAAGGCGGATTACCTATATCATGCGCCAAAGCAGCCGAGGCGACAATGGTACCAAAGTCATTCGTCTGGTAGCCCAGCGCTTGCAAGTAGGGATACTTCTGGAGTACCTTTGCTCCTATGGCTCGCCCTAACGAACGCCCTACCACGGAAACCTCCATACTATGGGTCAAGCGCGTATGTACAAAGCCTGAGCCTGAGAGGGGAATGACTTGTGTCTTGTCCTGCAAGCTTCGGAAAGCTCCAGAGAAGACAATACGGTCGTAATCCACATCATAGCTTAGCCGTGTAGGGTCTTCCTCCTCACGTGAGCGAGTCTTAGTATCTCCTTGTTTGCGCAAGGATAATAGGTGTTGCCAATCCATCATTTGAGTTTTGAGTTTTTAATTTTGAGTTGTAATAAGGTATAGATAATAACTAATGACTGTTCTCTGCTTACTGACTAATAGGATACATTTTAGGGGTTTTGATTGCTTCTATTAGTGAGGTGGCTCTCTGGGCTATTGTCTTATTTTTGGAAGTAGTGAAGCACTGAAGCAAAGGAGTATTTGCTTCTAATAATTCCATAATAGCCACGTGGTAATAGTGTCGGTCTAATGATTTGACAAGTTTTAAAAACTCCTCATCCATAGTGCCATCATAAGCATCATTGAATAATTTTTCTTTGTAGGCTTCATATTTGGCAACTTTTCCTTTCGTAGCTTTAAAATCTTTAGCTTGTGGAGACTGAGAACTATAATTTGCTGCCTCAAAAAGTGTGAGCATATCACGTAACAATATAGCTTTGTCTGCTTTATCCTCTTCTAACAAAGCGAGATAAAATCTCATTCCCCAAGGAGATAGTTTTATCAGCCATTCCTGTGATTCAAAACTATTGATAAGGTTTTGATAATCTTTTTTAGTAGCTACTCCATCAAGTATTTTTACTATACTTTGCTTTACTATATTGGCATTGGTTTCATAAGGAGTACCAAATCTTCGCCACGGAAAATTTTTAATTAGTTGTTGTAAATCCATTTGTCATTATTGTTTTAAGAGAGCACTTTACCAAACGCCTCTGAGTATTTGGTAGGGGTAAACTCAATAATTTGATAGGCAGCTATTCGATGCTCATGAAAAGGATCTTGAGCAATAATCGCCTCTACCTCTCCCCTATTGCCTGCCTTACACAAAATCACCCCACCCTTGCGAGGCACTTGCGCTCCTGAAGCTACAAAATGCCCTGAAGCATAGTGCTTATCTAAGTAAGCACGATGTGCTTCTAAGTGTTTTTCAACCTCACTGAGGTCTTTCTGATAGGTTAAAATAATAAGATACATAGGATAGTTTTTAGTGATTAGTGGTTAGTTTTTAGCTATCAGCGACTTAGCTACTAATCTCTATTCGCTAATCAGTATTCATTATAAGTGGCAAAGATAGGAATTTATTTTGAGTTTATCAATTTTTTTATAGTGTGATGATGTATATATCAAAAAAAAATAATATTTTTGCACCAAATTAAAAAGCATTATATGTCTCAAACAAGAAAAGCAACCAGTTTGCACAGTAAAGTAACAGAGTTACTTCAAGCACAGATAGCTATGGAAGCCCATGCAAGTGCTACTTATTTAGCAATGTCTTCTTGGTGTGATGCCCATGGTTACAAGAGAAGCGCCGCTTTCTTCCTTAACCATGCTGACGAAGAACGTGGCCATATGCTCAGAATATTTAACTTCTTGAACGAAAACGGTGTAAGAGCTTTCTCTCCTGAAGTGACCAATATCCAGCAAGAATACAAGAGCCTTAAGGACGTGTTTGAAAAAACTTTAGAGCACGAAATCGCTGTTACCGACTCTATCAACAACATCGTAAAGGTAGCACGCAAAGAAAATGATTTCGCTAGTGAAAACTTCCTACAGTGGTTCGTAACTGAACAATTAGAAGAAGAACGCCTCGTACATGATGTTCTTGATATGTTCGAGTTCGTAACTAAAGAAGAGCCTTTCGCTATCAAACTCCTTGACGAACGTGTGCCACTTGAAAGCTAATCAAGCACTTAACAGAATAAAAGGCTGCCTGAAAAGGGCAGTCTTTTTTGTTATTAGCTGATCAGTTTTTCTTGTAGAGATGTCCTCTTATTTCATCCGTAGAAATAAAAAAATGTCCAAAACCTTTTTCTGTCAGCGCTAAAATAAGTTCTTTGTCTCTTGACCAAATTCTATGCTTATAGTGAGTCGTTTTTTCTTCCTTTATAATGATTCTTTACTCTTAAGAAGAAAGATTATAAATACATATACATTGTATGGTCAAAGCCTATCCCTCGGCTGGTACCTGTGATGATAATGTTTTTTATCCCTTTTGAAAGATATGCAAATATACAACTTTATTTCTTTTCTGAAGTAATTGATTGGTATATATCTATTCCAAGGTGTTCTTGTACGAGCTGTACAAAGGTTTCTTCCTTTTCTTCGGAAAACCAATATAGTGCCGCAATAATATCGCGCAATGCTACTGCTTCCCGCCAATTGTCATAGGAAAACAATCGGGTATAGTGGCCTATTTCCCTCGGATCATAGCCCTTGCGGAATACTTCTTGGAGTCCTTGTATAAAACGCTGTTTGACTTCCAGCTGCTTGGGAGTTAGCTCTATGGGAGCCTCTGTTATTTTACCTCGGAATATATCCCACAACTCAAAGAATTTATCCCAAGCCTCGCCTTCTGTTTCTGTTACCAATTCAAGAATTCCTATCGTTCCTCTGGAATCAAATATACTATATCGCTTTTGTATCCAGTGTTCAAAATCTCGTAATTCTTCATCAGTTTCATCACTCTCTTGGTGAATATCCCACCCTCCAAGAAACGCATTAAAGCACCGAAGACTATATTTGGATAGATAGGCAGAGGGATTTTCCCTGATAAGTTCCATCAGTTCTATAGTGGTCATTTCCTTATAGGATACTTTAGAAGATGGTGATGGGGAGCGGGGTTTTATATGACCTGAGGTATACTCTTTGTAGCATTCATCAAATAAGGTAAAGAAAAAATGTACCGCTTCTTCTTGAGTATCACATAGCAAAGAAAGCTGTTGCGCCCATAATTGTTCTTCTTCTAAGGCATATTTTTCCTTTAGCCAAGGATAAAAAACCTGTTGTAGGAATACCAAACCCTCGTCTTCGCTTTTACGCTGAAATGCCAAGCCGTCAAGAAAGGCTTTTAAGGAAAAAATATCATATTCCCCAATATACATTGGGGGTCGCTGTCCCATATGCTTAAGGAGCTCCAAGGTGGTGATATCTATCATAATCAATAATGTTTTATATTCCCCATAACGAAGCCTGTAATCGCTGAATATGAGGGTTTTCCACTACATCAATAATAGCCAAAATATGAGCTGGAATACGCATGTGATGAGTAAGCCATCAGGCATATCCATTCCTTCTCTTAAGCTAAATTGATAGTTGTAAAGGGCAACTTTTTCCGCATTATAGCCTTCTTTCCAAAGAGTTTGTAAGCCTTGGATATAATAAACAATAGCTTTTATTTCTTTTGAAATCATTTTGTCATATTTAATTAACACAAAATTGATATAACAAAATATCCCTACCAATAGCACGAGCTTGTTGTTTTGGATAGAGAGTGATAATATACAAAATTTTAGTAGATAGTAGTCAGTTTTTCTTGTAGAGATGTCCTCTTATTTCATCCGTAGAAATAAAAAAATGTCCAAAACCTTTTTCTGTCAGACCTAAAATAAGTTCTTTGTCTCTTGACCAAATTCTATACTTGTACTGAAAGTACATAGCGATAAAAGGATAATCATCTTCGTCAATATCCTCTACAATAGTAAGTGCCTTTTGTATATTTTTCTTAGCTAATGAACTTAATGGAATAATTTTTACCCTTTCTAAAAGAACTTTTAGCTCTTCTACTATAGAAGATATTACTATCAGCAATAACAATCATTATTTTTTCTTTTGAGAAGGGAGTATTATGTTTTTTTCCTTAGCCAGACGATGGGCTACATTTCTATTGGTTTCTTTAGAAAGTGCCATAATAAATTCATAATCTTCAGGGCTTTCTTCTTCAAAAGCAGGCTCTACAAGGGTTGATTTTGACTTTGTAGCAGTCTTCTTTGTTTTTGTTTTGGTATCCTTAAAGGAAACAAAGCTAAATGTTTTAAGAAGTTCCACAAGGGCTGTGGCTTGTGGGTGACTCTCATTAATGGTAAAGGTCATAAGCATAAGATTTTTATTTTGTAAGGCAAAGATACAAAAATTATTCCAAAATAGGGATTAGTGATCGTTTTTGCTTTGGTCAAAAAGCAAAAATATCCAGTAGCTTTAAAGTGAAGTAATAAAAGTTAAGAATCCTAAAACTACCCCTACCAAATTGGGAATAATGAGAATATAATCTGGCTTAGGCTCTTTTGTCCAGCCATACACCACCCAGATAAGACAAGACCCCGCTGCAAACAAAGGTTGCCAAGGTTGTGCTTTGTGACCCTCTAAGTTGGCCATAATTTGAGGAATATAGGCTACAAATACCGCCACTCCTATAAAGGCTCCTATGGAACCTATAAACAAATTAATTTTTTGCTTGATATTTCTTTTTTCGTTCATAATAATATAATTTTCCGCAAAGGTAGTAATAATTTGCGTATTTTACAAAGAAACTTCAAAAATAATTAGAAAAAAAATTTGTTTTATATTCCCCATAATGAAGCCTGTAATCTGCGAATATGAGGGTCTTCCACTACATCAATAATAGCTAAAATATCAACTGGAATACGCATTGATAAGTGAGTAATATTAAGCTTTTTTGTCAATTTCTAAATTTACTAATCAGCCTCGTCAACTCTTCCGAAACTTTATATTTAAGAAGAAACAATACACTCATTCCCCCTACAAGCAAGGATTTCAAACCAATATTCACCAGCGGGTGAAACGGAAAATCCCAAAAGAAGAAACCTCCTATGGCTACGATACCAAAGAGAGTAGTCTGTAATGTTTCCTTATAAAAGGGTTGTAAGCCATACTTGCGATACACAAAAACCGACTTGAGCAGGTTATACGAACTAAAGGCAATCAGAGTCGCTATGCTTGCTCCATTGATACCGTAAAGGGGAATCAGCCACCTATTCATCAGAACGGCACCTATGACCAAGAAAATGCCTAAAAAAAGCACCGTGCGATAGTAAGGCGAATTGAGCAATACCGCATTGCTGAAACCTACTAAGGCATCGGAGAGCTTTACTACGGATATGATGATAAGCACCCAAAGCCCTGTGCTGTAATCCTTATCGGGCAAGAGGGCGTAACACTGCTGGGCATTGACCACAATAAGTACACAAATGACCATACTCACAAAGTAAGTATTTACCGTACTACGCTTATACAAATCCGCAAGTTCTTGAGGCTTCTGTTGGTTCATAAACTGTGCCGTGAGGGGACTTACAATCTGATACATACTGCGGTAAGGAATAGCAATCACTGTAGCGGTAAAGATAGCTACATTATATACCGCAATCTCACTAATAGGTAGGTATTGATTGAGCATAAACTTATCTATGTCCATCAATACAGAAGCTACCGAACCCGATAAAATAACAAACAAACTGTACAAAAAGACTTCCTTCTTGCCCTGTGGCAGCCCCCATGCAAAGGTAGGTCGGCGTACATAAAAAGCGGAAACAAACATCAAGAGCATACGCAGGGCATACACCCAAAACACCCCCCATATTAGTTGATGAAAATCAATAACACCAAAGTAAATGGCTACTAATAAAAGCATCACCCCTACCCTATGGAATACCTCCTTGAGGAAATTGCCAAAGACCGTTTTGAGTTGTACCCGCATCCACGCGTAAGCTATTTCAAAATAGGCCATAGCCACTGCTGTAAGGAAGATTAGCCATACATACGAACGCACTTCTGCATTCTTTGCCGAAAGCCATTGTGTGATTTGCTCATATGCCATACTCCCCAAAAGAGTAGCAGGGAGAATCACCAATAGCGGCAAAAGGCAAAGCATTAGGTTGAGTTTGCCTTGTTCCTGCCTATCGGTGTAAGCAGAGTAATAGCGTACCCAAGTGTTGGACACCCCAAAGGCTATCAGTGGAGAGAGAATCGTAGCGGTGGAAGTAACATAGCTTACCAAGCCATATTGCGCTTTGGAAAGAAAGTAAGTAAATAAGAAAAGGGTGTTCAGTGCCCCTATGGCGAACCCCAAATAGGTAGCCACTACATTCTTAAACGATTGTCGGAGCACTATACCCATAATCTTTTTTTTTAGTAATACTTTACAAATTTCTTATCCTGCAAGGCAGTGAGTTGTTCTGCTATAAGGGTATTCATATAGTTTTGAAGCTCTTCCCTGCTGTTATAAGTAGGTTTTGAGAGCCAATTGGGGAAGTCGAGCGTTTTATAATCAACTTCTTCATTGATGAGTTTTACAGCAGAAGCGCTGGCAATAATTGCTATATGAATCCAAAGTTGAGAAGAGGTGTCATATTCATCTATTTCTTCCAAATCTTCCAAATTTTCATGAACAAAATAAAGCGCTAAATATCGATGAAAATAGTAATCAAAAGCCTCTTGAGCTCCTTTGGTGCTTTTGAAATCTCTTACAGTTTTAAAATGTGAAAAACACGCTTTTCGTTGTTCTGCTGTGATGGTAGGTACTTCGGCAATAAGCGCAAAAGAGTGCTCTATAGGATACCATAGATCAAAATTTTCGGCAAAAGGCACTGCAAGCACTTCTGGCAAGAAAGCTAATAAGCCTTTGTATTGTTTGCTTACAAATAGACATCCTACAAGTTCATAAACAGTTTGTAGGTCTTTACTACTTTTGAGTGAAAGCTTTTTGCGGAGCTTTTCAAGGAGTTTTTGCTGTTTTGCAGTAGTGCAATAAGGTGCTAAAATTTCTATATTCATAACGATCTAATAATTTTTTAAATAAGCTACTAATTTCTTTTCTACAAATTCGGTCATAGTATCAGCTTGCTTGATGACCTTGGGTTTAGCATATTCGTGGGCAAAGCAAAATATCTGCTGGGTGTCGGGAGCATAGAGCAGTTTGTCACCATCGCCATATTTCCAAAACTCCCCAAGCACTAAATAGTCTTTGCCATTGAACACATCGGTATATAAGTCAGCAAAGCGGATTTCTACCCCCTCCAGTCTGAGTTCCCCTATATGCTGGAAGAACAAAGTAAGTTCCTCAGAGAAAGCAACTCCCAAGTCTTGGCTCTTTTGGGTAATCTCGGCTAAAGGAATACCTGCGGTAACCACATTATATTCATCAAAATCCTTCAGTACCTGCTTGGTAAGCTTGGGATATACAGCCGAAAGACGTTCCCAATCTTCAGGGGTAGCTGTTTGCGGACTTGTCTGCTCTGTTTTTCCTCTTTTCTCTTTGAGTTCTTTGAGATAAGCAGAAACTGCGGCGACAAGCTCCGTATCAGTAGCCTCTGTGAACCATTTTTTTAGCGAGGTCGCATACTTGCCTTTTAGCCCTGCTTTCTTCAGATAATCAGATAATGCTTTGGGATTGGTCTTTTGCAAGTAAAATTCTATCATATTGCGAATGAGAAAGTCCTTGCTAAAGTGCATCGTTTTTCCACTCTTGATATGATTCATCTTGAGAATGGTAAAGTTCAAGAAGTGATCGTCTGCCAACGCCACTGGAGCGATCTCCTCCAAGGTAACGCCTGCATCTTTTAGTGCTTTATGCGTGTAATTTAGCACGGTAAAGCTGGGCATTTCTTCCTCGAATACCATATCTATAATAGTGCAAAGCTTATCTAATATCTGCTGATACTTTTCAGAAGCAATGAGTTGCTCCATCTGTTCTTTGTCCTTTTGCTCTATAGACATAATTGTAATGTTTTAATTGTTTTGTCTGATTATGATCCACTCTCCTGATTTTGTAGAACCTTCGTGCTTGATGATTCCCAATTTGGTCATATTTTTAATATGATATTTAATACCATTAAGAGTAAGACCAATAGATTGAGCTAATTCCTTTTGTGTGATTTTTGGTTTTGCTTGAATAGTTGTTAAAATCCTTTCTTGGGTAGTTTCTTGGGTAGTCCCTCCTGATTTCTTGGGTAGTCCCTCTGATTTATTGGGCGTTTTCTTGGGTAGTTCCCCTGATTTATTGGGTAGTTCCTCGGATTTAATGGGTAGTTTATTGGGTGTTTCTTCCGATTTAATGGGTGTTTTATTGGTAGATTCTCCTAATTTATTGTCAGATTCTTCTTCTCCAAAACCTTCTTCAAAGTAGGTTGTGGAAATAGGTTCTACAACCCTAAAAGCGGTAATAAGTGAAAAATCAAAAGAAGCCTTTCCATTGCCATTCTCTTCCAATTCTTTCTGTACCCTATATACACCGCGACTAAAACGGTTCACATAACCCAATACCTTCATAGCCTCAGCTATAAAAGGATTGCGATAATCACTTACATTGGGGAAATTATTAACACTCACCTTACCATAAAGCCCTCCTGCATTCTGTATCTCGATACGATCGTCATACTCATAGAAAGCTACTGGTGCATTACTCTCATAATCACGATGCATTATAGCATTCATCAAGAGCTCACGAGTTGCCCAATAAGGATATTTGGATACTGTCTTTTCCCTCAATACACTGATAGGAATAGGACGCTTTTGTGCTATGCTTGTCTCTACAAAGACGTCTATCCTTGGGAGTTCTTTACAGAGATTTCCTGAGAACTTATGTTCGTTAATGATATCCCCTGCCCTATCCAATCCCTTAAAGCGGACATACTGAATATAAGCCCCGTGCAAAAAACGTTCTGGATTATTACCAAATAAGACAATAGCTGCATTGGTAGGACACTGATAGCGCAGGTCATAGAGACCCAAAGAGGCCATTTGTTCCTCAATAGTACGTTTGTCCTCTTGTAGAATATCCTCAGCAACTGCTTTAAAGAGGTATTCCTTTTTGAATAATGTAATATCTAAATCCTCAAGAGTGGTTCCCAAGCAAGGCATAGCATCAAAGGTGCGAATATTAGAAAGCCGCCGCTCAGTCAAAAGCTTTTCTTCTGCCTCTGTGGCAATACTCTTTCTTGGACCTACCCTTACCCAAATACGCCCACGATAACGCACAGGAGGCACTTGAGAAGGCGTTACCTCCACTACCAAAACATCTCCCTGAGCAAAAGAAAACTTCTCTACTGTCATCACTGGTTGAGGCAGTATATTACCATCAGTACGGATATTGGAGATTTGCAGTAGCAACTTGTCATCTACTTGTAGCCCTGCTAACTCCCCATTGTCCCTGACCCCTATGAGTAGATATCCTTTCTTTTTACTATCTGCCACATCGTTGGAAAAAGCACATATCGCCTGAGAGAACTTATCCATATTGTCCGTAGCGACTGTTTTTTCTATGTGATAGCTTTCGGTATCTGAAAGTATTTTCTGTAAATGTTCCTTGGTTATCATTGCTTGTTTTTGCTTTTGTTTTACCCTTCCAACTCCTTTGGGTTTATCCCCAATACCTTATACCACGTTTTAGCGTTCTTTGAGGTAGGGTCTATACCTTTGCCTTTGGAATAAAAAGGTTCCCATTGCCAATCCTCGCCTCCAGTACACCCCACAGCAGCATAGTTCATTAGGAATTCCTTAAAGTTATCAGCTATATAAAGCCCGTGGTTTTCGCTACCATCGTGGCTGAGATATACAACCTTTCCATAATTCTCAGGTTCCAACTCAATAGCTATATAATCGCCATTACCTACTTGGTGAAAAGCCATTTTGTTATGCCAAACACGGTCGTATTCGTTATTGTAATCGGGATATACCTCTTTTACCCAACCTTTGCGATCGTCCTCATAGTCCAAAAGCAAATCCAATCCAAAAAGCAACTGTCCGCGAAAGATTTCAACTAATTTATCAGGTAGAGAAATGTCTCCCTCATCCGTAATATCATTAATATCCCAATAAAAATCCAAATGAGCAGTGTTTTCCAAGAGTACTTCTCTGAAATGAGGAGGCAATGTATAGCCTAATTTTGTTTCTACGGCTTTGATTTCGTCCTCTGTAGCGGGTTTTTCTATCGCAAGAGGGTCAGTTTCGCCTCCAAGGTCTTCTATCTTTTCTAAAAATAGGTTTAAACGCTTTTTAAAAAGCTGAAAATTGAAAGTTGATGTCATAATGATATTTATTTTATAAGATTAATTGTTTGTTTCCTCCAAAGTGTAATTCAAAGTGCAAATTTTGCCCTTTAGAATTTGCTCTTTTGCACTTTGAAGTTCGTTCCCTACTAACAAATACCTATTTTTAAGCTCGTTTTCCTCGCCTAAAATTAGGTTTCTAAAGAAACGTTCTATGTATTCAGTAGTTGCTGTTATCCCTTTAGCAAGGTTGTTGTAATTGGCACGGACTAAGGCATTACGAAAATACCAAGAATGATAAGCAAAGGCTTCATTGCTCAGCGCAAAGCCAAAGGTACGCAGGTATTGAATCGTGAAAACCGCCGTTGTACGCGTATTGCCCTCACCAAAAGGGTGTATTTGCCAGAGTCCTGAGACAAATTTAGCTATGTGCTTGATAGCTTCCTCCACAGGCAAGCCTTGATAAGAAAAACGCTTTTCTTGCTCGAAATCATAGTCCAAAGTCTCGCGCAAATGGTGTGCACTGGCGTAGAGAACTGTATCTCCACCGAGTGCCCACTCCTTTTTGGTGATATTGTAGTCGCGCAATTTGCCTGCAAACTTGTAAATACCAGTGAATAACTTGCGATGAATGCCTATATATGCTACTGGGGAAAAGCTAAAAGCCGACTCGGTAAGGAGTTCGGTGATGCGCGCCGAAACTTTGTCGGCTTCCTCAGTGCGTTCTTCTCCCTGCTCGTGGCGTACTGTCTTGGATTGATAATAACTATCAATGAGGTGCTTAGCCTCCTCTATAGTAATATCCCCCTCGATGTGTTGCTTAGCCGTTTGCACGAGATAATCCGAAGGTTTCAATCCATCTACCGCCTGCAAGCCAATAGCCGTCTGCCACGCCTCACCTTTTTCACGATGATGGGGTTCAGTTTCCCTTATATATTGCTCGAAGTCATTCATTGTATTACTTTTTTAAGAGCTAAAGGTAATTAACTCTTACTTGTCTAACACTAATTTTTTACAAATTATTTCTAATTGAGTAGCATTGCACTCATTATGCTCCAAATTGTCGCAGATGATGGTCAAAATGCTTCCATTGCAGGATTCCTCACTCGTCTGGAGTGAGTTTGCCAAAGAAAGAATGGGGGTGCTGACTGCATTTTTCCCTCCCATTGTTATAAAAAAGGGTGATAAGCTCTTTAGCTCGTTGCTTTTCTTTCTCAAAATCCTCCATAGAGATGTCTGTGATGACATACATCTTATCAGTAGGAGAATTTTTGGGCATAGGCTGGTCGTTGATAAACCTTTTCTTTACCAATTTTCCTATAAGCCTACCGATAAATGCCCGCTTGGGGAAGTTTTTCCCTAAAGGAGTTTCTAAAGAAACGTTCAAGTGGGCTAACATCTGTACAATGTTCATCTTTCCCCACTGACGCACAGCATCTACTTTCAGATTTTCTAACCGATTGAGTATTTCGTTCTTATCTGCTTCGTTATATAAATTTTTCATTTGCTTGTTAGGTTTTATTTATTCTCTTTTACGCCTATAAAAATAGCTACTTCGGAGGCATCACCTTGCTGAGACTTCTCGGTGTAGCACTCATAGTCATATATATAAGTACGATTGAGCGTGGCGTCGTTGTCCCAGATATGTTGCCACATCGCCCCTACTGCTTGAGGCATTGCGCCTTTGGCTACAAACTTTTGAAAGGTTTGTTCAGGAAATTCTCTGCCTTCTAAGCCGTTGAGAATCGTGCTGAGCGTGGTAACTTCCACTCCTATTATACAAGTATAAGGCTCGGTATAGTCCTTTTGGTAATCGGTGTAGATGCTGTAAATAGCATCGCTTACCTTATTGGGTATTTTTGCCAAAAGTTGCTCGCTAAAAAAGCGTTGCCAAAGGTTTCCGATGTCTTGCATCGCTTGTCCGTTCTGATTGGTAGTGCGTACACTAATTCCTATGATTTTCATTTTCTATATGATTAATTTATCAGTTTAAAGAGACTTCTCCTTGTGCTATTTCATTGATAAGCGTTAAAAAAGGCTCTATGTATTCCTTTTGATGTGCAGGGATAAAGTGCTTTTTATCACCTATGGTAAAGGCATCATCTTCTTGGCTCTTCTGTGCGGGATGTTCTTTGATCTCTTGCCAACTATTTCTTACAGCTTCTTCCATCAAGTCCCTACTTATTAAGCCTTCCTTGGTAAGTACAAAGCCATAAAGCCCCCCAAACAAGAGAGGAGCTGCTAAACTTCCTAACAGAATACCTTCTATCTTATGTTTGTTAGCAAACTTCTTATATTTCTTTTCATTTTCTGCATAGAATTTCAATTGATCTTCTATCCCTAATTGTTTGATTCTCCCTTTAAGGTCTGTGGCTTTTTTAATCTCATCAGGCAATTGCCCTTCTGTTTTCAATTGAAGTAGGACAATGGTAAGTACCGTTTTCAAAGGAATTTCCAACATAGCTGCATACTCTTTGGGGATCGTTTCACCTACTTTAGTGATGAAATTTTGCCATAACCCACTAGCAAGCTCATCAGGGTTATCCTTGTTGGTAAAGAGATGACTATTAGCTTTTTTAGGGGTACTTATTACAGAAACATCTGTTTGAGTGAGGACTCTAAAATTGGTTATGACAAAACCCACACTATCTCTTTTTCCTGAAAGTACACTTTTGGAATGTACACCAATGAAAGCATACACTTCTTCGTTGGGCATTGTTCCTAAAGGTGCTACTATTTGCTTTTGAGCTAACTGTAATACCTCTTGACTATCTTCATAAATTGGATGTTTGACGTCTGCAACAGATAATACACGTTGCACAGCCTCACCTGCCTTAAACAAAAAGTTTTCTAATTGATTGATAATGTTAGTATTCATATTTTTCAAATATTTTTAGTTACTTTATTAAACAAAATCTCCTCTAACTTCTTACAAACTTACCGATAGGCTCTAAAATTTGGGGTTTGTCTTCCATTGTTGGTATATTTTTTCTGCCTCCCTCTTATCTTTTTTGAGGTTGCCTGTACTTTTTACAAATATATAACACTCATCAGGTACAAGATACCTATAATAAGTTCCTAAGTTTTTATTTATAGGTTTTATATCTCTGATAGCATCTTCATCATAAGCTATAGTATTAGGATAAACAGCGGTTATTTGCTTATCTATAGACAGGCGTATATAATCTTTACTTACCCACTTGTAGCTACCTTCTATACTAAAATTTGGGTGTTCTTTACTCCCTGAAAAGAACTTGCCCTCTTGGTTGAATATAACATAATGCTCCCCCGTAGCCGTCGCAGAGGTAAGTATCAAGTAAGGATACTCTTGTGCTGCTTTTCCCAATAGCTTATCAGTGGTCCATCCTCTATCGGTAAAAGATGCTGCATTGGCTGCTTTTTTCTCATTTTTATATATTTCTTGAGCTCTTTCCTTGTCTTTTTCGGCATTCCCTGAGGTTTTTACTAATACAATATAGTCGTTCAAGCAGCGATGTATATAATAAACGCCCAAATCCTTATGTATCTCCTCATAAGAATCATACTGGTTGGTCACCCATAGGCGAATATGCTTGTCATCTATCAGCTCATAGCCTCCTTTGAGTGGGTTATGTAAGTTGCCATCATACCCACAACTTCGCACTATACGCATGGAGCTAAAAGTACCATTATCATTGAAGAATACTGCATTTTTATCTTCATAAAGATTGAAATAGTCTGTAAGAAAATAATAGTCAGATTCCGCTATCTCCTCCCCCAAGATCACATTGATTCCTCTGGGTTTTTCAATGGGAGGTTTTATCTGTGCTACTATAACACTTGACCATAGGAGGATTAATAGGTAGAGGTTTTTTAGCATGATTCAAGTCTTTTTACTTCTTTTTGTATTTCTTCAATCACTTCTTTGTTAGCAATCTCTTTCTTACCATTTACTTTAGCTGAATAGATATAAAAGACTTTACCACCATATTTTGTTAAAAACTTTTTATGTGTCTTAGCTTGTAAAGCATATTCTTTGTAAATTTCAGGAATCTGAAAATCATTCTTTACAGGTTTTATTTGTAAACCTATATAGTTATCATTCACTTTGATAAAGAAATCTACATTGTATAGCCTATCCCACTGATCAGGAGCAGGTTCTATTTTTAGTCCTAAAATATGTTCTAACTGTCCATATACTGTTTGTTTTTCAGTAATATAGCCTTCAAAAGTACGATTAATAACTAACTCTTTCATATAATCAATACAATCTTGTTCCGTGATATCTTTTACTTCTGACTGAATTACTTCAGTAATCTTTACATACAATCTTCTACCTAAGTCTTCTATATGTGCTTCTGTTCTCACATTAGCATAATAGTACTTCTGCCATTCTTCTATTGTTTTAGGAGCACACTCCCTGATTGATTCAGAAGTAGCTCCTACATTTCGTTTGAAATTCAACTGAAAACGATTCATTGCACTATTTAATATCCATTCTTTCGCCATAGTTTTACAAATTTAGAAATTTTTGCTTGTTCTTATACTCCATACTATCCTCTACAAAGGCTAATTTTTGTTTCAAAAGGTGGGCATTGATAAAGGTTTTATTTTCTAAATACAAATATACTAATAAGTGATTGTTAGCATCGTATTTCTGTTGGTCATATTTTAGAAATACCTTTTTTCCTTTACACTTAGTTTGCAAAAAGGCAATAGCTTCTTCTTTGCGCTCTTCCTTTTCCTTGATACCTATAAGGCGAACAGACAAACCATTGCTAAGCTGTAATAATTCAGGTGAGACAACCTTAGTAACTGTAAAGAGTTCTTGCCGCTCAGTGGGACTATCCGCATCTATCTTTGATCCGAATTGCAATTGCTTTACATCTATTTTTTTATCTATCTTATGAGTATCAACAAACTGATAAGGCAGTTGTTGTATTTCCTCTTTAAAGTTGATCGTTCCCTCTTGCTTGATAAGTTTTATAATGGGATCACTGTACAAATCTCCTTTTATACGTTCTTGGATAAGCGGTATAAAATCAGGATTGATTTCATAGCCTATGGAGTTTCTGCCTAATGTATTGGCAACTGCGGCGGTAGTACCACTACCCATAAAGGGATCTAACACGGTCTCCTCAGGGAAAGAAAACATCTTGATAAGGCGCTTGGGTAATTCCTCGGGAAACATTGCCAAATGTTTATTCTGTTTAGCACCATTGAAGTACCAATGTCCGTTGAAGTAAGTATTCCATTCCTCATTGGTCATTGCCGATTGGGCTTTCTGTTCGGGGGTTGGCTTGGGGGCATTGCCTTGCTTTTTGAAGAGCAGGATATACTCAAAGTCGAGCTTTACAATCCCATTGCGAGGGTGAGGAAAGCTCCCCATTACTGCTCCCCCACCTGTGGTATTCATAGTCGTGGCTTTCTGCCAGATAATTTGCCCCATAAAGTCAAATCCTACCGCCTCACAAAAACGGATAATTTCTGAATGTATAGGAATTACCTTATAGCGTCCATAATATACAGAGCGAGCAAACTGGTCTCCTATGTTGATACAAAGCCTACAACCATCATAAAGTACGCGGTAACACTCTTTCCATACCAAATTCAGATGATTGATATAAGCTTCATAGGTATCATTGAAGCCTATTTGGTCATCAGTACCATAGTCTTTTAGTTGCCAATACGGAGGTGAAGTGATGACAAGGTGCACGCTTTTGTCGGGCACCTCTGTCATCTTACGGCTATCACCATTAATTATTGTATGTAGTGTTTTATTGGTCATTATGATTGTTTATACATTTTCTCCCTCAATTCCTGAATATTCTTGTCGTCCATATACTCATCAAAGGTCATATAGCGATCTATGATGCCACTGGGGGTGAGCTCGATGATACGATTGGCAACGGTTTGTGAAAATTCGTGGTCGTGGGTGGTGAAAAGCACGGTACCTTTGAAGTTCTTTAGCGAGTTGTTGAAGGCGGTGATGCTCTCCAAATCCAAGTGGTTGGTAGGTTCGTTGAGCATTAGCACATTGGCGCGCAACATCATCATACGGCTGAGCATACAGCGCACTTTCTCGCCTCCTGAGAGCACTTTGCAGTTTTTGAGGGCTTCCTCGCCACTGAAAAGCATCTTGCCCAAGAACCC
>ERZ772973.189-NODE-189-length-36916-cov-3.35675_pt1 | contig 36916 bp, 28 predicted proteins | sample MGYA00580672_ERZ772973 | MGnify/ENA primary metagenome ERZ772973 (study PRJEB29015, sample SAMEA2737938) | human oral metagenome | biome: human oral; feature: human-associated habitat; material: dental | place: China | collected 2152 ...
CTGCGTCGGTTTCGTCAGCCGGCGCGGCGGCGTCCGCGGCCGGAGCTTCGGCCTCGGGCACGTCAACGCCGTGCGACGCGGATTCATCGAGCTCTGGCTCGCTGGCCTCAGGCTCTTCGGCGCTCGAGGCCTCGTCCGAAGCCTGGGCGGCGGCCAGGCGGCTCCAGATGCTGGCGCGAGGGGCGGGGGCCTCGGCGGCGGAGACGGGGGCAACCTCGGGTTCCTCGGCCTGCTCGGGGGCCGACTCGGAGTCTGCGGCCTCCCCAACGTCGTCGCCGGAGTCCTCGATCACCGTGTGGGCAGCGGGAATCTCCACCGGCTCGGCGGGCTCGCCCGGGCGGGTGACGAGGTCGCTGACCTGGCTGATCTCGCCGGTCAGAGCCTCGATGAGCTCGCGCATGTCGGCGCTGGCCTGCTCGGCACGCAGGGCGAGGAGCTGGTCGGAGTCGGCCATGACGGCTGCGGGATCCTCCAGCCAGTCGTCGACCGCGTCGATGATGCCCTCGCGGTCGGGGGTGTCGGCCAGCAGGTCGGACACGCGGCCCACGCCCTCGAGGACGGCGTCGGGCTCACACAGGATCCAGGGCGCCAGAACGAAGGCGCGTTCCTTGGCGCGCGGGTGCGGCAGGGTGAGGACCGGGTCGGAGGAGGCCAGGCCCTCAATCTGAATGATGTCGATGTCGACGGTGCGCGCACCCCAGCGCTGGTGGCGCTCGCGTCCCAGCTCGCGCTCGATGCGGCTGGTCTGGGCGAACAGCTCGTCGGGGGTCGCGATCGCGGAGCCGACGACGACGGCGTTCCAGTAGTCGGGCTGGGGGGCTTGGCCGGGGGCCAGCACCGGCTTGGTACGCATGATCGGCGAGACGTCGTCGATCTGGAAGCCCTCCATGTAGGACAGCGCCTCGACCGTGTGCATGAGGGTGACGGGCACGTCCCCGAGGTTTCCGCCGATCGCCAGGACGACGCGGCGCGAGCGCAGGTGCTCGGGGCGCGTTGCATCGTGGGCGGGCGCGGCGTGTGCGGCCTGGACGTCGCGACGCGTGGGCAGGGCGCCGCTCTGCTCCTGCTCGGCGGGGCTGGGGGCCTGGGCGCGTTCGTAGGCCTCGATCTCGCCGGTGAGGACGGAGCCATCCTCGGCCTCGTAAATTCCCTTGAGGGACAGCGACAGGGGCATCGCCTCGGTCTGGCCCGCGCGCACGGTCACTGACACGTCCGCGAAGGGGTGGTCGATGGGGGCGTCGGGCTTGTGGACGGTGACCTCGGTGCCGACGACGCCCTCGTGGCTCATGACGTGCGAGGCGATGGTCTCGGCGAGGGTCTCGATGAGGTCGACGGCGGTGCCGGTGAGGACGGCCATGGCCTCGTCGGCAATGTCCGCGTAGGAGACGGTGGCGGCGATGTCGTCGGCGGTGCCGGCAGTCTCGACCCACATGACGATGTCCGCGCTGAAGCGCTGGTTGCGGTCGCGCTCGAAGTCGTAGACGCCGTGGTTGGCCAGCGCCCCGAGTCCTTTCAGGGCGATGATGACGCGTCGGTTAGTCAACGTCGTTCTCCTTTCGGGCGATGGCCGCTACGGTGGCTGCTACGTCGTGGACCCGCACGGCCCACGCGCCAGCTGCCGCGCAGTAGGCGGCGATGTCCGCACTGTTCGCGTCCACGTCGCCGTCAAGGGCCTTGACGAAACGCTTGCGAGACGCGCCGACGAGGACGGGGTATCCGCCCTGCAGGAAGCGCGGCAGTTCGCGCAGAATCTGCCAGCACTGGTCGCCCGTCAGCGAGAAGCCGAGGCCCGGGTCGACCACAATTTTATCAGCTGTCACACCAGCATCAATAGCGTCTTGAACCTGGGACCCCACGCGCTCGATGAGCGTGCCCACGAGGTCATCCCCGTAGTCGAAGTGCTCCCCCGGCATGCCCGGCAGCGCGCGGTAGTGCTGAACGACGTACGCGCAGCCCGATTCGGCAACAGCAGCGTTCATCTCGGGGTCCCAGCGCCCGCCGCTCACATCGTTGATGATCGCCGCACCGACGCGCGCGGCCTCGCGGGCCGTCGACGCATGCAGCGTATCCACCGACACGATGACTCCGTCAGTGGCCAAGGACTCGACGATGGTGCAGATGCGCGCCCACTCCTCGTCCGCGCTGATGCGCGTCGAGTTCGGGCGGGTCGACTCCCCGCCCACGTCGATGAGGTCCGCTCCGGCGGCCACCATTGCGCGCGCGTGGCGCAGGGCGGCCGCGACGTCCGTGTAGCGTCCCCCGTCCGAGAAAGAATCCGGGGTGACGTTGAGGATGCCCATGATCGCCGTCCGCCCGCTGGGCAGGCTCAGGCCGCCGGGCAGCGCCGGGGGTGGCGGGACCGGGGACGAGGCCGGGGCGGCGGGCAGGGGCAGGGCACTCACGTCATCGGCTCCCGGACAGAACGAGGGCCATCATCTCGGCGCGGGTCGCGCCGTCGCTCATGATGCCGCGGAGCGCGCTGGTCACGGTCGAAGAGCCGGGCTTGGAGATGCCGCGCATCGACATGCACATGTGCTCTGCCTCGATAACGACGATGACGCCCTGGGGATCGAGGATTTCGTCGATCGCGTCAGCCACCTGGGCAGTCAGGCGCTCCTGGACCTGAGGGCGGCGCGCGTAGCCTTCGACCACGCGGGCCAGCTTGGACAGGCCCGTCACGACGCCGCCGCGCGGGATGTAGCCCACGTGGGCGCGGCCGTAGAAGGGCAGCAGGTGGTGCTCGCACACCGAGAAGAAGGTGATGTCGCGGACCAGGACCAGCTCGTCGGTGCCGGCGTGGAACTGGGTGTGCAGGTGCTCGCGCGGGTCCTCGGTCAGGCCCTTGCACATCTCGCGCCACGCGCGCGCCATGCGGTCGGGAGTGCCGACCAGGCCCTCGCGCTCGGGGTCCTCACCGATTGCGACAAGCAGGTCGCGCGACGCCTTTTCGACGCCAGCGGGATCGTAGGTCACGCCTGCTCCCCTTCCACGCCCGAGGCGTCGGTGGCATCGGTCGGCACCACCTCGGCGCCCTCCTCCATGACGGACTTCCACTCGTCCTCGGCTTTAATGCCCACGGGGTGGCCCAGGACCACGCCGGGGACGGCCGCATCGGACTGGTAGTTCCACACGGGGCGCTCGGGGGCCTTGACAACGTCCTTGAAGATCTCCGCGAGCTGCGCCTCGTCGAGGGTCTCCTCCTCAAGCAGGCGCGAGGCCAGGGTGTCCAGAACCGCGCGGTTTTCCGACAGGATCCGCCACGCCTCGCGCATCGCGTTGTCGAGGAGGCGACGCACCTCCTCGTCGATGATCGCGGCCGTCTCGTCGGAGAAGGAGCGCGGACCCTCGCCGGACCCGTGACCGAAGGCCTCGGTGTCGGCGTCGCCCAGCTTGACCATGCCAATGCGGTCGCTCATGCCGTAGTCGGTGACCATGGCGCGAGCCGTCTTCGTGGCCTGCTGGATGTCGTTGGCAGGGCCGGTCGACGGGTCGCGGAACACGATCTCCTCGGCGACGCGGCCGCCCATGCCGTAAACCAGATCGTCGAGGAGCTGGTTGCGGGTCTTATTGAAGCGATCCTCGGTGGGCATGACCATCGTGTAGCCCAGCGCGCGACCGCGCGGCAGGATCGTGACCTTCGTGACCGGGTCCGTGTAGTTCAGGGCGGCGGCGGCCAAGGCGTGGCCGGCCTCGTGGTAGGCGGTCACAGCCTTGTCGTGGTCGTTCATGACGCGGGTGCGCTTCTGCGGGCCGGCGATCACGCGATCGATGGCCTCGTCGATGGCCCGCTCATCGATGAACTGCATGTCCGAGCGCGCGGTGAGCAGCGCGGCCTCGTTGAGGACGTTCGCCAGGTCGGCGCCAGTGAAGCCGGGCGTGCGCTTGGCGATCTGGCGCAGGTCGACCTGCTCGGTGAGGGGCTTGCCCTGCGCGTGGACCTTCAGGATGGCCTCGCGGCCCTTCAGGTCGGGGGCCTCGACGGCGATCTGGCGGTCGAAACGCCCGGGGCGCAGTAGCGCCGGGTCGAGGATGTCGGGGCGGTTGGTCGCCGCGATCAGGATGATGTTGGCGCGCTCGTCGAAACCGTCCATCTCGACGAGGAGCTGGTTGAGCGTCTGCTCGCGCTCGTCGTTGCCGCCGCCGATGCCGCTGCCGCGGTGGCGACCCACGGCGTCGATCTCGTCGACGAAGATGATGGCCGGCGCGTTCTTCTTGGCGCGCTCGAAGAGCTCACGCACGCGGGAGGCACCCACGCCGACGTACAGCTCCATGAACTCCGAACCGGAGATCGAGAAGAAGGGGGCGTTCGCCTCGCCGGCGACGGCCTTGGCGAGGAGGGTCTTGCCCGTTCCGGGAGGACCGTAGAGCAGGACGCCGCGCGGGATGCGTGCGCCCACCTTGTGGAACTTGTCCGGGGAGGCCAGGAACTCGCGGATCTCCTCGAGCTCCTCCACGGCCTCGTCCTCACCGGCGACGTCCGCGAAGGTGACGTCCGGGCGCTCCTGGTTGAATTCCTTAGCGCGCGACTGCGTGAAGCCGCCCATCATCCGCGAACCCGACATGGAGCGCATGATGAAGTAGAACGCGACGCCCAGGATCATCAGCGAGATCAGCAGTTGAACGACGCCGCCGAGGATGCCGGACTGGGGACGCATCGCGTTCCAGCCCTTCGCGGGGGCCTTGTCGGCCACCGTGTCCAGAATCTCCTTGGTCTGTACGTAGGAGTACGTGAAGTAGACGTTCTTACCCAGATCAGCCGTGCGGTCGCCACTGCCCGTGCTCTGGTGGACGTAGTTTTCCGTCAGCGTCAGATTCACCTGCTGGGTGCCCTCGTTGAGGACCACCCGCTCGACCGTATCACCCGAGATGAGCGCAAGGCCCTCGGAGGTCGTCACGGCACGAGGGGCGAAGAAGCCCCACACGAACCAGCCACCGGCGAGCAGCATGATGAGCGGAACCATCACCCACCCCAGGCTGGGACGTTTGTTCTTGATCTTCTCGTTCACGTGGGTCCCCTACAGGTAGGCGTTCTCAGTTGTTGTAGACGTGCGGCTGCAGCGTGCCGACGAAAGGCAAATTACGGTACTTTTCCGCGTAATCCAGGCCGTAGCCGACGACGAACTCGTCGGGAATATCGAAGCCCACGTAGGCAACGTCCACGTCGACCTTGGCGGCCTCCGGCTTACGCAGGGCGGTCGCGATCTTGACGGAGGCGGCACCTCGTCCGAGCAGATTGGCCTGCAGCCAGGACAGGGTGAGGCCCGAATCGATAATGTCCTCGACGATCAGCACGTGGCGTCCGGCCACGTCCTGGTCGAGGTCCTTCAGGATGCGCACGACGCCCGAGGTCTTGGTGCCGGAACCGTAGGAGGACACGGCCATCCAGTCCATCTCGAGGGGGGTGTGCAGCTTGCGGGACAGGTCCGCCATGACCATGACGGCGCCGCGCAGGACGCCGACGATCAGCAGTTCTTCGCCCGCGTAGTCGCGGTCGATCTGCTCGGCCATTTCGGCGAGCCGACGGTCCATATCCTCGGCGGTGACCAGGATTTCTTTCAGGTCGTTACCCATATCGGTGGCGTCCACCGTGTCCTCTTTTCGTATCGAAGCTACGCGAGCGATTCCACTATAAGCGTGCCACACAAACGCTCGCCTGTTCCAGGAAGGACGGGATTCTCACTGTCAGCGCAACATCCTGTGATCGCGCAGGCAGTGCCGGGCCGCTCCAGTGGGGTCCATCGCGGTGTATTCCCGCTGTTTAGGCGGGGTCCGGTGCCGTCGGGGCGCCCACCTCACGCACGACGAAAGCGATGCGCGCGTGCGCGCCGCGTCCAACACGTGAGGCGGTGCCTCCGGGCAGGTCGATGGGCCCCTGGCCGCGCCACGCGACCACGAGGTCGTCGAGGGCGTCCACGTGGGTGCTGGACAACGCGCGAATTCCTGCGGCGCGGGCGGCCTCACGCAGCGCCCGGGTACGCACCGCTCGGGGGGCGCCCAGCAGGCCGGACACCGCCAGGGACGGGTGTCCTGTCTCTGAGTCGTGTTCCTCCCCGGGCGCCACCGAGGCCGCGAGTGCGCTCGCCCACTGGGTGAGGGCGTCGTCGTCGGCCGCGCACAGGGCGGCCGTGCGGGCCAGCGCGGGAACCGGGTCCACCCCCAGAGCCGAGGCCAGGGCGGGGATCGCGGCGTGGCGCAGCGCCGAGCGGCGCAGGGGGCTGTCGTCCGCGGCGCGCCACGGTCCGTCGATGTCGTTGGTCGGGTCCTGAATCGGAGTGAGGCCCGCCTGGGCACACGCCTGCTCCGTGTCCGTTCGCCGCAGCTCGAGGAGGGGGCGCAGCCACGTCACCCCATCATCGTCGCGCGAGACGGGGGCGATGGCCCGCAGGGACGAGGGGCCGGAGCCGCGCGCGAGTCGCAGAAGGACCGTCTCAGCCTGGTCGTCCATCGTGTGGCCAAGGAGGATCGGGGCACCCTCACGCTGGGCGACCGCTCGCAGAGCGGCTCGGCGGGCATCGCGGGCTGAGCCTTCGGGCCCTCCCCGGCCCTCCACCGACACGGTCTCAACAACGGCACGCGCCCCCAGGGATTCCGCTCGATGAGCGACGCGGCGAGCCTCCTCGCCGCTGCCCGCGCGCAGCCCATGATCGACGGTCACCGTCACAACCGGGATTCCCGCGCGCGCCGCCACGTCGATCGTCGTCAACGCCAGCGCCAGCGAATCCGCGCCCCCCGACAGGCCGACGACGAGAGCGGGAGGGGCCCCGGCCTCGTCGATGAAGGAGGTCAGAGAAGCGCGCACCGCCAGGGAGCAGGCTCGCAGGGGGCCGCGCGGGTTCGCACCCACGAGGCGGGAGGCGTCAGCGCACACGCGCCAGCCACGCTGCCGGCTCCGCGTACTCGCGGGCGCTCGGCAGGGCCTCGACGCCGGACAGAAGCTGCGCGATCGCGCCCTCACGCACGACGGTGCGCGCAAATCCTTCGGTCTGCGCCTGCAGGGCCTCGACCCCGGCCAGGGGCATTCCGGCCGCCGCACACGCGCGCACCAGGCCGACACCCCCGGCGTGCGCGCGGTGGGTGCGCAGCCACTGGATCGAGGGCAGGTCGCGATGCGTGAGGACCTCCATCTCCGCGGTGGGCAGGGCGTCCAGGAGCAGCACGATGCGCACGAGTTCGTCGCTGCGTTCGGGCAGCGAGCGCATCAGGTCGGCGATGTAGGGGACGAGGTGGGGGGCGTGGGTGAGGTGGACGCCGCGCAGACCCGTGCACAGGGAAACCCAGCGGCACCAGTCCGTCTGGTCCAGGGCGTAGCGCTGCGCGCCGGCGAGCACGTTGGGGGCCACGAGGATCCGGCGGCCAAAGCGCACGTCCCAGATGCCCGTCGCGTCCTTGGCTAGGGCGCGCAGGATGACGGCCTCGGCGGCCAAGACCTTGGGCGTGCGCGCGTCCTCAAAGCTCTCCAGGAGCGATCCAACCGAACGAATCAGGCCACGACGGTCGACGACGAGGGTCGAGGAGCCCGCCACCTTCTCGGAGGCCTCGGGCAGGGTGGACAGCTCAGCGAGCCGGCAATCCGACCATGCGACCGAGCGGCGCAGGCGCGCCACGACGGCGGAAGCACCCACGCGAGAGGCCGAGGGCCCCGCGTACGACAACGAAGCGAGAACTCCCGCGACGTTGCGCGGGCCAAACGGCATATCCATGGCCTCAGTCTAGCCCGGCGAGGCCCTCCTCGAAGGCGTCGAGGCGGCCGCGCGTGGCGTAGGCGCCCTCGGTGACGTTGTCGTGACCGATCGACACGAGGAGGACGCGCCCGCTCTTCGTCATGACGGAACCGGACAGGGAGGTGACCTCCTGGAGGGCGCCCGTCTTCGCCTGCACGTTTCCGGCCGCGGGTTCCTCAGTCATGCGCTTGGAGAGCGTGCCCACCAGGCCCGCCCACGGCAGGAGGCGCATCGTGTTCGCCTCGGTGCCCTCACCCTCGTACGAGGCCTTGAGGACGCCGACGAGGGTGTGTGCGCTGATCTTGTCGTTGCTGGACAGACCCGAGCAGTCCTCGAGGGTCAGGCCCTCCGTGGGCACACCGGCCTCGGTCAGGGTCTTGCGCACCGTCTCGGTGGCGCCGTCATAGGTCGAGGGGGCTCCCGCAGCGCGCGCGGCGAAACGGCAGTACTGGTCGGCAAGGGTGTTATCCGAGTGGGCGAGCATCCAGCGCAGCTGCTCCCCCATCGTCGCCGAGCTCACCTGGGCCACGGCTCCCGCTCCCGCGGGCGGATCCCCGGCCTCGCCGAGGGTCGCGGAGATCCCCTCCGCACTGAGGGCCTGCGAGAAGACCTCTGCGACGCGTCCCGGCGCGTCCGAGTAGAAAGCGTTGGCGCCCTCGTAGGTGCGTCCGGCGTCGATCGCCATGGGGCCGACGTGGCCCTCGTAGGAGCCGACTTCCTGTGCGTCCCAGGAGGACAAGTGCGAGGCGCCCTCGAAGAGAGTGCCGCGCCAATTCAGGGTCACGGAGGTGATGCCGCTCTGCGCCAGGGCCGCAGCCGTATCCTTCGCGAGAGTCTGCAGGCCCGCGCGGCCCGAGACCTCAACCTCGTCGGAGGCGCCAATTCCCAGGAGCAGATCGCCCTCCGAATCCAGGTAGAGGGTCTGGTTGTCAGCGCCGAGGAGCGCGCTGGTCGTCAGCGTCGCGGTCGGATCCAGATGGTGCAGCGCGGAGAAAGCCGCGAGGGTCTTCGTCGTCGAGGCGGGCGTGTGAGGGGTGGCGGCGGCCGCATCCAGGAGGACCTCACCAGTCTCGGCGTCCACGACCGTGCCCCACGCCGTGTAGCCGCCCTCAGCCGCAGCTGCCGCGACCGGCGCCCACAGCGCCTGGACGTCCTCGGCGGAAACCGGCAGCTTCGCGCCCTTCGCATCACCGGAAATCGTTGCGGGTTCAAGCGTCGAGGCCGTGGGAGCGTCCGCCGGAGTAGCCGTTTGCGTCGAACAACCGGCACCCACCAGCGCCGCCGTCGCCACGAGTGCGGCGCTAGCGCTTACAATGGCCCCCATAGACGTGCGATGCATGGATTTCCCTTCGTGGTTACTTCGGTACCTACAGTACCCGTCCATGCGCCGACACAACCAACCGGACCCCCGAGTTTCGGGGCTAATGAGGAAGGCGCGGCCATGGAATTTGACGTGACCATCGAGATCCCCAAGGGAAACCGAAACAAGTACGAGATCGACCACGTGACGGGCCGCATCCGCCTGGACCGCATGCTCTTCACGTCCACTCGTTACCCTGATGACTACGGCTTCATCGACGACACCCTCGGCGAGGACGGCGACCCGCTGGACGCCCTGGTGCTCCTCGAAGAGCCCACCTTCCCCGGCTGCGTGATCCGCTGCCGCGCGCTCGGCATGTTCCGCATGCGCGACGAGAAGGGCGGCGACGACAAGGTCCTGTGCGTTCCCGCCTCGGACCAGCGCGCCTCCTGGCGTACCGAGATCGACGACGTGTCGGAGTTCCACCGCCTGGAAATCCAGCACTTCTTCGAGGTCTACAAGGACCTCGAGCCCGGCAAGAGCGTCGAGGGCGCCCACTGGGTGGGTCGTGAAGAGGCCGAGGCCGAGATTCGCCGCTCCTACGAGCGCCTGAAGGAGCACGAGGGCGAGCACTGAGCCTATCGCTACGACGGGGCACCCCGCACGCGCACGAGCGCCAACCCCACCCGTAGAAGGGATCCGCATTGGAAACACTCCACGAGTTCGACGAGCGCATCGGATCGTTCCAGACCGACTCGGTCCCCTACGAGCCGGTGTTCGCACTGCCCCCGTCACTGGAAGAGAAGGTGGCCCCGCGCTCCGGCTCGCTGCGGCCCTTCCACGGGGACACGGTCGCTTACTTCCTCGACGACCGGGTCCGGGATCTCGTCGGATCGATCGCGAGCGACCTCCATGCCCGTTTCGGCGAGTCGCTGTCGGAGCCGCTGCCAGTGGAAATGGCGCACGTGACGCTCCACGACCTCCACGCCTCCCCGGACCGGGACCAGGTCCGGCCCCTGGTGGAGGCCAGCTCGGCGCGCGCGAGCGCACTGGTCGCACGGGCGCGCGGGATCGGCCCCATCCGCACGGTGGCCACCGCGGTCTTCAACATGATGAACACGAGCGCCGTCATCGGGGTCAGGGCAGTGGACGAGGAGGACCACCGCAAGCTGCTGATGGCCCGGGGCTTGTTCGACGAGGTCGTCCCCTCCGGGCCGTTCACACCCCACATCACCGTGGCCTACTACCGGCCGGCGATGCCCGTGCCGCTGCCTCCCGGCGAGTTCCGTGACGCGCTCGCGCGGCTGACCGGACGGGTCACTGGCTTTCCCGTCGCACTCGCGCCCGAACGCCTGCACGCCCTGCGGTTCGATTCGATGGGCGGCTACTGGGCGGTTCAGCACTGAGCTGACTGCTTGAGAGGGGCCGCGCAGACACACAGTCTGCGCGGCCCCGGATCGTCAAGCAACGATGCGGCTCAGAGCCTCACGGCGTAGGGCATGATCGAGCCCCAGCTGTACACGCCGGTGATGCGCACGGGCACGCCGAAGGTGGGAGCCTCGATCATCTGGCCGCCGCCCAGGTAGATGGCAACGTGGTAGATGCCGGACTGGGTGCCGTTGGAGGACCAGAAGATCAGGTCGCCGGCCTCCATGGAGCCGATCGGTACGTGCGTGCCGTAGCTGTACTGGGCACGCGACAGGTGCGGCAGGTCGACGCCGGCGCTCTCCCAGGCAAGCATGGTCAGGCCGGAGCAGTCCACGCCGCCGTAGGATTCGCCGCCCCACACGTAGGGCACGCCGAGGTAGCTCTTCGCGGTCGCGATTGCCGTGTCGGCACCGCCACCCGCGTAGGAGGGCGCCGAGTACGAGGGCTCCTCGTAGGAGTAGGAAGGCGCAGAGTAAGACGGCGCGGAGTACGAGTAGTCGTCATCATCGTCCTCGTCGTCCGAAGAGAACGATGCCTGGGATGGGGCAGCTGCGGCGGCAGCAGCAGCGGCAGCGGCAGCGTCGGCCTGACGCTGGGCGTCGGCGGCAGCGGCGGCCTGCTCGGCGGCGATGCGCGCAGCTTCCTGACGCTCGGCCTCGAGGGCGGCTTCACGCTGGTTGATGAGGTCGACGGTCGTGTTCTGCTTAGTCGCGAGCTCCTGCACGTAGGCGCCACGCTGGGCGGCGACAATCGCGGCCTCGTTCTGCGCGACGGCCGCGGCCTCGTTGGCGGCGTCGGTGCGGGCCTTGACCGCGTCGGTGGCAGCCTGCTGGTTTGCGAGCGCGGAGTTCGCAGCATCGCGGGTCACCTTGGCGACCTGCTCGAGAGCCGCGACGTTCTGCATCTTCGCCTCGGCCGAGGAGGAGAAGGAGTTAATGCCGGCCTGCTTCGTCTCGACGGTACGCAGTCCGTCGGAGTCGAGGTAGGGGGCAAGCGAGTCGAGCGTGCCGCCACCGCCTCGGTAGGCGGCCTGGGCGACGGAGGCGATCTGCTGCTTGCCCTCCTGGAAGGCGGCTTCGGCGGCATCGGCTTCGGAGGAAGCCCGGGTCGCCGTCTCGGTCGCCTCGGACAAGGCTATGTTCGCCTCGTTGAGATCCTCGCCGGCGATCTGCGCATTCTGGGTCGCGGTTGCTGCTCGGGCACTGACCTCGGCGAGCTTGACCTCAATCTGGGCGACGCTCATCTTCGCGGCCTCTTCGGCAGCCTGGGCGGCAGCGATCTCTTCCTCAGAGGGGGCGGCTTGCGCCATCTGGGGCAGCACGAGGAGGGCGCAGGCGGCGATAGCCGTCAGGCCCATGCGAATGGTTCCGCGTCGTCTCATCGTTGTCTCATCTCGTCCAATTGGGTGCGCCGGAGCGCGCGTACTGGGAAAGAGCCTATCCACTTTCGTCACGCTTGGCAACAAACACACCATAGAACTCAGCTTTCACACATGCAACAACCGCAACATTTGCAACATCAGCATCCTGATTACCGCGCAAACACCTGCGCTTTCATAACATTTTCAACCACTACTGAGAGCCTCCTCACACACCCCGATGTCACGCCCCCACCTGTCACAAAAGTCCACCATCCGGGACCATCACGCCCCAGCCTCGTCGATAACAAACAATTGAAGGCATGAACCGTCGAATGTGCCGCTGACTGCGCGTCAGCACAAGCGACTGCCGCGCAGTCCCCCGACAGCGGGACGCGCCTCGACGCATGTTCACTTCACCGCATCTGCGGCCCGCCGGAGGGGAATCAGAGACGAACCACCCCTCACCTAAGGAGCCGCACAATGACCGCCAACGACTGGTCCTTCGAAACCAAGCAGATTCACGCCGGATACAACCTCGACCCCGCCACCGGCGCGACCGCACTGCCCATCTACCAGACCTCCTCCTACGCCTTTGAAGACACCGCGCAGGCAGCGAGCCGCTTCGCCCTGCAGGAGCTGGGCCCCATCTACACGCGCCTGACCAACCCGACGACCGACGGCGTCGCCGCCCGCATCGCGGCCCTCGAGGGCGGCGTCGGTGGCCTCCTCGTTTCCTCCGGTCAATCCGCAACCGCCCTGTCGATCCTCGCCCTGGCCGTCGCCGGCAACAACGTGGTCGCCTCCCCCTCCCTGTACGGCGGCAGCGTCACGCTGCTGAAAAACACGCTGGGACGCCTGGGCGTCGAGACCCGCTTCGTCGCGGACCCCCTCGACCCCGAGGCCTGGCGCGCGCTCGCCGATGACAAGACGGTCACCTTCTACGGCGAGACCATCCCCAACCCGCAGGGCGACATCCTCGACATCGAGCCGATCGCCGCGGTCGCCCACGAGGTCGGCGTGCCCCTCATCGTCGACAACACGGTCGCCACCCCCTACCTGGTGCGCCCGATCGAGTGGGGCGCCGACATCGTCGTCCACTCGGCCACCAAGTACCTGGGCGGACACGGAACCTCGATCGCGGGCGCGATCGTCGACTCGGGCAACTTCGACTTCGCCTCCCAGCCCGAGCGCTTCCCCCTGTACAACACGCCGGACGAGTCCTACCACGGCCTCGTCTACGCCCGCGACCTGGGCGTGGGCGGCGCGCTGGGCGCGAACCTGGCGTTCCTGCTGCGCATCCAGACGCTCATCAACCGCGACCTGGGCGCCGTCACCTCCCCCTTCAACGCGTTCCTCATTTCGCAGGGCATCGAGACGCTGTCCCTGCGCATCGAGCGCCACGTCTCCAACGCGCTGGCGGTCGCCCGCTTCCTCGAGGCCCACCCGGACGTCGAGTCCGTCAACTACGCGGGCCTGGAGTCCTCCCCCTACTACGAGCTGGGCAAGAAGTACGCGCCGCTGGGCACGGGCGGCCTACTCTCCTTCGTCATCAAGGGCGGGTACGAGGCCGGCCGGGCTTTCGCCGACGGCGTGCAGCTCCTGCCCGTGGTCGCCAACATCGGCGACGCGAAGTCCCTCGTCATCCACCCCGCGTCGACGACGCACTCGCAGCTGACCGAGGAGGAGCTGGTCAAGGCCGGCGTCGCGCCCGGCACCGTGCGCCTGTCGATCGGCCTGGAGAACATCAAGGACATCCTCGCCGACCTGGAGCTCGGCTTCGACGCCGCCCGCGCTGCCACGGCCTAACAGACCCGTCGGCGGCCTCAGCGATACACACTCCTGAGGCTCCGAGGCCGCCGATACCCCCTCCCCCGTCTCCCGCGACAGCGAAGCGCCCCTGCGAAAGAAGGACATCATGAGCCGTCACAACCTGCCCCCCGCACCCACGTCTGGCGCGTGGCGTGAGGGCGACCCGGTCGCCTTCCGCAAGTTCGCGAACCTGGGTGCTCAGCGCCTGGAGAACGGCGAGATCCTGCCCTCCGTGACGCTCGCCTACGAGACGTGGGGCGAGCTGGACGAGGCCTCGTCCAACGCGGTCCTCATCCTGCACGCGCTCACCGGCGACGCGCACGTGTGCGGCGAGGCAGCGCCCGGCCAGCCGACCCCCGGCTGGTGGGAGCAGATCGTGGGGCCGGGGCGCATCATCGACACAGACCGCTACTACGTGGTGGCCGCGAACGTTCTGGGCGGCTGTCAGGGCTCCACGGGCCCGGCGTCCCCCGCTCCCGACGGCGCACCGTGGGGCTCGCGATTCCCCGTGATTTCCACGCGCGACCAGGTCTACGCCGAGTCCCGCCTGGCCGACCTGCTCGGCATCGACGAGTGGAGCATCGTCGTGGGTACCTCGCTGGGTGGACACCGCGCCATCGAGTGGGCCGTCAGCTACCCGGAGCGCGTGCGCCGCCTCGTGGTCGTGGCCTCGGGCGCGCAGACGACCGCCGACCAGGCGGCATGGACACACACGCAGATCCGCGCGATCGAGCTGGACCCGGCGTGGCGCGGCGGCGACTACTACGCGGGCCCCGGCCCCACCGCCGGGCTCGCGCTCGCCCGCCAGATCGCGCACACGACCTACCGCTCCCCCTCGGAGCTGGACGAGCGCTTTGGTCGCATCCCCCAGAACGACGAGGATCCGCTGCACGGCGGACGCCTGGCGGTCGAGTCCTACCTGGACTATCACGGCGAGAAGATCGTGCGTCGCTTCGACGCAGGTTCCTACGTGGCACTGTGCCGCACGATGCTGTCCCACGACGTGGGCCGCGACCGCGGCGGCGTCGTCGAGGCCCTCAAGGCCGTCACCGCGCGCACGCTCGTCGTCGCGGTCGACTCGGATCGCCTGTTCTTCCCCGAGCAGGTCTGGCAGATGGCGGCCGGTATTTCGGGCGCGTTCTACCGTGAGATCCACTCCGATCACGGTCACGACGGCTTCCTCATCGAGCACGGCCAGCTGACCGCCCTCCTCGACGAGTTCCTCAACGAGCGCATCCCCTCGCGCGCGTCCTCCTTCGCCTGATCGGCACCCTTTCTCCGTGAGGTCGCCCCGGTTCCTCCTCCTCATCAACGAGGCCGGGGTGGCCTCGCGCGTTATGCTGACCCCATGAGCGTTACCAGCAACCCCACGCCCGGAGACGAGCCGATCCCGGACACGAGCGGTCTGCCTGACCTGTCCAGGGTGGAGACCCCGGCCTCGTCGCCCGAGGGAATCCCCGAGCGCGACGTCATGGCCCCGTGGGGAGAGGACGGCCCTCCCGGGCTTCAGTGGCGCGCCGACATCCTCGGCGACGGGTATGAGTCGCGCACGATCGAGCTCCTCGACGACGCGGAGGGGCCCTGCGTGGCCACACTGGTGCGCGCGACCCCTCCCGCTGACGCCCGCATGACAGTCCTGTACCTGCATGGGCGCAACGACTACTTCTTCCAGACCGAGATGGCGCAGCAGCTGGTTGACGCGGGCGCGGCGTTCTACGCGCTGGATATGCGCAAGTACGGGCGTTCCCTGCGCCCCCACCAGACGATCGGCTACGCCGACGACCTGTCCGCGTACGACGAGGAGATCGGAGAGGCCATCGAGATCATCCGTTCCGAGCGCGAAGACGAGCCGATCGTCCTCATGGGCCACTCGACGGGCGGCCTGATCGGGACCCTGTGGGCGCACCGCCACCCGGGCGTCCTGGCTGGCCTCATCCTGAACTCGGGCTGGCTGGAGATGCAGTCGATGGCCGCCTGGCGCGGGGCGATGGCTCCCGTCATCGGGCGCATCGCGTCGCGCAACCCCATGTGGGAGGTGCCCTCGGGCGGGACCGGCCACTACGGCCGATCGCTCGCGGGGCGTGCCTCCTCGGAGCTTCCGATCCCGGAGGGGCTATCAACAGAGGACCCGTCGGTCGCCGGCTGGCCGATCATCCAGGAATGGAAGCGCCCCGAATCTTACCCGGTCCCCGCCTCGTGGCTCGAGGCGATCATGGCCGGGCACGACACCATCGAGAAGCGCGTACACCTGGACTGCCCGGTCCTGTCGATGGTGTCCACGTCGGCCTATTTCGAGGAGGAGTGGTGCGAGCGCGTCTTCACGTCCGACACCGTCCTGGATCCCACGGTTATCGCCCAGCGGAGCTTGGGCCTCTCGGACCTGGTGACGATCGCCCGTTTCCCCGGCAAGCACGATCTGGTCCTGTCGGACGCTCCCGTGCGCGAGGCCGTGTACGCGACGATGCGCGGCTGGCTGGACGCTTTCGTGCACTGAGCCTCAGGTAGCGAGGAGGCCCGGGATCGCGCGATCCCGGGCCTCTCTTCGTGCGTGTGCGTCGCGTTGTGTGGACGCCCGCCGCGGTCGCGTCAGTGCTTGGCGGAGTGCTGTCCGCGCGGAGCCTGCGCGTACTCGCGCACGATCTCGCGGTTGATCTCGTCGAGGGCTTCGGCCAGGGTCGGGCCCAGGCGGTCGCCGATGCGCACCTGACCCCACGCGTCGATATGGCCGAGGCCGCGCGCGGTGAGCAGGGTGTCGAGCGACGGGTAGGTCAGGCCAGCGCCCGAGATGGCGCCGCTCGCGGCGAGCACCAGGTCGGCGGGCAGGCCCAGCTCGCTGCGGGCAACGAGGGGCGTGTCCTGGCCGAGAATTTCCGCGAGGGTGCGCAGTCCGGCCTCGTCGCGGCCGAGGACCGGCAGGCCCTCCGCGCGTGCCTGGGCGACCTCGGGGGATTCTTCGGAGCGATCCACGGACGAGGCCGTGGCCGCGTCGGTCGCACCGTCATCGTTGAGTTCGCTCGACTCCTCGCGAGCGCGGCGCGTGGCGCGGCGGCTCATGTGGGCGGGGCGTTCCCAGCGAGGCTTTTCCTCCTCGGGGGTCTGCTGCTCGTCGGCCTGCTGGGCGTCATCCGTGCACGCATCGTCGGCCTGCTGTTCGTCGGCCTGCTCAGGGGCTTCCTCGGAGTGAGACTCGTCGACGGGCGCATCGGCGTCATCGTGAGCGTCGACGTCGGACTCATCGGCCACGTCGTCGGCGTTCTCCTCCGCGGCCTCATGCTCCCGAGCCTCAGCGACGTTGTCTTCGTGATCGAGGAGCTCGTCGGCCAGCTCGGCCTCGGCATCCTCAGAGTCGTCGCCGTGGACGGTATGCTCGGCGTGCTCGGCGGTTTCACTAACGGACTGCTCGTCGGAGAAGTCTTCGGTGGAGGACTCTTCGGCTGCGGGCTTCCAGGGGGCCGGGGGCTCCTCGTCGATCGGGTAGGTGAAGACCTCGCGCAGGTGCGGGGCGACCTTCGGCGTGGGGCGCGTCGTGGGGGTCTCCGAGTCCTCCTCGTTCAAGGCCTCGGCACCCTCCTCGGCAGGCGCGGGGATCGCGGACTCTGCGGGCGCACTTTCCTCGAAGGGAGCCGGCTGTTCGGTTGCGGCGGTGATCTCGGGGGCGGCTGTGGCGGAAGCGAGGAGCTGCGGGGCGTGACCGTAGAGGCGCGGGCCAACCGCGTTCACGTCGAGGAAGAGGCGGCCGTTGGACATCTGGCGCAGGTTCATGAGGTGCACCTCGACGCCGGAGGTCGCCAGCACGGACAGAGCGGGGCGCACGGAGGGGTCGATGCCGCCCGCAACCATGATCAGGCGGGGACCCGGGCCGACGGCAGGGGGCATCGAATCGCGGAACTGCGCCCAACCGGCGCGGAAGCCCTCGGGGCCGGACGGGTACTCGGCGGCGAGATCCGACCAGGAGATCGAGGCGACCTCTGCCAGTCGGGACAGGGAGGTAATGAGGGTCTCGGAGTCGAGTTCTTTGAGGATTTCGACGGAGACAATCTGGCCGGTCACGTCGAGAGCTGTCAGGCGGGGCGTCTCCTCGTCGTCCTGGCCGGTCATGTCGCGCCAGGTCACGGGGAACAGGGGACGCGAGACGATCTGCAGGACCTGCTGACAGATAGCGTCAACGAGGTCGGGTCCCAGGTCTTGGGCGACCGGGTATCCAAACTGAGCGGGTACGAGGTGACCATCCTCGAACTCAAACAGGGCCATCGCTCTTTCCTTCACGTGTATGGGGCGCTCGTGGCCATTGTTTCATACGTTCCAAAAGAAACTTGGGTGACACGGGGACATTGCGACAGATACCACGTAATCATGTGTGCGAACGAGAGACATTCGCCTGCCATCTCACCGCACGAACCCGCCGCTCCCGCACCCCTTCAAGTCGGTAGAATAGTGGACCAGTAACGCACAATTTCGACTCCAGGACACAACTCCGATGCCCGACCTCGACATCCGCCAAGGCGACCTCGAAAAGTTCTCCACTGAGCTGCGCGAACTCTCCGCGAACATCGCAACCTACACAACACTGCCCCTCAACCTGTCCCAGGTGCAGTCGGCCATGCCGGGCGGATCAGCCTACAAGCAGGCCCAATACGCGGGCGAACACATGGAGGACCAGCTGACGGCCTTGAAGACCTCCCTCGAGGGGCTCGCGGACAACGTTCAGGCGGCAGCCACCGAGTTCCAAGCGACCGAAGACATCAACCAGCAGTCACTCCAACACATCATGGCGAGCACGCCCGAACCCTGCCCGCCCGTCGGCCCCGCGAAGGGAGAGTAAAACATGGCGATCTCATGGGCAGACATCCTCGAATGGGAGACAGGTCCCCTTGACTCCATCGGGAGCGACCTCCTCGAGGCAAGCAACGGCCTTCGCAGCGCCTACGAACAGGGCGAGGGGGCACTGCAGGCCGTCCAGTCGCAGGGCAACGCCGTCACGGCCATGCGCGCGACAACCATCTCGAACCTCGCATCGCTTGAGCGCGCGCTCACCAACGTCAACGGTGCTCTCATCGCCATCGAAGGCGCACGCGACGGGGTCGCGACCGTCATGGCGAACATCAACGCCCTACAGGCATACGCTGAGGCAAACGACTGCACGATTCTCTCCGACGGTAGCGTCACCGGGAAGGGCACAGAGAACGAGCGAGGGGAACCGTCGATCGCCCTGGCTTCCATTAGCATCAACATCGGGAAGATCCTCAAACAGGCCGACCAGGTCGACACGGGTCTCTATCACGCGCTCAGCGACATCAACACCGACACCTACACCGACGGGGACAAGAAAGACAACAAAGTCGCCGGCGTTCCCGACCACCCAAAGAAGGATTGGACGCCCTCCCAGGTTGCCGCCTGGTGGAACTCACTACCCGAGAAGCAGCAGAAGCACCTCATCGACCACTGCCCAGACGAGGTTCGTCACCTCGACGGCCTCCCCGCAGTGGCGCGAGACAGGGCTAACCGCAACGCCCTCAACGGCTATTTTGACGACAAGGGAAAGTATCGACCGGGTGCCCTTGCGGATGCCGAGCAGGCCGTCAAGGACGCACAAAAGGAATACGACGATGCCCGCACACGCATCTCCGGCGAACCGAGATCAGGCCACATGAACTCGGAGGAACTCGCCGCCAAAGAGAAGCTAGATCGAGCAAAAGAGGCATACCAGGACCTCGCAGTCATCAAGTCGCAAACGGATCCTAGCTATCGACTGACTCACGGCCTCGCCCCCGCCTACCTGCTTGACTTTGACTACGACGAGAAGTACAAGCGCACGACCGCGATCGTTTCCTCCGGCAACCCCGACACCGCGACCCACGTGTCAACCACCGTCCCCGGCATCGGCACAAACGTGCGTGGAGACCTCGGATACTACATGAAGTTCAACGATCGCCTGAGGGCACAGACCGCCCACGCGGGAGTCGACCCCGGAAACGTCGCGACGATCTCCTACCTCGGATACGTGGCACCGAAGAACTCCGGACTGGATCTTGTTCAGGCGGCGGACATCGGCTACGCGGACCGGGCTGCACCCAAGCTGGCCCGCTTCGAAGAGGGACTGCGCGCGAGCGCAGACGCTCGGGGCCACCAGTTCACCAACACGCTCCTCGGCCACTCCTACGGCTCAACGACTTCCGGCAAGTCGGTGCCCATGATGGCCGCGGGGACCATCGACAACTTCGTCATGTTCGGTTCTCCCGGATCAGGCGTGCGTAACATCGATGCCTACGGTCTGCCCGAGGGCCACGTCTACGAATCATCGACCCCCTACGGCGACGCTGTCCAAGGACTGGGTCCTGACGCCTCGTACGGAACCAATCCCCGCAAGCTGGAGGGCATCACCCATCTGAGCGGCGACACAACCGGCTCCGCCAACTATACGGTTGCTACCGGCGCATTGTCGTTCGATAACCACATGTCCTACTTCGACGAAGGCACCCGAACGTCTCAGGATTTCGCCAACATCATCGCCGGCGGCAAGCAGACGACGGACGAAGAGTGGGAAGCGCTCCAAACTGCTCAAGGAAAAATTACGGAGCTCGATCGCAATCCCTGGATGAAGCGATACATGGAACCCAATGAAGCGGAAACACCGCCACCTACGACACCAGACAGCATGCCGGGAGATCCACTCGCACGCCACTCGTGAACTAGCCCACCCTGAGGCGCTATCCCAGCCCCTCAGGCCGAGACCGCGTCCATGCGCGACGTCGAACCCCGGCCACTGACGCGCATACGCTAACCGCGCTCGCCCTCGCGAGCGCGGTTAGCGTATAGACACAACGACTGGCACAGGTCAATACAGCTCACACGAAGGCACAATCCACGCACTGACATGTTCTGAGCAACTATTCCTATTAGTCTGCCTACATAGGACCAATGTCGTGTAGGATACCTTGTGTTGCGCACGGAACAGATGACAGATCATATTCCAAGTGGTTAGACTACTGCGCATCAGGTATCAGCAACAGACAGGGTGGCGAGCAATGGGCAGAAAAGACCTGCACATCGTTGAATACTCGGCACCGGAACCACGGGTTCCGGCTTCCGAGGAGACGCGCCGCGAGCTATCTCCCTACCGCCTGGACACTCACTCATGGCCGCGCATGTATCCACATTCTGACCAGGCCGTCAGCCCTCACTTTCCTCCTGTCGAGCGCATGCCCGTCCCCGTGACACCTTTCCCACATCTCTTCCGCGACGACCCGGAACCCGCCTAATCTGAGGGCCACACGCATCGACATGCCGCGGCCCGTTACGCACCAACGCGCCCCGCATCCGCCCAAGCCACCGTTCCGATCAACCATCCGCACACCGGATACCCCGGGCCACTCCTGCGCCATCGTGACACACTGGCCTCATGAGCGAGAGCTTCCTGACGGACCTGCGCACACTGATCGACGTCGACTCCTCGAGAGGCACGCGAGCGCGTTATTCCTCCGACGCCGGTCTCACGCGCATCCCACCCTTGGCCGTCGCGTTCCCCCGCACGCCCGAGCAGGCGATCGCGGCCTTCGACCTCGCCCGCGCCCACGGCGTCCCCCTCACCGCCCGGGGCGGCGGCACCTCGTGCGCATCCAACGCAATCGGCCCCGGCCTCGTCCTCGATTTCTCGCGCCACATGAACCGTGTCATCTCGATCGACCCCGAGGCCCGCACCGCCACCGTGGAGCCCGGATGCGTCGGCACAACCCTGCAGGCAGCCGCGGGCACGCACGGGCTGCGCTTCGGCCCTGACCCCTCCTCCCAGAACCGCGCGACAATCGCCGGCATGGTCGCTAACAACGCGTGCGGCCCACACGCGACCGCATGGGGGCGCACCTGCGACAACATCGTGTCCCTGGACTGCGTCGACGGACAGGGGCGGCGCTTCACGGCCACGACCAGACACGACGGCGCACTCAGCGACGTGCCGGGACTAGCCTCGCTCATCGACTCGAACCTGGCCCCCATCCGCACCGAGCTCGGCCGATTCAAGCGCCAAGTCTCCGGCTACTCCCTCGAGCACCTCACCCCCGAAGGAGGGCGCAACCTCGCAGCTATGCTCGCGGGCACCGAGGGAACGCTCGCCCTCATCCTGTCCATCACCGTGCGCCTCGTCCCCCTGCCCGAGGCACCGGTCCTGGCGGCCCTCGGCTATCACTCCATGATCGACGCCGCCGATGACGTGCCCGCGCTGCTCGCCCACTCGCCCCTCGCCGTCGAAGGCATGGACCGCCGCCTCGTCGACGTCGTACGCGCACACAAGGGGCCCGGTGCCGTCCCCACCCTGCCCGAGGGCGACGGCTGGCTCCTCGTCGAAGTCGGCGCCCCCGGCGAAAACCTGGAGGTCACCCTCGAGCGCGCACGCGCCCTGTGCGCCGAATCGGCCGCCGTCGATACGGTCGTGTACCCGCCGGGCGCGCAGGCCTCGGCGCTGTGGAGAATCCGCGCGGACGGCGCGGGCCTGGGCGGACGCACACCCCCAGACGGCGAGGGCGGCGGCGACCAGCAGGCCTGGCCCGGCTTCGAGGACGCGGCCGTCCCACCCGAAAAACTCGGGGACTACCTGCGGGACTTCACCGCCCTCATGGAAGAGTTCGATATCGACGGCCTCCTCTACGGCCACTTCGGCGACGGCTGCGTACACGTGCGCCTCTCCATGCCCCTCGAGACCCCCGAGGGCGTGGCCCACTCGCGCGCATTCCTGCAGTCCGCAGCCCGTATCTGCGCCGCGCACGGAGGCTCCGTCTCCGGCGAGCACGGCGACGGCCGCGCCCGCGGCGAGCTCCTGCGATTCATGTACTCGCCCGAGATGCTCGACCTCTTCGCGCGCGTCAAGCACGTCTTTGACCCGGGCAACCTCCTCAATCCGGGAGTCCTCGCCGCACCCATGGACGAGGCCGAGGCTTCTTCCCGCTCGAAGGCGCGCACTGCCGGTGTCGCCGGCGATCCCGCAGAGTTGCAGCCAGGCGTCGATTCTCTTGATCGCAACCTGCGACGAGTGGCCGCCCGACCGATGCCCGCGGACGGCGGATTCGCCTTTACCCACGACGGCGGCGACTTCACGGCCGCCGTCCACCGCTGCACCGGCGTCGGCAAGTGCCGAGCGGTAGTGTCCGGCACCTTCATGTGCCCGTCCTACCTGGCCACACGCGAGGAAAAGGACGTGACCCGCGGGCGGGCCCGCATCCTCCAGGAGGCCGCGAACTCACAGCTCGTCACAGCCATCGACTCCCCCGAGGTCCTCGAGGCCCTCGACCTGTGCCTGGCCTGCAAAGCCTGCTCCGCCGACTGCCCCGCCGGCGTCGACATGGCCCGCTACCGCTCCGAAGCGCTCTTCCGCACCTACCGGGGCCGCATGCGTCCCCTCAGCCACTACACGCTCGGCTGGCTGCCTCGCCTCACCCGCGTCACCGCGCGCGTGCCCGGCCTGGCTGCCGTCGCGAACGCCCTCATGTCGGTAGCACCGCTGCGATCCATGGCCTTCCGCATCATTGGCCTCGATCCTCGCCGTGGCATGCCCGACCTCCAGTCCGGCACCTTCACCGCGTGGGCTCGCCGCCGGTCCCTGTTGGCGGACAGCGTTCCTGCGTCTACCAACTCGGATCCCATTTCCGTTGCCCGCGAGCGTGAGGGGGCCACTGCCTCGTCGATACCGGACTCCCCGATCCTGAGCGGGCCGCGCGACCCCAGCGGGCGGCCATACGCGCTCGTGTGGGCGGACTCGTTTAGCCAGACCCTGGACGATGCGGGTGCGCGCGCGGTCGTCGACGTGCTCGAGGCGAACGGGTTTGCGCCAATCGTCGCGCCGGACGCGTGCTGCGGTCTCACGTGGATTACGACGGGTCAGCTGACGGGGGCGAAGAAACACTTGGCATCATTGCTGGGCGTTCTTGCGCCTTTCGCGGCGTCGGGGATCCCGATCGTCGGCGTTGAGCCATCGTGCACGGCGGTACTACGCGACGACCTGCTGGATCTGCTGCCCGAGGACCCGCGTTCGGGACTCGTGTCTTCCGCGACGCACACCCTCGCCGAGGTGCTGTCTGCGGTGCCCGCATCCGAGCGTAGCCTGCCGCGCCTGGAGGGTGTTGAGATCGTCGCACAGCCGCACTGCCACCACTACTCCGTCATGGGGTGGGACGCGGACCAGGCGCTGCTCGAGTCGCTGGGCGCGCGCGTGACGAGGCTCGAGGGGTGCTGCGGCCTGGCCGGGAATTTCGGCATGGAGGCGGGCCACTACGACCTGTCTGTCGCCGTCGCGTCGCATTCACTGCTGCCGTCCCTGTCAGCGAAGCCCGATGCGGTGTACCTGGCGGACGGCTTCTCCTGCCGCACCCAGGCCGCGCAGCTGGCGGGCCGCGGGGGCGTCCACCTGGCGACGCTGCTTGCGGGGCGCGCTGGGTGAATGCCGGCGCTGCGCGGCCCCACGGGTTTTCCGGGTGCCACCGGGCCCGGCTGTGGGGCCGGGCTGCTTTGTGTGCCGACGAGCGGCGGCCCGGCCGCGAATCTACTTGTTACGGCGTGCGCTACACCCGATCCGTAGGCATTACACCCCTTCTGTTCGGGTGCAGCGCCACACAACGGGTGCAGCGCCTCCGATCATGCGCATGACCCTTGCGACCACCGTCGGGATGTACCCATGTGAAACCGCCGATTCGGACCGTCGCAGGCCTGCGTTGGAACCGCCCACAAGCGCTGTGCGGATGCGGGGATCGATGCCTGGTACGGCGCTAACAACTCAGTCACCCAGGCTCTCAGTTGCGTCAGATCCTCATAGTCTGGCCACGAGAATCGATAGATAGTCCAGCCAGCTCCACGTAAATCATTCTCACGTTGGATCCAGTCACGCTTCGCCCGAGCAAAGTCGGCTTCGTTCTTTCCGAGCTTTCCAATCCCATCGAACTCGAAGATGATCATGAGTCCCGGAATAGCGATGTCCGCAAAGTATCGTCGCCCGTTGACGACGATCTCAAACTGGGTCACGACCTCGAAGGCACTCACCGACTTCAAGACCCGCAGCAACGCAGCCTCGGCAGGGTTGTCACAGCCCGGGTCAGCGGCTCGAATGAGGGCTTCTGCTCGGCGCGCCGGTATGTTGTCGTTATGTTCGCGCCACTCCGTGAGCCTCACGAGCATCTCTGACCGAACCCCATGTGCCCGATCGCGACACTCTTCCTGCGAAAAGAGGTCAAAGGACGACTGCCTGTTCAGCACCATACAGATCCCTACAAATGCACTGAGGGGCTCAGACCAACAAGCCATACGCACCGTCGCATCGATGACGCCTTCAGCCAGGACGCCACCAACAGTCTGTATCTCTCCCTGAAGAGGTGATACAACAGACCATCGCACCGAAACCCCGGGTACGAGGATCCCCGCTGCGCGAACCGCGCGGAGAGGCTTACTCCCACGCCGAGTACGAGCCCAGACGTATATGTCCGGGTTCGCCTCCCACAGAGGAATACCTCGAGAAGCAAGTGAGCTTGCACCAACGAATACTCGATCCCCGCTCCCCGACGCATGGACGGCAAGGAGACGAGCTCGCGCCACTGTTATCCACGTGCGCCACGGAGTGTCAAGAAGACGCGTGTCATCGACTCGGACGTAGCATCCTCGCATCACGTGCAAGAAAGCGCCTGATTCTATTTCCTCATGCGCCATGCGACACGCTTCCGAGGTACGAATAACTGTCAATTGGTGGCTGCTCATATGTGGATTCTTGCAGCCCCACGAGTTGAGATCATCAAGACAATCAACCCCTGTGGATAACCAGCGACACGAACAGGGGACTGTGAATAGAGTGCGAGCTAGTTCAACCCTCTTTGCGACACAATCGCCTCTGCGCACACCGACCACACTTTCACATGTTCTGAGGGGCAGTGCACCCGAACCGTCGGCGTTGCACCCCTTCTGTTCGGGTATAGCGCCACACAACGGGTGCATTGCCAGTGGCTCATCCCCTGCACACCAGTCCACACACAACGGTGATAACGCGGAGGTACTCCTGATGCACGTCGGTAATCGTCGAGGTCAACCTCAACAACGATCCCGCGCCTCACACCGCTCAGCTGACGGTCATCACAGTTGCCTCAGTACTTCCTCGACGGGTGAACGATCACAGGGGCATAGGACAACACACGGTTGCACCAGCACTCATAGCCTCCACCGCATGGCGGCCGTCAACGGAGCGACAACGGGAACGAACACGCCCGTCGAGCATTCGGTTGCGAGTCTCGGCAGTGTCACATCACGCCTGGCGGGTAGACCACATGAGCCCCGTCCCTCGCCCCCCACCCTCTCGCCATGCGGGCACCGACCAGGCCTGACCGCAGCTGGACCTCATCCCTGCTCAGCACGCACAAGGCCCACAACCTTCGCCGAGGCAGGGGCGCCAGACAGGCGCGACCATCGGGCCACGACGTCCGAAACATCGATGGACGGGTCGACGAGCAGTGCCGTCGACAGGGCCTCCGCCAGCACACCCGACGAGGCCACGACAGTGACTTGTCGCACACCTGCATGAGCGGGGTATCCCGTACGCGGGTCGATGATGTGGTGGTCGAAAACTCGACCACCACCGACAGATGTTTCACGCGATGTTTCACGCGCACGACGATCCGCCGCAGGCCCCACCAGAGGACCCACCGCACTCCCCGCCGCAGACCCCGCACAAACCGCACGCACACCGCCCAGCGGCCCCAGGTTGTCGCCAGACGTCGACAGGGACGCCATGCCGCCCGCAGGCAGTTCTACGACGCCAGCGACCGACGTAGGCCCGCCATGGGGGTCTCGCAGGCCGGCGCGCCACGAGGAACCGTCGGCGCGAGTCCCGAACACCGACACCGACGAGGTCCCCACCGACACCAACACACCACGCGCCCCCAGGGCCACAGCCAGGTCGCGGCACGCGTCGGCGGTGTATCCCTTCGCAATGCCGCCCAGGTCGAGGCGCGGACTGGGCACATCGACACCACCCACGGACTCAGCAGGGGCACCCATCGCCCACCGCCGCTCGCCAACGCTCGACAGCAAGCCCCACGATGACGCCCGCAACGCCGCCTCCACAACGCGCTCAGACGGCGCAGGCGGCAAGGGCACACCCGCGACGTACGCGGCCCGCATCGCCTTGGTGTCCCACGCGGCAACGAGCGGCCCGATCAACGGGTTGAACGTTCCCCCGGTCACCTCCGCGAGCGCCAGCGCGTCACGCAGCAGCCGGTCGGTTTCTTCACTGGCGACAAGGCCGGGGTCGGCCACCGCGGAATCGGCCCCGCAACGGGATGCACCGCCACCGCACCCAGTCGAAGCAACAGCGGCATTGAGTCGCGACACCTCGGAGGAAGGCCGGAACACGCTCCACATGTCCTCGTGGCGTGCAACAACGCCCACCACTGCGTTGAGGATCGCCATGCCGTCCCCGCCCCAGCCGATGATGTCGACGCGGGTGCCCATCGCGGGGAAAGAGGATCGCCACGTGGGCGCAGCGTCCCCAGCGCGAGCTACCCCCGGAGACCCAGCCACGGCCTCGTCCCCCGGCGCGGCGGCAGTACGCGCCACATCAGCCGTCAGAGCCTCCGAGGTCCTTGTCGAGGTCGCCGTCCTTGGTGGCATCGTTCAGGCCGGGGATGTTGATGTCGTCGGCGCCGTCCGGGGAAACGCCCTGGGCGGCGGCGATGGCTCGGATGGCGGCCTGCACGAACTGCTGGTGGGCGACGGTGGCGCCGGTAATGACATCGACCTTAGCGGGGTCGCCCACCTGGGTGAGGTTATCGGAGTACTCCCGGTAGGAAGCGACGGCGGCCTGCGCCTTCTTGTAGTAGTCCTCGTTGAAGACTTCACCGGCGGAATTCTTGCCGTACTCAGTGCCCTTGTCGGTCCCGTCTGCCAGCGTCGTCTCGTAGGAGGTCGCGGTGATGCGCCCGCCCTCGACAGTGATGGTAATGGTGCCGATGGAACCCTGGTCATCGGCGTTGGACTGGGCGGTCCAGGTGCCGTCGCTCATAGGCTTCGTCATGTCCAGGCCGGTGGAGGGCGTGCACGCAGCCAGGATGGTCGCACCGAGGGCCCCAAGGACCGCATGCGAGGCGGGGGTCACCCAGCGGGATCGAGTATCGGCCGTAGTGGGCGTGGTCATCGCACCTTGTCCTTTCCGCTGCGCGCATCACCCTCGCGGCCGGGCACAACCAGGCCGGAGGCGCGCTGTTCAAAGTCATGGTCGTGCCAGGTTTCCTTCACGACCTTACCGTGATCGAGTCGAATTTCGCGCTGGCCCTGTTCAGCGACGAGCGCGTCGTGGGTGACGACCATGAGGGTCGTACCGTCCTGATGGAGCTGGTTGAACAGGTCAAGGACGATTTCCTCATTGGTTTCATCCAGGTTGCCCGTGGGCTCGTCGGCGAGGACAAGCTTGGGGTAGTTGATGAGTGCGCGGGCCACGCACACGCGCTGCTGCTCGCCGCCGGAGAGCTGACGCGGCAGGTGCGTGGCGCGGTCGGCAAGGCCGACACGGTCGAGGGCCTCGAGGGCTTCCTTCTCGTCAGGCATCGAGTGGTAGTACTGGGCGACCATGATGTTCTCGAGGGCCGTGAGGTGGCCAATGAGGTGGAACTGCTGGAACACGAGGCCAATCGTGCGGCAGCGCACCTCGGTGAGCTCATCGGCGGTCAGGTCGGAGATATCGTGCCCATCCAGCATGACCGTACCCTTGGTGGCGGTGTCCATGGCACCGACGATGTTCATGAGCGTGGTCTTGCCAGAGCCGGAGGGGCCGACGATGGAGACCCACTGGCCGCGCGGAATCTCGAGGGAGACGTTGTCGAGAGCGTGCAGGTCGCCGTAAATCTTGGAGACGTTCTCAAGGCTCAGCAGAGCGTCCGTGGGGGCCGACGAGGCCTGGGTGGCGGTGGAGGTGGTCATGGTGACTCTCATTCTCCGCGCAGGACGAGCGCGGGGTCGACGGCCAGTGCGCGGCGCACGGGCGGGAGACAGGCGAGGACAGCGATGAGGATGGAGCAGGCGACCGTGCCGAGGAGGATGACGGGGTGCAGCGAGATGGACCGGTGGAACACGGAGGTGGAGATGAGGACGGCGAGGCCGTAGCCCGCTCCGGCACCCAGGACACCGCCGATGAACCCGAGCATGACGCCCTCCCCCATGAACTCACGGGTGATGGAACGGCCAGTCGCACCCAGGGCCTTGCGCAGGCCAATCTCGTTACGCCGCTCGGTGACGACGGCGATCATCGTGGTCGACACGCCGATCATGGTCAGCGCGAGCACGATAACAGTGATGACGATGAGCAGGGAGCGCAGCATCGCCAGCACGCCGGTGTCAGACTGGGCCAGGCGGCGCACGGTCTGGGCATGAATGTCGGGGTTCGCGCCGTTCATCGCGTCGGCGATGGCGCTCAGCTGGTCGCCTTCCAGGGCAATCGAGTACTCGGCGAGCGACACGGCGTCAGGCTGCCCGGTCAGCGCGCTCATGTCCTGGCTGGACATGTACACGTAGCCGTCTTCGTTGCCGCCCGTCTTGAGGATGCCCGACACGGTCAGGGTGACAGTACGCGGATCAACCTTGAGGGCTGAGGCCTGTGCCCCGGACTGCGCGGCAGCCTTCGAGGACGCGCTCGCGTCCAGCTGGCTGACCGTGATCGTGTCACCAGCCTTGACGTCGATCGTCGAGGCGATCTGCTCACCCACGAGGACCTGGCCCGAAGCATCGGGCCATTGCCCGTCCACGAACCAGTACGGGTTCATGGCGTGCACGGCACTCAGGTCCGTGCCACCTGCAACGTAGGGCTGGTCGTTAATCGTGACGGTCTCGTAGTCGAACGCGGCGGATCCGACCAGAGCGCTCGCGGGTACCTGGGCGGTCGCGGCGGCCACGGCCTCGTCGGTCATGGGCACGTCGCCGGCGGGGGTAACAACGAGGTTGGCGCCGTAGGAGCGGATCTCTCGGGCCATCTGCGCAGGCACATCGACGGCGATCGTCACGAGGCCCGACAGGGTGGTCGCCCCAATGGCGACGGCGAGGATCGCGATGAGGACGCGGGAGCGTCGGCGCAGGATGGAGGAGATGACCATCCGCCAGAACATTGCTCGTCTGGACATGGGCATCACCTTCCGTGCAGGACTTCCGCCGCGTTGAGGCGCAGCAGGTAGTGGATCGCCGGGATGGAGGCTCCCAGGACGACGAGGATGACGAGGACGGCGACGAGGCCGACGACGACGGGGACAAACGCGATGGACGAGTGGAACACCATGTAGCCGATCGCCTGTGCGAGGGCGAGGCCTCCGCCGTAGCCGAGGACCCCACCGGCCAGGCCAACGATAATCGTCTCTGTCAGGAACAGCGAGATGATCTGCTTGTCCTTCGCGCCCACGGCCTTCATGAGGCCGATTTCGCTGGAGCGCTCCATAACGCCCGCGGTCACCAGGTTCGCGATGGCCAGAGCCGAGGCGATGAGCGCCAGGACGGTCACGAGGACCATGAGTAGCTGGGTCTTCTCCAGGATCGTGCCTTCGGACTGGGCGACCTGGCGGACCGGGCGGGCCACGGAGTCCGTCATGACTTCCTCGATCTGGTAGGCGATCGAGGAGACGTAGGCGGTGCAGTACCAGGTTTCCTTCTCCGATACGCTCAGCGAATTCGGGTTCTTCGCGGCCTTGCGCGCGAGGTCATTGTCCGGCGTGGTCAGGGCGGAGACCTCAACGCTGCCGACGACATCCTCACGGTCCAAGAGCTCCTGGGCTTGCGCCAGCTGGATGTAGACGCCGCGGTCGGCGTCATCACCGCTGGTGAGGATGCCGCGCACCGTGAAATCGCGCGTGATTCCCTCGCGGGTGAGCGTGAAGGTGTCGCCGACGCCGAGGCCGTGCGCGGCCGCGTAGGTGGTACCAACGAGGGCACCGCTTTCATCGTCGTCAGCGGGCCACGAGCCCTCGATGCCCCACCAGCCGCGCAGCTTGTCGAGGCCGGTTTCAACGCTCTCGCCGGTGGCCAGCTCAAGGTGGTGGCTGAACCAGGTACCGGTCGTGGGCACGTGCTCACCGCTCGCGTCGGTGGCGGACACACTCAGCAGGGGTGCGAAGTCGAGGATGTTGTAGGTCCAGAAGATCGTCTTGATATTGCCGAGCTCGTCCTCGCGCAGGTAGGAACGGGCCTCGGTGGTCTCACCCGTGGAGTACAGGTCGTCGAGGACGGCCGCGCCCTGGGGGCGTACGACAATGTTGGCGCCGTAGGACTTGAGTTCCTGGTTGACCTTGTCGCCCACGTTGAACATGACGGAGAGCATGGACGTGGCGACGCAGGCACCCAGCGCGACGGTCAGGGCGATCATCAGGTGGCGGTTACCACGCCTCGTGAGGGCGCCGCGCAGCATTCGGACGAACACGCGTTCCCCCTTACTTCGCGAAGACAGAGGCCGAGGCCTCGAGGGCGGAGATCGGCACAGTCAGCGTGCCGTTGGAGACCTTGTAGTCGATGGGGATCGGGTTGCAGCCGCCCTTAAAGCCGATGGTCGCGATGTTCATCGCCACTTCACACAGCTTGCAGATGACCTTGCCGTCCTTCTCGTAGTATCCGGTGGGGCCGCAGATATCGCACGCGTCCAGGCCCACACCGAAGGAGGAACCGGATTTCTGGATGACGATGAAGCGCACCTTCACGCCGCCCGAGGTCGTGTACTCGTAGCGGTGCAGGTGGCCATCGGAGATATCGGCGAGGTTGACGCTGACTTGATCATCGACGACGCTGAATGACTCGGGCGCGGACAGCTCAACCTCCTGGCTACCGTAGGCGACGCCAACGGTGATCAGCAGCGCACCGCACAGGTAGCCGAGGGCTGCGGTGCCCGCCATGGACTTGTAGAGGCGCGAGCGAGCGCGGCCCAGGCGCCCCTCGGCCGGGTTTGCGCCCACAGTCGGGATCGAGCGCGAGGCCAGCCACGTGAGAACGACGACGGCACACAGGGCCAGGCCGGCGGCGATCGTGAAGACCGCCTCGTGGTTGATGAACCAGGAGATGGTATTCCACGCGTCCTTGGGGATGGAGATCCAGCGCTTGGCCTTGAGGATACGCACAATCATGAGGACGTGGTTGGCCAGCAGCGAGATCATGACGAAGGCCGCCGGCCACACGCGATTATTCCACGCGCACAGGCGGTAGGACACCCAGGCGACGAAGCAGACGAGCAGCCAGGCGAGCGCGTATCCGAGGAACGCGAGGACAACCTGGGTGGAGTAGATCTCGACGCCGCCCGAGAGCATCATAACGGCCTGGTTCATCGCTGTGGGCACGGCGCGGAACAGAACGACACCGATGTAGAGGGCACCGACGATGCGCAGGAGCGTATCACCGCTCACCACGGTCTCCATGGACGAGGCTGCCCGGGCCTCGTCGTCACCGTTACCCGGGAGAAGGGCGCGCACGCGGCGCGAACGCAGGGCAACGAGCGCGAGGAAGAGGAGAGCGAGAATGACCGCCGCGGGGAGCGTGTACAGGCCAACGGTCTGGCGGTTCACGGACTTGGGAGCCTCGACATTGATGATCGTCAGGGCCAGGGAGGAGATCATTCCCAGGCCAATGCCTACCCACACTGCCACCGACCGCGCCTTCTTACCGCGACGACCATGCCCGGCGGCCGGCATAAAGCGGATGACGGCGCCGACGGCGAGCATCGTCAACAGCAGCGTCAGGGTTGCTTCGCTCATCTGCTGAAGCATTGGCTTTCCTCCCGAAATAAAGGTTCACCGAAGCCGGACGACTCCGACGTCAAGTCTAGTCCCCTCACGGGGCGAGGGCCGAGGCCAGCAGTCCCAGAAAGGAACCACGACCTCGGCCCCGCGAAGCATGCGTGTCGATCACCAGGAGACGGCCGTGGGATCCCACTGCCAATCCGGGAACTCGGCGACGAGCGGCTCGGTCCAGAAGCGTCCCTCAACACCCGTGGTCTTGTCGGTGTGCAGCAGCCAGCCGGTGGGCGGCTTGATCGAGAAGGCCACATCGTAGGTGCCGGCGTCGAGCTTGGGCAGGTTCAGGCCGTAGTGCGGGCCGTCGGACGCGTTCATCGGCATGAGCGTGCCCTCCTGGACAGTCGCGCCGGACTTGTCCTTGATCGTGTAGTCGACGGTCAGGCCGGGGATGAAGTCACCCGCACCGAAGCCGAGCTTGTTGTCGGCGGCGGCGGAGATGTCGGCCTCAATGTGCATCGAAGATTCAGCGGCCGGAGTGCCCACCTGGGGCTCCATCTCGACGGGCTGGAAGTAGACGCCACCCACGACGAGGGGGCCGACGTGAACGTCATCGCCGAGGGGCTGCTCTTCGAAGCCAGCGTCCTCGCCGGGGGCGGGCGCATTCGAGTCAGCCGAGTCCGAGGCAGAGGCCGATGCCGCAGGCTTCTCGCTGGAGGACGAGGAGGAGTTGTTGGAGCAGGCCGCCAAGGTGCCTGCGAGGGCCAGCGTGGCCAGGGCCGCGCCGACGCGGAACAGAGAGCGCTTCATGTGATGATCTCCTGTGCGTGTTGGTTGGGTGAAAAGTCGGTGTCGCTCGACTGATGTCATTCCTCGGCCCGCGACTGGGCGGCGGCCTCGCGGGCGAGGCGAGCTTTTCCGAAGAAGTAGAGACCGACGATGATGGCGAGAACGATGGCTTGCGCGGCCAGGTTCTCCACTCGGGGGTATATCCCCAAGAGGTCGATGGTGGGGAAGCCGGAGATGGGTGTCAGGGACACGACGTCCGCCTCCTGGAGTTCCCCGATACCAGAACCCGTGAACGTGAAGGCCATGAAGGCCATCAGCAGCGAGGTGATGGTAAAGAAGGGGCGCAGCGGAATGCGAACCGCCGCGAACTGGATGAGCAGGTAGATGACGACGAGGACCACGAGGCCGACGGCCAGGCCGATCCACACGTAGTGGACCTTGTCGCCCGCTGCGGCAACAATCGGGACGTAGAACAGGATCGTCTCGGCGCCTTCGCGCAGGACCGCGAGGAAGGAAATGAAGGCGAGGCCCAGCAGGGAGCCGCTACTCAGCGAGGCATCGGTCTGCTTCTTGATGTACTCGTCCCACGCCTTGTTGGAGGACTTGTTGATCATCCAGTTGGAGACCCAGATCAGCATGATGACCGCGAAGAGCGCGGCGAAGCCCTCAAGGAGCTCCTGGTTCGCGCCCGCCAGGGAGGTCACGTAGCTGAAGAGGAAGGCCAGTCCCACGGACAGGGCGAAGGCGAGGGCGACGCCGCCCCACACGATGGGGGTCTTCTTCTTGTGGCCTGCCTTGGCCAGGTATGCCAGGACGGCGGCGACGACCAGGATCGCCTCCATACCCTCACGCAAGATGACGAGGAGGGAGGGCAGGAACTGGGCGATCCACGGGGAGGAACCCGAACCTTCGGCTGTCTTCTCGGAGGCCTTGCCGGTGTAGCCGTCGAGGCTGTTGGCGTCCTCGCGGATGTAGTTCGTCAGCGTCGAGAGGTGCTGGTCGACCGCGGCCGAGTCATTGTCGGTCATGGCCTTCTTCAGGAGCGAGAACTCCATCTCCACCTGGGAGACGCGCGAGCCGGAGATTCGGCTCATGACCTGCTTCTCCATGCCGGTGATCTCGTAGTGCTTGTAGTAGGCCTCGTTAACCTTATCCTTACCGGCCTTGGCGTCGCCGCCCTTGTAGGCGTTGGCGCCGTCCTCGAGGATGCCGTTGATGGTCTTGGCGACCTCGCCCCACGCGCCGGGGCTGTAATCGTCCGACGAGGCCTGGGCTGCCGATCCGGGAGCCACACCGTCCAAGGAGGCGCCGTCCTCGACCATGTACTGCTTGAGAGTCGTGGCGTGGCTGTCGACCCCTGCACTGTCGGCGTCACTCATGGCCTTCTTCAGGAGGGAGAACTCCATCTCCACCTGGGAGACGCGCGAGCCGGAGATGCGGGCCATGACCTGCTTCTCCATGCCGGTGATCTCATAGTGCTTGTAGTAGGCGTCGTTGACCTTGTCCTTGCCTCCCTTGGCGTCGCCCGCCTTGAAGGTGGACACGCCTTCGTCAATGAGGCCATTGATCGTGGTCGAGACATCGCTCCACGTCTGATCCGCGGCGCGCGAGGGCGCAGCGAACATCGCCACGACTACAGCCGCCATCACGGCCACGATAAGAACGCGACTGAGTCGCTGACCGACGTTGCTCAGGTGAACGCGAAGCACTGCCACCGCTTGCCTCCTGTAGGTCCGGTGATGAGGTCTAGCCGGGATGATGGGGTTCCTAAACGTTGAGCGTAGCCACATCTCGCCGAGGTGAAAAGTAGTCCGTTTAGGTCATCCTAAATTGTGACCATGCTGTGACGGTGCTAGCGCGGTGACACACCCCCCTTGAGGGACTAAGGGCCCAGGGCGATCGTTTGCTGACACGGTGCCACAAAAACCTTTCCCCGTCAGGGAAAACGAGCCACGTCCCTTGCGCGCCAATCTTCCCCTGTGGCGATCCGCCACCCGCAGCCACCGTCACGCGCATTGGGCGACCAAGGCGCGGCCCTCCCAGACGCAGGGGTTCACGACCACCTCAACATCCACGCATCCCCGCGCGCGTTGCACGCGCGTCGTCCAACCAGGAGGCCGCCGCGCCAGGCACATCGTCTCAACTATCCGCGCGCCACTCTATTTCAAAATCTGTCAGAATATACGGGCAGCACAACAGCCCAACAGGAAGTGGCCTCAGCTCCATGTCTACCGACCCAAGCACGCACTGCGCACCTTCGACTCCCGTATCGACCGGGGCGACCCCGGCACCGAGCCCCCTGCCCACTGTCACCGCGACAGATAACGCGGCCAAGGCCTCGTTCCCCATGCGGCCCGTGCGCCCAAGTCGCGCCGACTGGGTGCGGATCGCGATCTTCGGCATCCCCTACGCGACCTTCTTCCTACTCGGCATCGTGCCGACATCGATCATCCCCGAGTCATGGAACATCACTGCCGTCAACGTCGTGCTCGACTCGATTTTCCTGGTCATGGTACTGGCGTTCTTTGGGCGCGAGTTCTTCCGCGCCTTCTCATACTTCCGCACACGACCGGTACTCAAGATCGCACTGCTATTCGGCATGTGGTTCCTCCTCACGATTGTGCAAGCCACGCTGCGCATCTCCATCTACGGAACCAATCCGCCGATAGCCCAGAACCAACAGGCCGTCATGAACGCCCTGTCCGAAGGCGCTCTCAGCATCGTGTTCTCCTTCTTTGTGGCCATCGGCGTCCCAATGATTGAGGAGATCTTCTACCGGCACATCCTCATCGGCAAGCTCAGCGCGTTTGCGCCCACGTGGCTCGTCGCGTCGATCTCCGCCATTCTCTTCGCCTACATGCATTGCTACCAGTGGCAGGACCTGCTGGCCTACCTGCCGATCTCCATCGCCCTGACCCTCATCTACGTGAAATCAGGGAAGAACATCGCTTACTCGTGGGCGTTCCACGCTCTGAACAACTCGATCATGGTAGGCCTGATCTTCCTGCTGCAGAGCATGGGCATCACTCCCTGACACCCCGGCTTGAACCACGCCGACGCCCCGCAACCGGCCACACCCTGAGCGCAGCCACCGTCGGAAAGCCGCAACCCGTGGCACCGCTGCTCCGGCCCTACGCCTGCGCACGTTAACCCACCCGGTGACACATGGTCACACCCGCCCAGCCTCCAGTAGATGGTTCTCGCAGCACACAAGTGGGTTCATACCTCGAGCAGATGCGCACAACCAACACGCGTCCACGAGAATTGCACTAGTTAGGGAGCAGTACACCACCTCCCAACTGGTGCAATACCCACCTAAGTGGTGTCACACCACTTAGCAACAAGCATTCGCGCGGACATGCACCGCTTACACGACGCGCGAGGGGCCAATGCTGCACCAGTTCGTGAGGCAATGCGACACCACAGTCGACCGTTCAACCGGCAACACCGCGAGGACGCTGCACCCGTTACGGGGCACTGCACCCGTTACCGGGCGCTACACCCGTTACGGGGCACAGCACCCGATCAGAACGGGTGCAATGCCTACGGATCGGGTGCACTGCACGCGCAGACAAGAACAAACGCGGAATCTGAAAGCCCACACCACACACGGCACAGGAGAACTGGCGAGAAAAGTCCACCAACCCCCGGCGCACCAAGCACCACCCGCAACAACAGAACACAGGCCCGCACACTCACCCACCTGGTGGCAACGTGGGCCCACCCCTGCGCATGTGAACCCACCTGGCGGCAACGTGGGCCCACCCCTGCGCATGTGAACCCACCTGGTGACAACATC
>ERZ772973.191-NODE-191-length-36821-cov-5.11326_pt1 | contig 36821 bp, 29 predicted proteins | sample MGYA00580672_ERZ772973 | MGnify/ENA primary metagenome ERZ772973 (study PRJEB29015, sample SAMEA2737938) | human oral metagenome | biome: human oral; feature: human-associated habitat; material: dental | place: China | collected 2152 ...
AGCAGGTGTGAAAGTGCTTTTAAGATGGGATTAGCTTATAGAAAGCTTATAGGAAGCTTATACGAATCTTGGAAGATTGGTATAGAAAAGGTATTTAAGTAGTTGGGAATGAATGATTAAGAGTGTGTAGTAGAAAATGTTAAAACGAAAGAAAAAGGAAGGAATGACGAATGACGGGTGACGAATGACAAAGGTAATGTAGCGATGGGAACTTGTATAGAGCAAGAAAAGTATTAGATTTTGAAAAGCAAAAAGGTTTATTCTATCAGAAGCTAATAAAAAAAATGCACTTGATAATGGAATTGGCGGGGCAATAAAAAAAAAGAAAATAATTTGCTAATTGCTAAATGTTTTATATCTTTGCGCCCGATTTCAGTACCTCTGATTAAAAAATACTTTCAATAATATCCCATCTTAACTATATAAAAAGAGGAATTTCACTTATCTTGACTACTGAAAAAAATCACTTACTTTAATAATAACTATTTAAAATGCTTAACATTGTAGAGTTAAAATCTAAAAAGCTAACTGAGTTACAGGAAATAGCAAAACATTTGGATATACCTAAATTTCGGTATGTAAATAAGCCTGAACTCATAGACCTAATTCTAAAAAATCAAAAAAAAGAACTCCCCAACAAAAAAGAAGAAGTTCAAAAAGACAATTCTCCTATTATTACAACTGAGAACACAACTGAACCCAAAAAAAACAGTCGTAAAAAGAAAATAGAAATACCTCAAAAAGTAGGCAGTTCTAAACAAGAAAAGACTTCAAAAACACCAACCGTTAAAAAGGCTTCTTCGGCAGATGAATCTAAAACGTATCAGAAGAAAAACACTACTTCTGTGGTTTCTAACAATCATCAGAATAATGCTACTCCAACAAAAAACTACAGTTCCCCTGTACAAAATGGCAATGGCAATAATGGTAATTACAATCAAAATGTGAACAATGGTAATACTATTGTTAATAATGAGAATTTTGATAAAGAAAAGAAAAACCGTTATCGCGCCCCCGATTTTGAATTTGACAGCGTGGTAGACTGTGAAGGGGTTTTAGAAATCACTTCTGACGGTTATGGTTTCTTGCGTTCTTCGGACTATAACTATTTGGCTTCACCTGATGATATTTACGTATCTTCTTCACAAATCCGACTTTTTGGCTTGCAAACAGGAGATACTGTATATGGAGAAGTGCGCCCGCCTAAAGATGGCGAAAAGTATTATCCGCTACTAAAAGTTATAAAGATAAACGGACTTGACCCCCAAGTGGTACGCGACCGAGTACTATTTGAACACCTTACGCCTCTTTTTCCTGATGTAAAATTTGAGTTGGCAGGCAAAGGCTCTACTGTTTCTACTCGCTTGATAGACCTTTTTGCTCCTATTGGGAAAGGACAACGCGGTATGATAGTGGCACAACCTAAAACGGGTAAAACAATGCTTTTAAAAGATATTGCGAATGCCATTAGCAAAAATCACCCCGAAGTGTACCTAATGGTACTCTTGATTGATGAGCGCCCTGAGGAGGTAACTGATATGCAACGCAGTGTGCGAGGAGAGATTATCTCTTCGACTTTTGATAAGGAAGCTTCCGAACACGTGAAAATAGCTAATATTGTACTTGAAAAAGCAAAACGATTGGTAGAATGTGGTCACGATGTGGTTATATTGTTGGACTCTATCACTCGTTTGGCTCGCGCTTATAACACAGTGCAACCAGCTTCGGGGAAAGTGCTTACCGGTGGGGTAGATGCTAACGCTTTACACAAACCTAAACGCTTTTTCGGAGCAGCTCGTAATATTGAAAACGGAGGCTCTCTTTCTATCATCGCTACGGCTCTTACAGAGACAGGTTCAAAGATGGACGAGGTAATTTTTGAGGAATTTAAAGGAACGGGTAATATGGAGTTACAATTGGATAGACGTATTTCGAACCGTCGTATTTTCCCAGCTATTGACCTAATAGCTTCGTCTACTCGTAGAGATGACTTGTTGCTTGACGAAAACACGCTTAATCGCACTTGGGTATTACGCAAGTATTTGGCAGAAATGAACCCGATAGAGGCGATGGAATTTATGGAAAAGCAAATTAAGCTAACGCGCAATAACGAAGAGTTTTTGGCAACGATGAACAATTAGTTTTTTACAAAGGCAATAAAGTTCATATCTGTAAAACAATAAATTATAAATAGAAGAGAAAAAATATGTAATTTTTTGCTTTTAAAATTTGCAGATAATAAAAATAGTTGTACCTTTGCACCCGCATAATTGAGAAAACAATTGTGATTGTGCACTTGGAGAGATGGCAGAGCGGTTGAATGCGGCGGTCTTGAAAACCGTTGAGGGTAACACCTCCGGGGGTTCGAATCCCTCTTTCTCCGCGAATATTGATTTTAAAAGTTTAGTTAGAGGGCTTAGGGTATTTCCTTAAGCCTTTTTTGTTATCTCTATATGTTAGATAATGAAAGGAACTTAATAAAAAAACACCTTCCCACAAAGGAAGGCGTTTTTTACCAAATTTAAATTTATAAAATTATGTACTATTAGTTTTTATCCAAGATAGCTTTGATTCTCTTATAGTTAGTCATATCATTAAGAGATAGATAAATATTGGATAGGTATTCCAATACGGACTTGTTAGGATTCTTAGGATTATTCTTCACATACTCATTCAATACTTCAGCAGCTAATCGGTAGGAAGCATCTTTGCTATTTTTAAGTTCATCAAATCTCTTGATGTCATTGGCTGTATTACCCAAGGCATTCATCTGATCCACGAGTGCATCTCCCTCATTGGCATAAGTAGTAGCACAGTTCATAGCAGCATTGGCATTGTCTGGAGCTATCTTGAGTGCTTTTTGGAAATACTTTCTTGCTTCGGCATTGTTACCTCTTTGGAGGTTCATCACTCCAATATTATATTGTGCATCAGCATTGTCAGGTTGCAGGTCAGTAGCCTCTTTCATAAGAGCTTCGAACTTCTCCATATTGCCCAATTGGTAATATACATTAGCCTCTTGCATGATTAGTTCTCCATCTTTAGGGTAGTTCTTACGAGCAAATTCAAAAGCCTTAAGAGCTTCTTCCTTTTTTCCTTGATCTACATATAGGTAAGCGATGTTGCGGATAATTTCACCTCTTTTAGAAGGGGTTTTCTCCTGAGTAGGGTTAGAGTAATTACCCGTCTTCATCTTCATATCGCGTGTATTCTTATCCGCTGATTTTTCTATTTGGCCTGTTTCTTTATTCTTAGCTGCATAAAGGACTTCAGTACCATCATATTTTAAGTCTTTCAACTCTAAGAAATAGTTAAGCGCCATTTCATTTTCCTTGCCTTGGGTAGCTGAAACAGCTGCATTGTAGAGGAATAAGGTATCTCTTGGGCTAAGGCGATATACTTGTTCAAAGGCAAGAGCAGCATCCTTGAATTCATTTTTTTGATAAGAGGCCTGTCCTTTTTCTACAGCAATTTTTGCTCCTTCATTTTTAAGTACATCCAACTCAGAGGGGCTTTTTCCTCCCACCTTTTTCGCCTCGGCTAAAGCGGTAGAAGCTTCTGTCAAAGAATTAATGACATCTTTTCCTGCAATAGCTTTCTTAAGCGCCAATTCTCCTTTTAGGAAATAGTATTCCGCAGAGGATTTTCTATCGGCAAGCGCTGCATTCTTTACATTTTCCAATAATGTTTGTGCTTGAGAGAATTCGTTCTTCTCAATGGCTTTTTTCACGTCTTTCAGTTCTTTCTTTTGAGCAAATGAAACAGCTGAAACAGTGAGTGCTGTTATTAGTAGCATACTTTTTTTCATGGTAACTTAGTTTTATGTTTGACTTATAATTATTTATTCATTGGTAGAAGGTTCTTCTGTATCTTCTCCTTCAGAGAATTCTTCATCTTCCTTCATTACTTTGGCCACGGCTGCGATAGAGTCATTACCTTTGATATTGATAAGGCGTACCCCTTGGGTAGCACGTCCCATAACACGGAGATCACTCACAGGCAGGCGAATAGCCATACCTGATTTGTTGATAATCATCAGGTCATCTTCTTCTAATACGGACTTGATAGCGACCAGATTACCCGTTTTTTCAGTTACGGAAATGGTCTTCACCCCTTTACCACCACGGTTGGTAATACGATAAACGGCCTCGCCTGTCTCAGGATCATCAATGAAGGTACGCTTACCATAACCATTTTCGGAGACTACCAATACGGTTTCTTCCTTAGGGTTCTCTATAGTAATCATACCGATGACCTCATCATTGGCCTCATCGTCAAAGGAGATACCACGTACCCCTGAGCCGCTACGACCTACGGCACGCACCTTTTCTTCAGGGAAACGAATAGCCTTGCCCGATTTTACGGCCAACATCACTTGACTATTACCAGAGGTAAGGCGAGCTTCCAATAGCTCATCATCTTCCTTGATAGTAATGGCGACAATACCATTCTGTCGCGGACGAGAGTATTGTTCTAAGCAGGTCTTCTTGACCACCCCTTTCTTGGTTGCCATAACTACATAATGGCTATTGATATAGTCTTGTTCCTTGAGATCATGGGTACAGATAACTGCTTTGACAAGATCATCAGGGGCGATATTGATAAGGTTCTGAATAGCGCGTCCCTTGGTATTTTTACCACCCTCAGGTATCTCATACACTCTGAGCCAGAAGCATTTACCTTTTTCGGTAAAGAAGAGCATATACTGGTGGTTGGTACCTACAAAGAGGTGTTCTATAAAGTCTTTATCACGGGTAGCAGAGGCTTTTTGTCCTACGCCACCACGGGCTTGAGTCTTGTATTCATTGACAGAAGTACGCTTGATATAGCCTGCATTGGAAATGGTAATGACTACTTGTTCGTTCGGGATAATATCCTCTATAGAGATATCACCACCTGCATATTCTATCACAGAACGGCGTTCGTCCCCATATTTGGCTTTTATTTCTAAAAGTTCGTCCTTAATAATCTGAGTACGACGTTCTTTGCGAGCAAGTATATCTTCTAAATCAACGATTTGTGCTAATAATTGTTCATATTCTTCCTTAGTCTGTAGGATAAGGAGTTTGTTAATACGACGCAATTGTAGAGCCAAGATTGCTTCTGCTTGTATTTCAGTAAGTTCAAATTCGGTGATTAGGTCTTCCTTGGGTCTGTCATGAAAACGAATGATCTCAATAGCCTTTCCCATGGTGTCTTCAGTAGCCATAACCTTCATGAACCCTTCCAGAATATGGATACGTTCCTTGGCTTTCTTTAACTCATATTGGGTACGCCTATATACTACATCATGGCGATGTTCTACGAAGTGGTATATTAAGTCCTTGAGGTTCAGCTGTTCAGGGCGACCATTGACCAAGGCGATATTATTGACACTGAAGGAAGATTGTAGGGCAGTGTGCTTGAAAAGGTTGTTAAGCACTACATTAGGAATGGCATCTTTCTTGAGTTCATATACGATACGCATTCCTCCCTTACCTGTCTGATCTACAATGTCGGCCAATCCATCGAGCTTACCTTCTTTGACCAAATTGGACGTTTGTTCACGCATGGTCTCAGGATTTACCTGATAAGGCACTTCAGTAACAACAATATAATCGCGGTTATTGATCTCCTCAAAGTGTGTTTTAGCACGTACAATCACGCGTCCGCGTCCAGTCTTAAAGGCCTCACGCACTCCATCATAGCCATAGATGATTCCTCCTGTAGGGAAATCAGGTGCTTTGATATACTCCATGAGTTCGTCAATGGTAATATCTTGATTGTCAAGATAAGCAATAGTACCATCTACTACCTCAGCAAGATTGTGAGGCGGCATATTGGTAGCCATACCTACGGCAATCCCTGAAGAACCATTAACTAAAAGGTTAGGAATACGGGTAGGCAATACGGTAGGCTCCTCAAGGGTATCGTCAAAGTTCAGGGTATGATCCACTGTTTCTTTGTCAATATCTATGAGCATATCCTCAGCCATTTTGCGCATTCTCGCCTCAGTATAACGCATAGCAGCAGGAGAATCCCCATCTATAGAACCGAAGTTACCTTGTCCATCTACGAGCATGTAGCGCATATTCCACCATTGTGCCATGCGTACCATGGTATCATATACAGAAGAATCCCCATGTGGGTGGTACTTACCGAGTACTTCCCCGACGATACGAGCGGATTTCTTATGTGCAGTATTGCTACGTACACCGAGTTCATGCATTCCAAAGAGTACACGCCTATGTACAGGCTTGAGTCCATCGCGTACATCAGGCAAGGCCCTTGAGACAATTACCGACATTGAGTAGTCAATGTAAGCAGTCTTCATCTGGTCTTCTATGTTAATAGGAATGAGTTTTTCTCCTTCAACCATTGTAAAGTTACTTTTTATTTCAAGGTGCTAATTTACGACCTTTTTTTGAGATAAGAAAATAAAATTGAAAAAATTAGGCTTAAAATACGTTTTTAACGTTTTGTTGATTGTTAGTAGTTAGTTATTAGTGGTTAGATTCTAATAACTAACAACTGTCTATTGTCTAACAATCTTCTGTTGGGTATTGAGAGCAAATTGTTCTAAGAGTACTTCCTTGTCATCTCCTAAGAAATTGAAGCTATCGGGTTGAGCATGGCGTACAGTGTATAAGATTACTCCCTCTATACAACTCACCTTGAAGCGCTTACTTAAGTCCTCCAATAGCTGTGAGAGATTGTTATACTTGTCCTCTATGCACAGATTGAAGCTTATGGCTGAGTTCTGTAGTAGGCTTACTTTGATTTGATAAGTAGCTAAAAGATTGAAAATGAAGCTGATATTCTCTTCGGCAATAAAGGAAAAATCCAAGGAAGAGAGAGATAATAGGTGCTGATTTTGCTTGCGTATGTAGCAAGGAATCTTTGGTGATAATTCCTTGACATCGCACACGGAACTTCCAGCTTCATTGGGGTTCAGGAAAGAACGAACATTTAGCGGGATATTCATCTTTTGGAGGGGTTGTAGGGTTTTGGGGTGAATCACCGAAGCCCCATAGAAAGCCAACTCTATAGCCTCTTGGTACGGAATTTTCTCAAGTAGCTGGGTATCAGAGAAATATCTCGGATCAGCATTGAGTACGCCTGCTACGTCTTTCCAGATAGTAACACTCTCAGCCTCAAGGCAGTAGGCAAAGATAGCAGCGGAGTAGTCCGAACCTTCTCTACCGAGGGTAGTGGTAAAGTAGTTAGGGTCGCTGCCTATGAAGCCCTGGGTAATGTACATAAGGGAGGGGTTGATATTCTCGGTAATATTGCGCTTGGTCTCCTCCCAATCTACTTCTCCTTCTCGGTAGTTACTGTTGGTCTTTACCAAGTTACGTGCATCAAGCCAAGTGTTACGTATTCCTCTATCATTGAGGTAATGGCTGATAATATGAGTGGAGATAAGCTCTCCGAAACTCACTATTTGGTCATAGACAAAACTATGTTTGGGTGATTTGTTGCGTTCTAAGAAAGAGGAAATTTCCCCAAAAAGCCCATCTATTTTCCAATAAATAGGGTGATTTTTATTCTCAAATAGTTCTCCAATGATTTGGTAATGGAAGTCCTTTACCTTTTGCAGGCTTTCGTCTAAAGCATTTTTATCCTCTTTGAAGTAATTGGTTATGACTTCCTCTAAGGCATTGGTTGTCTTTCCCATAGCAGAGATTACGATAAGGATATCTCGGTGGGTAGTATTTTCAAGGATAGAGACCACATTGCGTACGCTTTGAGCGTCTTTGACGGAGGCACCTCCGAATTTGTAGATTTGCATATAGGAATTTCGTTAGGATTATGAACTTAAAAAAGCCATCTTCACAAAGATAGCTTCTTTTAAATATGAAAAAATCAATTAAACATTCTCATTGAGCATAGTAGGCATCACAAGCATATAGATCTTTTCTCCCTCGTCCAATCCGTCGGCTGGGGTGAGGATACCAGGGCGATTGGAGTATGACATCTCAAGGAGAACGTCGTCGGAGGATAGGTTGCTGAGCATCTCCATGAAGAATTTAGAGTTAAACCCTATTTCCATGTCATCACCTTCGTAGTTACAAGGAATAGTTTCATTAGCCCTATTGTTATATTCTATATCTTCAGCGAAGATTTGCAAGGAATTACCTGTGATTTTCACGCGCATCTGGTGGGTTGCTTTGCTGGCAAAGTTGGAGATACGCTTGGTGGAGTTGAGCAATAGTGTACGATTGACAATCAGTTTGTTAGGGTTTTCCTTAGGAATAACCGCTTCGTAGTTAGGGTAAGTTCCGTCAATAAGGCGGCATACGTAATCCAATTGGTCAAAGGAGAACTTGGCATTGCTTTGGTTATACTCTATGGTTACTTCCGTTTCGCTTCCTGCGAGAATACCTTTGAGTAGATTTAGAGGCTTCTTAGGGATGACAAAGGAGGAAGGTTCTGCGGATTTGATATCTTGGCGCTCATATTTTACTAATTTATGAGCATCAGTGGCGGCAAAGATAAGCGCTTCTTCGGTAAAGTTGAAGAAAACCCCATTCATAATAGGACGCAAGTCATCATTTCCTGTAGCGAAGAAGGTACTCTGTATAGCAGTAGCCAAAATATGCCCTTTGAGAGTTACATGATTGGCATTTTCTATTTCTACTACGGTAGGGAACTCTTGGCTATCTAAGTAGGCAAGGGTATATTTACCATTGTTGGACACAATATCTATCGTATTGTTGTCGTTGATGATGAAAGTAAGTGCTTGTTCGGTAAAGGTCTTGAGGGTGTCAATCAAAATCTTATAAGGGACAACAATGCTTGCTGTATCGGTACTTTCTACTTCTATGATACCTTTGATAGTGGTTTCTAAGTCAGAGGCTGATACGATCAGTTTATTTTCAGATAATTCAAATAAGAAATTCTCCAAGATAGACATAGTGTTGTTGCTATTGATTACACCACCTATAATTTGGAGCTTTTTTAGTAGATACGAACTAGATACGATAAATCTCATGATATGCTTTTATGCGTTTAAAATATGTGCAAAGGTATTCCAAAAAAAGGAAACTATAAAATTTTTGACTTAATATTAAGAAAATCGTCTTTTATACCAAAATCTTATCCCTAAGCCCAATATCGTAAGAGTGAGCAAAGGTACTATAAAAGCGATTGATTTCCAATAGGTTGATTCCTTTTCTAATATTTTCTTGTCCAAGAATGCCAAAGAAACTTTCTTGTTGCGTAGGCTTAGGAAAGCGGTGTCATCAAGGAGGTAATTGACGCAGTTCTGCAAGAAAGCCTTGTTGTCAAAATACTGGTTTGTCCATTTGTCATAGCCCAGCTCTGTAGGTGCTCCCTGCTGAATATCATTGCGGATGATATCTCCATCGGAGATAACAATCATTTTGTTAGGTACGCTTTGGTCTTTGTCTTCAAGCTCAGCGATAGGCTTTACTCTATTTTTGAAAGCAGAGGTAAAACTACCCTCTAAGAGTACTGCCACTGGGAAATTTCCCTTTTCATAGCCCTCGGTAGTCTTCTCAGGAAAGTCAAGAATAATTTCCTTTGGGGTTCCTTCTGTCTTGGATAGGGGTGAGGAAGTGAGCAAAATGGACTTTTTGATACCATTGCTTAGTGTATCTATGCTACTGACGAACTGTAGGCGGATACCATCCAAGTTCTTGTTAATCATGTGGTTATTAGCCGTAAGGATCATAGGAGAATATACCCAAGGAATAGGGGTGTATTGGGTCTGGCTACCACTACCCTGAGCCACTACGATTTGGGTAAAGTACCAATCGTTAATAAGATCATAGTTCAGGCGCACCCCGTATTTGAAGAGCATATCTGTCAGGTTGAGGTTTAGGGGCATGGCCATGGTACGTCCTTGCTCGCGGAAGAGTTCTTCTAAGGAAGCTGATACAGGGTCTAAAAGCCACAACACCCGTCCTCCATTCATGATATATTGGTCAAGGACTTGCTTCTGCTCATCGGTGAAGGGTATGGTGGGTTTGGCTATAATACATAGTTGAAATTCAGAGAGTTGCTTAAGTGTCTTCTCTGGAGCGGTGGCTACTGAATCCAAGACGAAGGGCGCTAAGTGGTAGTATTGCTGTTCCAAGCGCAAAAAGTCTGCAATCTGAATATCGGGTAAGGTGCCATTGCTTCTGATAACAGCTATATTTTTCTGTTTCTCTAAAAAGAGCTTATAGAGCGCATCGGAGAAAGCATACTCTAAGTTTTGTACAGAGAACTGTATTTTTTCCTGAGAGGAAGCTCCCAATTTGTTGCGCAGTAAGGGGACTCTCTCTTGCTTGTCTCCCTTGGTGATAATAGCCCAAGGAAGGATGTATTCCTCGGAAGTTGTCGTTCCAGTGGAGGAAGTAATCATAAGGGGGGTAAAGCCTTCTGCACTTAGGGCTTGCAGTTGGCTATCTGCGTCCTTGCCCTCCAAGGGGTTGATAAATTCAAAATGAATATGCTTATTGGCGGCCTTGTATTCTTCCAATAGCTGTAGCGTTTCGGTCTGTAGGCGCTTGTACTCAGTAGGGATATTTCCCTTGAGCAATACCTTGATATCTATAGGTGCTTTGATCTTAGATATGAGTTGCAAGGTAGTAGGGGAGAGGGTATAGCGCTTGTCAGAGGTGAGGTCAAATCGCTTATATAGCAGCTGGCTCACCCCAAGGATACCTCCCAAAAGGAGTAGTAATAGGCAAATGGAGAGAAAGGGTTTCTTTATGGATTTCATTTTTTTTCAGGCTGTAAAGAAAGTTGGGTTAAGTATAAGAAAAAGAAAATAAAGCAAGAGAAATAGACTATATTTCTTGTGTCAATTACCCCACGGCTGATGTCTTCAAAATGTATCTTGAAGCCAAAAGAGAAAAGCGAATTGGGGGTAAAGAGGCCTATGAGCTCGTCCAATCCGAAGAATAGGAAGAAATTCATAAAAGTAGCGATAACAAAGGCTATAATCTGGTTCTGACTCATAGCCGAAGCAAACATGCCTACCGCTACAAAGGTAGCCCCCAGTAGGAAGAGGGCTATATAGGAGCCTATGGTACTGGCCATATCTATATTCCCCTTAGGAGCGCCTAATTGCCATACCATATATATATATACGCCTGAGAAGACCAACAAAATCAGTAGAATGGCAAGTACTGACAAATACTTAGCAAGTACTATACGCCATACTGAGATAGGATAGGTAAAGAGCAAAGGCAACATACCACTACGCTTCTCCTCGGAGATAATACGCATGGTAAGGGCAGGGACGAGAAAGACAAAGATCCATGCCGAAAGCAGAAAGAAGGGCTGCAAGGACGCAAAACCCGTTTGGAAGATATTGTATTCCCCTGATAAAACCCATAGGAATAGGCCATTGAAGAGCATAAAAGCCCCTATGACTACATAACCTATAGCAGAGGTAAAGAAATAACGAATTTCCTTTTTGAACAAAGCATTCATGCTATGATTGAGCTAATAAAATTTGGGTCAAAATTACAATTATTTTTTCACTCAGACAAAAAAATAGTTTTGAATTTTGAATTTTAGGTTTTGAATTACTAAGACCAACCACTGATAAAAATTTGGCATAATTATTGCTGTAGAGAGAGCATTTATTATTACAGAAATGAAAAGAATATTTTTATTTGTTTTTGCTCTTATGGCTTCCTTCACTCAAGCACAGAATGCCACTAAAGCCAAAGCCCTTTTGGATGAAGTATATAAAAAAGTAACGTCCTATAACAACATTTATATAGACTTCCGCTATTCCTTTGAGAATGCTAAAGAGCGTATCAAGCAAGATACCAGAGGAGATGTAACCCTTAGCGGGCAGAAGTATCTACTTAACTATATGGGAGTTACCAAAATCTTTGATGGTAAGAAAATATATACCATAGTTCCTGAAAATGAGGAAGTAACCATAGAGGATACCGAGAATAAAGACGACCAAATGATCAAGCCGTCTGAGATGCTGACTTTCTACAAAAAGGACTTTTCCTACAAATGGGATATCGTACAGCCTGTGAAAGGTCGTGAAATACAATATATAGAACTTAAACCTACCAAACCCTCTTCCGATATTAAGCTTATCTTACTCGGTATAGATACCACTACCAAGCATATCTACAACCTCATACAAGTGGGTAAGAATGAGGCGAAAACAACCATTACGATCAACGAATTTAAGACCAACCAGCCCCTAAGTGGTAATGAATTTATATTTAATGAGAGTAAATACAAAAAATTAGGATATTACATTAACAAATAAGTACTTAGGCAAGGCAAATCCCCTTTTATGAAAATACTGGATCGTTATATATTATCGCGCTTTATCTACAATTTCATTGCCTCTCTTTTTATCATTACACTGATTTTTGTTTTCCAAACCATTTGGCTGTATATAGATGAGCTGGTGGGTAAGGGACTGAGTATATTTGTGGTGATAAAATTTATAGCTCTTATGTTGCCTAATCTCATTCCGCTGATTCTGCCCCTTACGGTGGTACTGTCGGCTATCATGACCTTGGGTGCTTTGGGAGAGAGCTATGAGTTGGCGGCTATGAAAGCGTCGGGGGTGTCTTTGCTCAGGGCTTCTCGTACACTTATTGTTTTTATGATACTGCTCAGTATCGGGGTTTTCTTCACTTTTAACAACCTACAACCTTGGTCTAATAGGAAGTCGGTAGCCCTTAGAGCAAGTATTAGAAATAAGCAACCAGCACTGGCTATAAGTCAAGGGATATTCAATAATGTACAGAATTTTTCTATAAAAGTAGGCAAAAAAACAGGGGAAAATGGAGAGTTTCTCCATGATATAGTAATCCATAAGCTGAATGCTTATAAGCAAAACCGCACTGTTATAAAAGCCAAAAATGGAACTCTCTCAGGACATAAGAAGGGTTCAGATATCCTACAGTTGGTACTCAAGGACGGGGCTTACTACGAAGATGTAGATAATGACAATGCTAACTATCCTTTCGTGAAAGCAAAGTTCCAAACTCACATTCTTAATATAGATATTAGTTCGCTTAATGAGGATATCAGTTATAATGAGAATGCGGAAAAGGATTATTATAGAACAATGAATATCAGCCAATTATCCTATACTTTGGACTCCATAGTAGGGGATTATAAGCAGGAGTTGAAGGACTTCGGTGAGAACTTCTATAGGCGTACAGGGGTGAATTACCTCTCTGAAAATCAAATAGATCAGCAGTCTCCCACTGAAAAAAAGGTCAAGAGCACCACAGAGCTAATTGACCAATATAAGGGTGAGCGTACCCAAATATATAGCTTAGCCAAAGATAATATCTCTTCCTTGATCAATAATATAGATAATAACAAGGAGAATATGGAGTACCAGCAGAAACTAATCAATGTCTATCGCTTGACCCTAAGTGATAAGATTGCACTGGCCATTACCTGCTTTGTCCTCTTTTTCGTAGCGGCTCCCTTAGGGGCTGTGATCCGTAAGGGGGGAGTTGGTATGCCTTTGGTGGTGGCCATAGGATTGTTCTTGGCTTATTATTTCTCTGGACTATTGACTAAAAATATGGCAACCAATGGGAATATAAATCCCTATGTAGCCCCTTGGATTCCTACCTTTTTTTTATTGCCCTTAGGGGTATATCTTACTATCTTTGTCAATGAAGATAAGTCGGTCGGAAATTTTGGTGAACTGGTTTATAGGATAAAAAAACGCTTCTCAAAGAAAATAAAATCGTAATCAGATGTTGGATTTGTTAGGACATGCACTCTTGGATTACCAAAAGGGGGATCGCTCGGACAATGTATATGTTGAGACAAATATCTCAGAGCGGGAAATTCTCTTTCGTTCTCACTTCTTCCGTTCTTTCTCCCAAATGATTCCCTTGGAACAATTAGCGCTTACCAATGCTCAGGGGCGAGTCTTGGACGTAGGGGCGGGGACAGGCTCACATGTCCTATATCTGCAAGAAAAGGGATTGGATGTGGTGGCGCTTGATATATCTGCTTCAGCTATTGAGGTTTGTAAGCTCAGGGGAGTAAAGCAGGCTGTATGTGCCGATGTACTCGACTATAACGGCAAGTTTGACACTATTCTTATGCTAATGAATGGCATAGGAGTCTGTCAGAAACTGTCAAAGATTGATCTTTACCTGCAAAAACTAAAATCACTCCTTACACCTACAGGGCAGATCTTGGCTACTTCTACCGATATTATCTATATGTTTGACCAAGATGAAGACGGGGGCTATATTGTGCCCATAGCCGAAGATGCCGATTATTATGGAGAACTTACCTATACTATAAGCTACAAGGGAAAGAAAGATTCCTTCCCTTGGCTCTTTTTGGATTATAATACCTTGCAGAATGCGGCTTATCACAATAATCTTAGCTGTGAATTACAACAGGAAGGTGATGCCTTTAACTATTTGGCTAAGTTACAGATAGCCCAATGAAGAATTATTGTTTTATTTTCTTACTTCCTTCATAGATAGCATAATTTACCAAACGACTTTCTAACTTCCCGTTGAATAGCTTTATCTTACGAGAAGGGCGCAACCCTACTGACTTTAGGGCTTCAAGGTTAGAAGTAATAAACCATGCTTGAGTATTGGTATAACCATGCTTGAGTGTATCACCTATTTGCTGGTAGAACACTTGTGGGTTGATTTCCAATCGCTCTCCATAGGGTGGATTGAATACCATAAAGAGAGGTCTGTCATTTTCTTTCTTGGATTTGAAGAAATCTTGTTGGCGAATGGTGATATATTCACTAAGTCGTGCATTTTTTACATTTTCCTTTGCTTTCATCACTGCCGAAGGTGCTTTGTCATAGCCGTATAGCTGGTGTGAGAATTCTTTGGCCTTGCCCAGAGAACTATCAAAGATGGTTTCGAACAAATCTACATCATAATCAGCCCATTTCTCAAAAGCAAATTCCTTGCGATGGAGTGAGGCAGGAATATTGCAAGCAATCATAGCAGCCTCAATTAGGAAAGTACCACTCCCACACATAGGGTCTAAGAAATCACTTTGTCCTTCCCAGCCACTCAGTAGCAAGATACCTGCGGCAAGCACCTCGTTGATAGGAGCTATATTGGTTTGGGTACGATAGCCCCTATGGTGCAACGATTCCCCAGAGGTGTCTAAGGAGACAATAACCTTATTGTCCTTCTGAATATGTACAAACAGCTGAATATCGGGGTGTAGTGTGTCTATATTAGGGCGCTTGCCCTCTTGGGCGCGGAACTTATCCACAATGGCATCTTTGGCTCTTAGGGCCATGTACTGGGTATGGTTAAACAGGTCTGTAGCCAAAGTTACCTCTATAGCAAAGGTCTGTGTAGCAGAGAATAGCCGACTCCAATCATACTGATAGAGCTTTTGGTAATAGTCCTTCTCATTGCGTACCTCAAAAGAGTAGATAGGCTTGAGAATCTTCAAGGCTGTGCGTAGGGATAAGTTGGCCTTGTACATAAAGCCTTTATCGCCAGAGAAAAAGACACTTCGTACGCCCTTTTTTACATTCATAGCGCCTAAGGTGCGTAGTTCTTTCTCTAAAATATCTTCAAAACCAAAAAAGGTTTTGGCCACCATCGGGAAATTTTCCATATAGTAAGGAAATGAATTAGTTCGTGATTATCGCTTGAAAACAGGTAAGGTATAATAAGCACCTACTGCTATACGGTGCAACTGTTCATCAGGCAACTTCAGGGCTTCGGTATAGGTGATATGGTTACCTACATAAGCCACATAGAAGCGTAGGTCTTGACTGACAAAGGGAGCATATTGCCCTGCAAGGAAATAGATATAGTTAGTCCTTAGCTGTTCATTGAGGGTATTCCTACTACCTGTTATCTCAACTCCTAACTTGGCAGAGAGACTCCAGCGATCATCAATCTGATAGTCATAGCGGGAGACCGCACACTTATACACTATATTCTTACGCATGACAAAGGCTCCTTTTGATAGGCCATCATAGACACTCAATAGCCTTGAGGAGGTAAGTCCAAAATCAGCTCCCATATGGGAATACACCAAGTCCAAATAAGCGGTATGCTTGCCTACTTGTAGCTTGTTACCCAAGGAAACGGAGTGAGTGTAGTACCCTTGGGCAAATTGGGCTATATTATACGAATACTTAGTCTTGAACATACCATCAAAGAATATGCCATTCCAATACAGATAACATCCTATAGGTGCCTTAGAAGCTGTATAATTATCAGTAACAAAGTGGTTGCTCTCCAAGTGTTTGGCAAAGGATTGATTTACAGTATTGTGCAGCTGTACTCCTACCATATGCTGAGGATTGAGCTGATAAGAGAGTTGTGCTCCAGCCAAAAAGACATTGGCATATACACCATTGAGGTAATCAGTAAAGATATATTCGTATAGCGGATTGATATCTTGTTCAAAGGAACCCATTACCGAAAGCTGTTTGCCTAAAGTGGCTGCCCATTGTCTTTTTGCACCAAAGCGATAGGTGATATAGGCATAGTCCAAAGCAGCAGCTCCGTTATCTAATGAGGTAGTAGCAAAGGGCTTGTTCATACGAAAGCGTACCCTATAGGAGAGGGCTTTGTTGTAATCCCCTTGGATATTGATACGCGCATTATCTATCTGAAAATGAGAAGAAGAGAGTGCCTCTCGGCTATGAATATCCGAAAGGAACCCTCCTCTGAAATAGAATTCTACCTTGAGTTTTTCAGCTGAAAGTGGCTCTGTAAGTGTATCTTTCTGTGCAAAAATAAAATTTTGTACTAAAATACTTAGCGTAATGACTAATTTTATTTTTCCTGACATGATGAATTTATTTTAGTTTTCTCGCGGTAAAGTTACTGATTTTTTTAAAATTGGCAAAGCATAAGCAGCTCCTAAGGCTACTCTATGGAATTGTTCGTATGGTCTATTGAGTGTCTCAGTATAATTAACTGTATTGCCTATATATGCCCCATAGAAGCGGAAATCCTGTGTCTTAAAGGGTTCATATTGCACTGCAAGGAAATAACTATAGTTTTGGCGGAAGTGCTCACTTATTTTGTTTTTGCTTCCTGCGAGCTCTACAGCCAATTTGGCAGAAACACTCCAATAGTCGTCTATTTGATATTCGTAACGAGAGATTACCCCCTTATACACTATGTTCTTATACATAACTTTGTAGGGCAGTCCTTCGTATTGGTTAAGTACCTTGGAAGCTACTAAGGCATAGTCTGCCCCCATATGGGAGTACATTAGGTCTATGTAGGCCGAGTGTTTCCCAAAGGTAAGCTGATGACCAAGTGATATGGTATGGGTATAATAGTCTTGGGCAAACTGGGATACATTGTAAGAGTAATTGGTGTGTAGCGCTCCATCAAAGAAAGAGCCTAACCAATATACATACCCTCCAATAGGAGCTTTAGAAGCTACATAATCTCCAGCAACAAAACCATTATTCTGCAGGTGATCAGTAAAGTTGGCATTGAGTGTATTGTGCCCTTGTAAGCCTACCTTATGACGATCATTGATTGCATAACCTACTTGGAGTACCCCAAGGAAGGGATTGACGATATAAGCCAAGTAATCCCCATAGATATACTCATACAAGGGGTGAATATCCAGTTCATAGGAGCCTATCATTGCATAGCCCTTTCCTAATCTCAAGTCCCACTTGCGATCCTTACCAAAACGATAGGTAAGGAAAGCCATATCTAAGGCCACCGATGCATTATCCTGTGAGGTAGGAGCAAAAGAACGATTCAGGCGAAAACGTACATTATAGGATAAGTCCTTGTTATAGTTTCCATACATATAAATTCTCGCATCCTCCAAACGGAAAGCTGTTGAAGCAGGAGTAAGCCTTGTCTTATCCGCAGCAAAACTGCTATTGAAATAGAATTCAATATTGGCCGATTGTGCCGATTGTGCCGATTGTGCCGATTGTGCCGACTGTGCCGACTGTGGCGACAAAAGGGTGTCCTTCTCTACGGAGAAATGTATTTCTCCAAAGACATTATCTGTCATTAGAGCAAGTAATAAAAGGATAATAATCTTTTTCATATATGTTTTTTGTGCAAAAATAATAATTTATTTTTAATATTTACTAAAGCAAAACATATATTTTTAAAAATATAATTTAATTAGGACAAACGTGTCTTTATTAACATAATATGTATTATATAGAACTATAATGTAATTGAAAAAAAGAGTAACTAATGGGGTAAAAATGCTTATGCAGTGATGAATAGCTACTCACCACTGCATAGGGACATTCTCCTTAAAAATTAAAAAAATGAAACCGAAAATTATAACTTAATCGTAAGTACAGGTTTTTCAGAGTGATTTACAATATCCTCACTGATACTGCCATTGAAGATATGCATAAGTGCGCTTTGTTTGGCAGGGAACATACAGATAAGATCGCTCTGATGGTCTTCTGTAAAGTGGATAATACCTTCTTCAATAGAGAAATCACTATACATATGGATATTGTGAGAGAGTATTTCCTTATGTTCTTTAGAGAAATTATCTATCAGTACCTTTATCTCTCTGCTGGAATTGAAGTGATAAGGGGTATTGATATATACAAAGTCTATCTTAGCATCTAAGATATTGGCAAAGGCCACTGCTTTTTGGAAAGCTTCTGCATATTTTTGAGAGAAATCACAGGCAAAAATAAGTTTTTTTACCTTGGAAATATCCGTTTTGTCTTTGATGACCAAAACAGGTACGGAGGAAGTACGTACAATCTTTTCAGCATTGGAGCCTAAGAAAAGCTCTTTAGAACCTGTAGCTCCTGTGGAACCCATCACGATGAAGTCCACCGATTCATTGGCAAGTAGGTTCTTCACCGCATAGGTAAGGGCAGTGGTCTCCACCACTGTTTTTACGGTAACACCTTTGGCCTTAAGCTCATCGGAGAGTTTTTTTACATTAAGACCTGCCTCACGCATGAAGAAAAGCTCTTCAGGGAGTGCTGAGGTGGATTCTGTAACAAAGCGTCTTGGCAATTCTACACAGTGTAACAATAGAATGGTAGCGCCATTTTTCTTTGCCAAATCTACGGCTACCTCTACTGCATAATTAGAATGTTCTGAGAAATCAATAGGTACAAGAATGTTTTTCATGGTAATTGAAAATTATATGTTAGACAATATTTTTTGTTTTTCTACGCTGTAAAATTACGTTTTTTATAGATAATAAACAAACTTTGTCTGTGAAAAATTTTTAAAAAATAGAAAAATAAATATTAAAATAAATGAAAATAAAGGGGGCTTATTCACAAACTCTCCTAATTTTACTATTGTACGGTTTTTAATATGTATTTTTGCACAAGATTTAATCAAGGGACAATTTTTCGTCTGCTACCTAATTTTTTAGAATAGTGTTAGATTTTTTATATCCTATAGAAGATTTTTTTGTTCAAAAGAAATATATTTCCCAAACCATCGGAGGGAAAATAAGAAAACATACCCGAAAAGAAGGCTTACCAGACCTCTCAGGGGTACAAGTGGCTATTTTCTCACTCTCTAATAGCGAAAATATTCTGAAAAACTCATTCAGAGATGCTTTTTATAGCCTTTATTATGGTAATTGGGACATTTCATTGGCCGATTTAGGAAATATTCCCGAAGGAACCACCCAAGAAGATACTTTTGTAGCTATAAAAGAAGTAACTACCCACTTGCTCAAGCAGGGGATAATACCTATACTCTTGGCTGAAGGGACGGAGAATACCTACGCACTCTATCGCGCTTTTGATACGATGGAGCAAATGGTAAATCTTGCCTGTGTGAATGCGCTCTTTGGCTTTTCCAATGAGTATGAGATTTTTGCTGAGGATAGCTATATGAGTCGTATCCTTATGGAAACGCCTACTCAGTTGAATCATTTTACCAATATTGGTTACCAAACCTATTATAACCCTCAGGAGTCTATTGATTTACTCCAAAAGATGTTCTTTGAAAGCTACCGTTTGGGCGAGATTACCAGCTATATGGAGCAGGTAGAGCCTATCTTGCGCAATACAGACTTAGTGAGTATTGATATGACCTCGGTACAAGCCTCTGATACCGATATGCCTAAGGGATTTGTCAATGGGTTCACGGCCAGAGAGATCTGTACCATAAGCCGTTATGCAGGGCTTAGCTCACAAACTTCGGTATTGGGCATTTTCAATCCGCCTGTCTCTGAACGAGGAAAGATGCTGGTAGGGGAGGTGCTTTGGTACTTTATAGAGGGTATCAACTATCGTATCAAAGAGTTTCCTACTATTGAGGATAAGAATTATACCAAATACATAGTACTCTTAGAGGATTTCACTATAGAGTTCTATAAAAGCAATCGTACAGGACGCTGGTGGATTCTCCCCAGCGAATCCTCCAAAGGAGCCTTTATGCTGCCTTGTACCGAGCGAGATTACCAAAAAGCCCTTGAAGGGGAAGTCCCTTTGCGCTGGTGGAATCTCCATCAAAGATCTCTGAATTAAGTAAAGAATGAAGAGTGAAAAGTGAAGAGCGGCTATAGTAACTCTTCACTAACAACTAACAACTAACAAAAAGTATGCTCAAAAAACTACTTTTCTTTATAGCCTTATTCCTATCCGTAGGAGCTATTGCTCAGGATAGTATTCGTTTCAAATCTATAAGACCCCTGCCTAAGAAAAAAGACAGTATTATACTCTCTTCGCAGGATTATAAGTATATTTCTATAACACGTGATACCATAGCGATAGATACCACCCTTACGCTCAAGGCAATGTATAAGCAAAATCCTGTAAGAAAGGATATGTTTGCCTACGTACCTTTCCAGAATATGGGGCAGACCTATACGACACTGGCGTATGATTTTAAGCATACAGCACTTTCCCCACGATTGGGAATGCGAGGAAATAGTTTTTATTTTTCATCGGCCGAAGATGTCTTCTACTACAGAGTGCCCACGCCCATGACAGAATTTTCATTCAAGTCGGGACTCTCTCAAGGACAAATGTTGCAGTCTTTTTTCTCGGCAAACTTATCGCCTGAATTTAACCTTTTTGTACGTTATAATGCCCTACGTTCTTTGGGGGATTACAAGAATATCCTCTCCTCTATAGGGAATTTCTTTGCGGGCTTCTCCTATTTGTCAAAGAACGGAAAGTACTTAGTGATGTCCCACTATGCCAATGAGGAAATAGACCGCCAAGAGAATGGGGGATTGCTATACCCTGACCAATTCCATGGGGGAGATGAGCAGTTCCGCAATCGTGCCCGATTGGATATTGCCCTTTCGGACGTAACCTCTCAGCAGAATCTAAAGCGTTATTTCTTGCAACACCAGTATAATTTCCTAAGACCATCTCAGAATGGCGATTCGGAAATACTCTTGAAGCATTTGTTTGAGTATCAGACAGAGAACTATTATTATACCCAAAAAGCTGTAGCAGCGGATAACTTCTTTGGGGAGAGTTTTACCCTTAAGGATCTTCGAGACAAGCTGTCTCTTAGAGCACTGACCAACAAGCTGGGAGCGGAGCTTTCTCTGCCTTATTTGGGCAAAACATTTGTATATGGAAAGTCTTATTTTTATAATTATTTTGCCAAAGGGATCTTCATAGATACATCGGGCAACTTTATTCCACATCAGATAAAGGGAACCGATTACGGATTAGGACTTCAGTGGAAAAAGAATTACAAGGGATTCTATATCAATGCCGAAGGAGAGCAAATGATTATTGGAAAGATATTAGGAACCAAGCTCCAAGGAGATTTGTCTTACAACTTTAATGAACAAAATAAGCTATTTGCAGGGATTAATATCACTTCCAAGCTACCTAACTTTAACTTTTTACTCTATCAGAGTGATTATAAAAACTATAACTGGTATCACTTTGATAACTTTTCTAAGGAAAACATTCAGACCATCTATGGTGGTCTCCGTTCCCAATGGGGAAACCTCTCATTGGATATTACCAATATCAATAACTACACTTATTTTGAACTTAAAACCAATATCAATGGAACAAAAAAACAACCCAAACCTCAGCAATACACAGGTAATATACAGTACCTGAAACTGGTAGGAGAGAAAGAGTTTCGCTTGGGTAATTGGGGACTGGACAACACCCTGATGTATCAGCAAGTGCTACAGCAAGGAGAGCACATTTTCAATGTCCCTACCTTCACCACCCGCAATACGCTCTATTTCAGCTCCTACATGTTCAAAAAAGCAATGTATTTGCAGACAGGACTTACTTTCAAGTATTTTACCAACTATTATGCCAACGAGTATAATCCGCTTTTGGCTGATTTTCAAGTACAGACTGATCAGAAGATAGGAAACTATCCAGTAACTGATTTCTTCCTCAATGCAAAAGTAAGAACTATGCGTATCTTCTTTACTGTAGAGCACCTTGAGGCCTTACTTGGTAATTACAACTATTACGCGGCTCCTGCTCAACCTTATCGTGACTGGAAAGTGCGCTTAGGTATTATATGGTATTTCTTTAAGTAGAAATATTTCTTAAAAACTTATATACCCTAATATCATCATTATCAATGTACATATTAACCCAAAATCTTTATTTTCCTCCAGTGGAGCAAGCCGACAAAACAGGAATACTTGCCATAGGAGGAGACCTCTCCATACCACGTCTTTTGCTGGCTTATAAGAGTGGGGTGTTTCCTTGGTATAACGAGGACGAACCTATACTCTGGTGGGCTCCCCAAAAGCGTATGGTAGTGGTACCACAGCATTATACCATGCACAAGAGCATGCACAATATCTTCAATAGAAAAATATTTGACATAACCTTTAACAAAGACTTCTACCAAGTGATTACCACTTGCAAGAACATCTATCGCAAAGACCAACAAGGCACTTGGATCAGTGATGAAATAGTGGAAGCATATACCAAACTCCACGAGATGGGGCTGGCTCGCTCGGTGGAAGTATGGCAGAATAAAAAATTAGTAGGCGGACTCTATGGGGTGGATATAGGCAATGGTATCTTTTGTGGGGAGAGTATGTTCTCCAAGGTGTCCAACGCCAGCAAAGTAGCTTTCTATACCCTTCTGCAAGATCTCAAGGAAAAGGACTATTTGCTACTGGATTGCCAAGTGTATAACGAACACTTGGAGAGCTTAGGTGCCTATGAAATCCTTCGCTCTGAATATATGAAATATCTCTTAGAAGGCAATATACGTCTTAGAATCAAGAAAATGAAAGCATCATAAAATGAAAGAAGACTTTTTACATTATCAAGCCCCTACCTCTCTGTACCCCCTGGGATTAGAAGTGGCTCGTGCTGAAGGCTCTTATATCTATGATACACAAGGAAAGGCTTATTTGGATTTGGTAGCGGGAGTATCGGCTTGTACCTTAGGCCATTGTCACCCCAAGGTGGTCAAGGCTATACAAGAGCAAGCGGCAAAGTATATGCACGTAATGGTCTATGGAGAGTATGCACAATCACCAGCGGTGGACTACTGTAAGCGCTTGGCTGAAAATCTGCCTGCACCTTTGGAAACGACTTATTTGGTCAATTCAGGTACCGAGGCCATTGAGGGGAGTATCAAGCTGGCCAAGCGTGCTACGGGGCGCTCCCAAATTATAGCTGCTCGCAAGGCTTACCATGGCAATACGCAAGGCTCACTTAGTATCATGGACTATGAATTGCGCAAGCAACCTTTTCGTCCGCTCCTACCCGATGTGGCTTGGATTGAGTTCAACAATGAAGCAGAACTTCAGAAGATTACCACCCGAACCGCAGGAGTAGTTTTGGAGACTATTCAAGGAGGTGCGGGCTTTATCACCCCTGAGAATGACTACTTGGCAAAGGTAAAACAACGCTGCCAAGAGGTGGGTGCCCTGCTTATCTTGGACGAGATACAGCCAGGCTTTGGTCGTACAGGCAAGCTCTTTGGTTTTCAGAACTATAATGTAGTGCCCGATATTATAGCCATTGGTAAAGGAATGGCCAGCGGGCTGCCTTGTGGTGCTTTTGTGGCTTCTTATGAGTTGATGCACCTTTTGGCCGACAAGCCCAAGATGTCTCACATCACTACCTTCGGGGGGAATCCTGTAGTGGCAGCTGCCTCTTTGGCAACACTCAATGAGCTGCTTACCACTTCTCTTATACAGGAAACTCTTGAGAAGGAACAGCTTTTCCGCAAGCTCCTCAAGCACCCTAAGATAAAATCGGTCAATGGCAAGGGACTCATGTTAGCCGCTATTATGGAGAGCGAGGACTTGGCCAATCACATAATCCTTTATGCACACCAAAGAGGGTATATCTTCTTTTGGTTGCTCTTTGAACTTAGAGCAGTGAGAATCTCTCCACCACTGACCATTAGTAAGGAAGAGATTGAAAAGGCTTGTGCGATTATTTTAGAGGCTATAGACTGTTATAAGCCATAGGCTAATTGGAACCCAAGCGGCGGGAAATAGTGTTCCTCAGTACATTGTACTCCATTATTTCTTGGATAGCCCAAGTAGGATCACCCTTTTCGGCCTCTAATTGGATAATTTCGGCTCGGAGTTCTTCTATCTTCTTGTCAATAAGTATCTTGCGAAGATTCAGTACGATCCCATTGATTGCATAGGAAGGGTCGGCTTCCTTAGACTTTACCTCTACTCCTTTATCACTCCAGCTATGTAGGCGGATTTCTTCCTCCTGAGCTTGAAAGGTGGCGATAATGGAAGCCATGGAGACAGGAAGCTCATTGATAATGGTTGAAATATCCTCAAGGCCGTGTTGATATTTGTCTATAAAGAAAGTATATATTTCCTTGAACTCCGCTGTGGAGAGTTCTATCTCATCGGCTTGGAGTTCAAGGAATAGTTTTTCATACACCTTTGCTTTTTGGCTGATTTCCTGTACTTTTTCTTCTCCCGTCTCAGGATCGTAGTATATGAATTTGTCCTCAAAGACACATTCTTTAGGCCCATAGAGTAGCAGATACTTAATCAGCTCCTTCTCCAAATGGAAGATGCGGGGCAGGCGCTCAGGAGTTTTCACCGCAGCCATAGGTGTTTCCTTTTGCGCTCTCTTCACCTCTTGTTGTGCCTTTAAGAGCTGTTGCTGATTCATTTGCGCCAGCGAAGCGAAGAGTACCTCCTCGGATATTTCCATGATTTTGGCGCATTCCCTTACATAGATTTCCCTTTTGATAGGGTCGGAGATCTTGGAAATACTCTCTATCATACTGCGAATGGTATCGGCACGCTTCATAGGGTCGTCCTGAGCTTCTTCAATGAGCAAAGAGGCCTTAAAGCGGATAAAGTCCTGTGTATGTTCGCCGAAATAGGCTTGTATTTCTTCTAAGGAATTACTTTTGGCAAAGCTATCAGGGTCTTCTCCTTCGGGAAAGGTACAAATACGTACATTCATACCCTCGGCAAGAATCAGATCCACTCCACGGATAGCCGCTCTTAGCCCTGCTGCATCTCCATCATAGAGAATGGTAACATTGGGGGTAAGTCGGCGTATAAGACGTATCTGCTCTTGAGTGAGGGCTGTACCGCTGGAGGCCACTACATTCTTGATACCGCGCTGGTAGAGCTGTATCACATCGGTATAGCCTTCTACAAGGTAGCAATTGTCTTCCTTGGCAATAAAGGGTTTGGCCTGAAAGATACCATATAATATATTACTCTTGTGATAGATATCGCTCTCAGGAGAGTTCAGATATTTGGCTTCTTTTTGCTTTTCCTTGGAGAGGATACGCCCACCAAAACCCAAGACCCGCCCACTCATGGAGAGAATGGGGAACATCACTCGTCCCTTGAAACGATCTATCTTACGACCCTTCTCAGTGGTAATAGTAAGCCCTGTTTTTTCTAAATAAGCGACGTTCATTCCCTTGGCTATGGCTTCATCGGTCAGCGCACTCCAGCTATCAAGGGAGTAACCGAGCTGGAAAGTAGCTATAGTTTCATCGGTAAAGCCTCGTTCCTTGAAGTAAGTGAGTCCCAAGGCCTTGCCCTCTTCAGAGTCTAAGAGAATTTGCTGGAAATAATCACGAGCAAATTCGCTCACCAAGTATAATCCCTCTCGCTCATTGGCTTTGTTTTTCTCCTCTTCATTCTGTTGGGTTTCCTCCAGCTCTATATTATATTTTTTTGCCAAATAGCGAATGGCCTCTACATAAGAGAAGTGCTCATGTTCCATGAGGAAAGCAATAGCATTGCCGCCTTTTCCGCTACTGAAGTCCTTCCATATTTGCTTGGCTGGAGATACGGAAAAACTCGGCGTACGCTCATTGGTAAAGGGGCTCAACCCCTTATAGCCAGAGCCAGAACGCTTGAGTTGGATAAAGTCGCCTATGACTTCCTCCACCCGAATGGCATCATATACCTTGTCTATGCTTTCTTTAGTAATCACGTTCTCAAAGGGTTATATTTCGTATAATTCAATAGGGAAGCCGTCGGGGTCTTCCAAGAAAGTAAAGCGCTTGCCTGTGTATTCATCTTGGCGTATGGCCTCACAAGCCACCTTTTGACTTTCTAAGTAAGAAATAGATGCCTCTAAGTCTCTCACAGCCAAAGCCAAATGCCTACCTCCACAAGCCTCTGGTCGGCTGATGCGCTTAGGGGGCGAAGGAAAGGAAAACAATTCCAAAACATATTCCCCATTGAGACACAAGTCTAACTTAAAAGACTGTCTTTCTGCTCTATAATGTTCAGCCTGTATGGTAAAAGGTAAGATTTCTGTGTAAAAATGCTTTGACAGCTTGTAATCGCTACAAATAATCGCAATGTGGTGTATTTTTTCTATTTTCATTTTCAGTTATCATTAGTCATTAGTCACTATAAAGTACTTCCTCCAAGAACAATGCATGCCCAGGAACGGAATAGCCTGCTTGAGAACGATTTTTGCTCAGCAGGACTTGCTCGAAGCCCTCCAAGGTCATTTTCCCTGAGCCTACCTCCAAGAGCGTTCCCACAATGGCGCGTACCATATTGCGCAAGAAGCGATCAGCAGTGATTCTAAAGATAAGCAACGCCCCTTCTTGTCGCCAAAAGGCCTCTGTCAGATGACAGATATAGGTTCTGACATCGGTATTAGCTTTTGAAAAACATTGAAAATCAGTATGTCTTAAAAGCGTCTCAGAAGCCTTATTCATTAGGACAAGGTCAAGGGGGTAATGTATATAATAATGTTGCTCATACCCAAAGGGGTCTTTCTCCGTGCAGATGAAATACTGATAGGTACGAGAGCGGGCATCAAAGCGAGCATGGGCATCGTCTTTGACAGGAAAGATCGCCTTGATAGCAATGGTTTTGGGGAGAAAGGAGTTGAGCTTTTTTACTAAATTTTCAGGTAGTGGCGCCTCATGGTCAAAATGAGCATAATAGTCTCTGGCATGTACTCCAGTATCGGTACGGCCAGCCCCCACTATGGAGATTTCAGTGCGTAGCAGTAAGGACAAGGCGCGTTCTATCTCTTCCTGCACCGAGGGGGCTTTGGGCTGTCGCTGCCAACCATTGTAATCTTTTCCATTATAGGAGAGTCGTATAAAATAGCGCACTATACTTGTTTTTCAGTTAGTTAAAAAAGTCCCTCTATACTGCCCTTTCCCTCACGAATCAGCTCAGGAACCCCAGTGGAAAGGTCTATGATAGTGGAGGGCACATTGTCCCCATAACCGCCATCTATGACAATATCTACCTTGTCTTGCCATTTTTCAAAGATTAGTTCGGGGTCGGTGGTGTATTCCACAACCTCGTCTTCGTCATAGATAGAGGAGGAGACAATCGGATTGCCCAATTTCTGTACCAAGATACGGGCAATGTTATTATCAGGCACACGAATCCCTACTGTCTTTTTCTTTTTGAACTCTTTAGGAAGGTTGTTATTTCCAGGTAAGATAAAGGTATAAGCCCCTGGCAATGCACGCTTGAGGAGCTTGAAGGTGGCCGTATCTATCTGTTTTACGTAGTCGGAGAGGTTGCTCAGATCAGCACAGACAAAAGAAAAGTTGGCTTTGTCCAACTTTATGCCCTTAAGGTGTGCGATACGCTCCAAGGCCTTGCTATGAGTAATGTCACAGCCCAGCCCATAGACAGTATCGGTAGGGTAGATGATCACCCCGCCATCTCTGAGGCACTCTACAACCTTCTGTATCTCCCGATCATTGGGATTCTCTGGATATATTTTGATGAATTTCGCCATTTTTTTCAAGATATTAAAGAGTAAGCAAATTGCCATTTGCCCCTACAAAGGACAAAATTACAATAAATAATTAAAACTATCGGATATGGTGCGTTAAAATTTTTATTTTCACATAGTTGATTATCAATATATTGCTATTTAATTTTTCAATCGTTAAGACATGTTTTGGAAAAAAACAACAACTATCTCAAGAATAATAAATAAAAAATCGTACTTTTGCCGAAATTTTCGTAAATGGTAACCATAGACCAATTCAAGGAACTTAGCCAACGGGTAGAACGCTTAGAGAGGTATCTCCAAATTGACAAAAAGAAGATTGAAATTGCCAATGAAGAGGAGAAAACCTTAGCGCCTGACTTTTGGGACAACCCCAAAGAGGCACAGCTATTAGTTCAAAAGATCCAATCCCAAAAAAAATGGGTAACCGATTACGAAAAAGCGGTGGAAATGGTGGAAGAACTCCAAATCATGCTGGAATTCTATAAGGAAAACGCTATTTCAGCTCAGGAAGTGGAGGATTTCTACGGGCAGGCACTTCATCACATAGAGAATATAGAGTTCCGTAACATGCTCTCCGACGAAGGTGATGCCCTGAGTGCAGTGCTACAAATCACCGCAGGTGCTGGAGGTACCGAGAGTTGCGACTGGGCTTCTATGCTTATGCGTATGTATATGATGTGGGCAAACAAGCAGGGCTTTTCTGTCAAGGAACTCAACTACCAAGAGGGCGATGTGGCAGGGGTAAAAACCGTAACCTTAGAGATAGATGGAGAATTTGCCTTTGGCTACCTCAAAGGGGAAAATGGGGTACACCGTTTGGTGCGTATCTCTCCCTTTGATAGCAATGCCAAGCGACATACCTCCTTTGCCTCGGTATATGTATACCCCTTGGCCGATGATACGATAGAAATAGAGATTAACCCCGCGGATATCTCCTTTGAGACCATGCGCTCCAGTGGGGCAGGAGGACAGAATGTCAATAAAGTAGAAACAGCCGTACGTCTTCGCCACCACCCTACAGGCATTATCATAGAGAACTCCGAGACCCGTAGCCAGTTGGACAACAAGAATAAGGCTCTCCAATTGCTCAAATCGCAACTCTATGAGATAGAACTCAAAAAACGCCAAGCCAAGCGCGACGAGATAGAAGCTAACAAGATGAAGATAGAATGGGGTAGCCAAATCCGTAACTATGTGATGCATCCCTATAAGCTGGTCAAGGACGTTCGCTCAGGCTACGAAACTACCAATGTAGATGCAGTGATGAATGGTGAATTAGATGATTTCCTAAAAGCATACCTCATGCTCATGGGACAACAAAATAATGATTAATTGTTAATGGTTAATTGTCAATGGCTAAAGGTCAATTGTCAATAATTAATAAATTAGTCGTTACAGAATGATGAGTACTATAGTAGCTCCTATCCACAGAGGAAAAGTCTTTTTTCAATTAGAAACGTGAGAAATTCCAAATACTGAGAGTTATTTATACAACTTGAGGCATTTGGGAATAAACAATTATCAATTGACAATTAACAATTAATAGAGATGGCGAAAAATTTAGTAATTGTAGAGTCTCCTGCCAAGGCGAAAACCATTGAGAAATTTTTGGGCAGTGATTATAAGGTGATGTCCAGTTATGGGCATATTGCTGACCTCCCTGATAAGGAATTAGGGGTGGATGTACAGCATGGTTTTAAGCCTCAGTATATAGTATCTGCCGATAAACGAACTCTTGTGAAGAGCCTCAAGGAAGAAGTAAAGAAAGTGGATACTGTATGGTTGGCTTCTGATGAAGACCGTGAGGGAGAGGCCATAGCGTGGCACTTAGCCGAAGAACTCAAATTGCCACAGGAGAAAACCAAGCGTATTGTGTTCAACTCCATTACTAAATCCGCCATAGAACACGCCATAAAGAATCCACGTGGCATAGACTATAACTTAGTCAATGCCCAGCAAGCACGCCGTGTGCTTGACCGCTTAGTGGGATATGAACTCTCCCCTGTACTGTGGAAAAAGATACGCAAAGGGCTATCAGCAGGACGCGTACAATCAGTATCGGTACGCCTGATTGTGGAGCGCGAACGTGAAATACAGGACTTCAAGAGTGAAGCCTCCTACAAGGTTACCGCCGAATTCCTCACTGCTGAAGGCAAGCTTATCAAGGCCCATACCAATAAGTCTTTCCCTAACAAAGAAGCAGCCAGCGCATTCCTACAGCAGCATATAGGAGCTACCTTTACAGTGGGTAGTTTGGAAACTAAACCCACCAAAAAATCTCCTGCACCTCCCTTTACCACCTCTACCCTTCAGCAGGAGGCTTCCCGCAAGCTCCATTTCTCCGTATCCAAGACTATGCAACTCGCTCAGCGATTGTATGAATCAGGACTTATCACCTATATGCGTACCGATAGTGTAAACCTATCCCCAGAGGCACTCGCCGCTGCCCAGCAGGAGATCACCCATGCTTACGGAGCCAAATATAGCAAGACCCGACAATATACCTCTCACTCCAAGGGTGCCCAAGAAGCACACGAGGCCATTCGCCCTACCGATATGGCAGCTCATACTGTAAAAGCAGAAGCAGACCAAGTGCGCCTATACGAACTTATCTGGAAGCGTACCATTGCCTCCCAAATGAGCGATGCACAATTAGAGCGCACCCAAGTGAAAATCAATGCCAGTACCCACTCCGAACCGTTCTTAGCCAGTGGCGAGGTAATCACCTTTGACGGCTTCCTCAAGGTATATCTTGAGGGTCGGGACGACGAAGAGGAAGAAAATGAAGGCATGCTACCAGCTATTAAGGTAGGGGAGGTACTCACCAGCAAACATATTACAGCTACTCAGCGCTTTACTCGCCCTCCTTTCCGCTATACAGAAGCCTCCTTGGTCAAGAAGTTAGAAGAGCTCGGTATTGGTCGTCCTTCCACTTATGCCGCAACTATCTCCACCATACAGAACCGTGGCTATGTAGAGCGTAGTAATATAGAAGGGGAAAGCCGTCCTTACCTACAACTCTCCTTGGTCAAGGAAGAGATCAAAGAAAAGAAACTTTCTGAGAATGTAGGAGCTGATAAGGGCAAACTCATTCCCACCGATATAGGTATGATTGTCAATGACTTTCTCATTACCCACTTTGACAATATTGTAGATTACAATTTTACAGCCAAGGTAGAGGAGGAGTTTGACGACATAGCCACAGGCAAGGAAGATTGGTCAAAGATGGTAGGACGTTTTTACGATACTTTCCACCCTACTGTAACTGATGTAGAGCAAAATGCGGTACGAGAGACAGGCGAACGCTTTTTAGGTACTGACCCTGCTACAGGAAAGCCCGTAAGTGTGCGTCTTGGTCGTTATGGTGCTATGGTACAGATAGGCTCAGTAGAGGACGAGGAGAAACCCCGCTTTGCTAGTCTTTTGCCTCACCAGTCTATAGACACGATTACCTTTGAAGAAGCTATGAAGCTCTTTGAACTACCCCGCAAGTTGGGTGTATACCAAGGTAAGGAAGTAGAAGCCAACATAGGGCGCTTTGGCCCTTATATCCGTTTTGGGGATAGCTTTATTTCCTTAGATAAGTCCTTAGATGTCTTTTCTGTAACCTTTGAAGAAGCCAAGGAGGTCATTGAGCAAAAACAAAAAGCCGATGCTCCTATCTCGGTATATGATGGCAAGGAAGTAACCAAAGGGGTAGGTCGTTTTGGTCCCTTTATCAAGTGGAACAATATCTTTATCAGTGTCAGCAAGAAATACAACTTTGACAACCTTTCTCAGGAAGATATAGCCGCTCTTATTGAAGAAAAGCTCAAGAAAGAATCTGAGAAAGTAGTCAAGGAATGGCCAGAAGAAGGCATCCATATAGAGAAAGCTCGCTGGGGACGCTATCACCTTATCAAAGGAAAAACTAAAGTAGAGCTCAGCAAAGACACGGATATAGAAGCCTTTACCTTAGCTGATGCTCAGGCGCTTTTAGCACCCAAGGAAAAGCCTAAGAAGACCACCGCTACCAAGAAAACTACCACCAAAAAAGCCCCTGCTAAGACAGCTACTAAGCCCGCAGCCAAAAAGACTGCTAAGAAATAGAAAATAGTTTCAAAATTTAACATATAAAAATATTTCTATTTCAGAAATTATTACTATCTTTGCCCAGTCAATAAAATAATAATAAGGCTAAGAATTATGAATACTTTAAGAGTTCAACGCAACGCAACGCAACGCAACGCAACGCAACGCCAGCCCTTATTATGTCTTAGCTTAAGCAATTCGTATATAAAAATATTTGAGAAAGCAAGCCTGCTTACGAAATTTTTTCGTGAGTAGGTTTGCTTTTTTTGAACTAATAGCTATCCGAAGAGTTGTGTTTATATAAGGCGAATCCCGAAAAGCCTGTAATAGAGTAGGGAAGAAGATTAAAATCTTTTAGAATTATGTTTGAATTAATTTTTGAAGCATTAAAAAATATTGATGGGACATCAATAAAAAAAGGAGATTTAGTAAAAATGGTACAAGACACAACTTTAAATCCATTTTTTAAAGATGCAGGAAAGGTAGCGAAAGAAGCATTAAATTATTCAGGTGATGCTTCTAAAATTGCTCATGCTTTCAAGCAGTTATCAATTAAGAAAAAATAGTTGATTTAGGTACTTCAACTACTACCCCTACAAAGTACTAACGAATTTTGTGTTATAGTCTTTGTAGGGGTAATTTTATATAAAAAAATGAGCTTATTAAATTAGTTAGATTTTGGCAATAAAACAAATTTATTGCCAAAATCTAATATAATAAAATGATAACCAGAAGCTCGTAATAAAAGGAATACATTCCTAAATTCTATTTCTATAAACAACTCAAAATTCAAGGCTTATAACTCAAAACTCTTTTCAATGTAGTCTATGATTTTCCCTCTATCTTCTTTGTAGTCAAACCATTGCACGTCGGTAGATTTCTTAAACCAGGTGAGTTGGCGCTTGGCAAAGCGACGGGTGTTCATCTTGGCATTCTCTATAGCTTCAACAAGAGTAGCCTTACCGTCCCAGAAGTCAAAGAACTCTCGGTAACCTACCGTCTGTAAGGCGTTAAGATCACGGTAGGGGAGCAGCTGCTCTATCTCTTGTAGCAGTCCTGAGCGGAGCATCACTTCCATACGTTGATTGACACGCTCGTAGATCACCTCCCGCTCGGCACTTAGGCCTATGGTAATAGGGGTAAAGTCACGCTGAGAGGTTTTCTGCTGTAAGTAATAAGAATAAGGCTGGTCGCCACTAAGGCATACCTCCAAGGCGCGTATGATACGCTGGGGGTTTTGCAAATCTACTTTGTCATAATAGGCGGGGTCTAACGCCTTGAGTTGCTGTTGTAGGGCAGTGATACCATTTTCTTTATGCAATTGGTTCAGCTGCTCACGTACGCCTTCTTTTGTAGGGGGGAAATCGTCTAAGCCCTTGAGTATGGCATCGTTATAGAGGCCGCTGCCTCCTACCATAATGATAATAGGTTTTCTAAGGAAGAAATCAGATAGGAAAGCGGTTGCTTCTCGCTCGAAATCACCTACTGAATAAGTGTCAAAGATACTTTTGTGTTGGATAAAGTGATGAGGGACAGCAGCCAATTCTTCTGGGGAAGGAACGGCGGTGCCTATACACATCTCTTTGTAGAACTGGCGGGAATCACAAGAGAGGATTTCTGTGTCAAAGTGTTGGGCTAAGGCTATGGCCAAAGCCGTTTTTCCTATGGCTGTTGTACCTACTATATTAATTAAGAAATTCATGGGGGTCTCTTTGGTAAGTCAAGTATTTTTTGTATTTTTGCAAAAGTATAATTTTTCTAGGACATATGTATCTAAAAAATGGATTTTTTGTCAAGAACCAATGGTTTTATATATTACCTATTGGATTATTTTTCTTGATCAATGTCAATGCTTTCTTTGCACCTGAAGTGGATCTTAAGCCGCTCATCGCGCAAATGGGGGAGTTACCTTTTTTTGTGATGAATGTAGGGATCTTTCTTATTTTCTTTTTGGGATTGTTCTTTATAGTCAAGTTTATACACCAGCAACCTATAGTCAAATTCACCACTGGGCGAAAAAGGATAGACTGGGGGCGTATATTCTTTAGTTTTTCCCTATGGGGAGGCTATTTGGTACTACAAACAGGGCTTAGCTACCTACTTTTCCCTGAGGATTATCAGTGGAACTTTCAGCCAGCGCCTTTTTTTACCTTGCTACTGCTCTCTATGCTGTTTATTCCCTTTCAGGCAGGCTTTGAGGAATATTTTTTCAGGGGCTATTTTCTACAAGGAGTCTCTATTTTGTCCAAAAGGCGTTGGGTACCCCTTGTGCTCAGTTCTTTGTTCTTTGGTTTGGTACATATAGCCAACCCAGAGGTTTCCCAAATGGGCTATGGCTTTTTGGTTTTCTATATCAGTTCAGGTCTTTTCTTAGGAATTATCACCCTTATGGACAATGGATTGGAACTTGCTTTGGGTTTTCATATCGCCAATAACTTCTTTATCTCCATTCTAACCACCTCCTCTTGGAGTGTGTTCCAAACCCCCTCTTTGCTTAAGGAGGTAAGTACGCCTGAGGTTACACCACTCTATGCTATTGACTTCTTTCTGCCCTTACTCATACTGCTCTTTATCTTTGCTAAGAAATATCGTTGGAACGATTGGAGAACAAGGCTTTTCGGTAAGATTAACTAATGTCATGGATGCACTTGTAAAAAAACACTTACATAGCCAAGCGAAGATTGGAGGGGTTTCTTGTGATACACAGGGATTGGAACAGTTAGTAGTTTCATGGACAAAGAGTAAGGAAGTCTACCTACAGAAAACAGCCCAATTCCTCTCAGAATGGTTGTCTCCTCAAGAGACCATAACATTACATACCTCAGGCACAACAGGTATTCCTAAGCTGATTACCGTCAAGAAAGCCTATATGATTCGTTCAGCGATGCTTACAGGAGCTTTCCTACAGCTGCATGCGGGAGATAGCTCCCTTTGCGTGTTGCCTACCGACTATATTGCGGGTAAAATGATGATTGTCAGAGCCTTGGTATTGGGGCTTTCTTTGGAACTACTTCCTCCCAGTAGTACGCCCTTTGCGACTACTCCCCACAATTTTGACTTTGTCGCGCTGACGCCCATGCAGGCTATGAAATCCCTAAGCGAACTCCATAGGGCAAAGAAGATTATCTTAGGCGGTGCACCTATCTCGGCAGCTATGGAAGCCCAGTTACAGGAGATTCCTACCGAGATTTATGCCACTTATGGTATGACTGAAACAGTTTCTCATATAGCCTTGCGCCCCATAGCTCCCAAAGAGCGGCATAGCATGGTATATACCACGATAGGGGAGAGTAGGGTCTGGCAGGATGAGCAGGGTTGTCTTGTGATTCATTGCCCTGAAGTGGCCGAAGGGGAAATCCACACCCATGATGTGGTACGCTTACATGGAGCACATGCTTTTGAGTGGCTGGGACGTTTGGATAATATCATCAATTCAGCAGGAGTGAAAATCTATCCAGAAGGGGTTGAGCGCAAGCTCTCATCGTTTATCTCCGATAGGTTTTTTATTTGGAAAGAGCCTGATGAACTATTGGGAGAGCGGGTGATTCTTTTGGTAGAGGGTAGGGAAGCGGACTATCCTCATCTGTTGGAGAATTTACAAAAAGAAACCGTATTTTCTAAGTACGAACTTCCTAAAAAAATATATTTTCTCCCTCATTTTCAGCTTACTGCATCAGATAAAATCCAAAGAGAGGCTACAGCGAAGTTACTTTTGTAACTTAAAGTGAATATTCTTATAATCAGGTTCTACGTGAATTAGTACCGAGGCAATAGAGGGAATTTGCCGTTGTAGGCTATCCTTGAAAGCATGCGCGATGTCATGGCCTTTCTTTACACTAATATTCCCATTGACAATAATATGGATATCTACACAATAGGACATGCCTGTTTTCCTAATATGGCACTTTTCTACAGCCAATACACCTGGTACATCTTTGGATAACTCTCTGATTCTCTGTGATAAATCATCATACATATCTTCATCTAAGATCTCCGCAAGGGCAGGGCGGAAGATCAAATAAGCATTGACCAATATAATCCCCGAAGCAACTAATGCTGCCCAGTCATCAGCCGTCTCATATCCTTCTCCACAGAGCAGAGCGATACTAATACCTATAAAAGCAGCTACGGAAGTAATCGCATCTGCCCTATGGTGCCAAGCATCGGCCTTGAGGGAGGTACTACCTATCTGTTTGCTGTTTCTCAGGACAATACGAAAACTTATTTCTTTCCATAGGATAATCCCCCCTAGGAGTAGCAGTGTCCAAGCCTTAGGACTAGAGTGGGGGATAAGTATATTTTGATAACTCTGATAGGCAATCAGTAGGGCGGAGGCCACAAGCAGAGCTACGATGATAAAGGTAACCAAAGGCTCTATCTTCCCATGTCCGTAAGGGTGGTTTGCATCGGCTGGTCTTTCTGCATACTTGAGACCAAGAAAAACTAAGAAGGATGAAAACACATCGGAAACCGACTCTATCCCATCGGCTATAAGCGCATAAGAATTCCCGAATACCCCTGCACTAATCTTTATCCCTGCCAAGGCTAAGTTGGCAAAGATACTAAAAAAAGCAGTTTGGTGGGGGGCATGTTTTTCCATGACACATTTTTTATGGTTAAAATAACCGCTAATAAGCACACAAAGGTAATGAAAAAAATCAGC
>ERZ772973.193-NODE-193-length-36701-cov-140.943_pt1 | contig 36701 bp, 28 predicted proteins | sample MGYA00580672_ERZ772973 | MGnify/ENA primary metagenome ERZ772973 (study PRJEB29015, sample SAMEA2737938) | human oral metagenome | biome: human oral; feature: human-associated habitat; material: dental | place: China | collected 2152 ...
ACAGAGCCACCATGCGGCGAATCTGTCCATATGGGACGACTTTGAATCACGGCAGCCGCACCGCGGTCTACAAAAGCCCAGGTCATCGCCCTGTTACTTCCAGATACCGGATCCAATCAACCGCCAAAGCCGTCCCATCTGGACAAAACGGACACACCTCAATCCACACCCCCCACTCCAGCGAGACACACTTTGATGATGTTTGACATCATTTACGTATGGATAAGTCATCCAGAATCGAGGGACTGCTGGCGCGTCTCGCCGCTCACCAGGGAGCAGCGCGCCTGGACACGCTGTGCAGCACGCGGGCCGAACGTCGTCTTGTTACCCGAGCCGCCGCCGATGGGCTCATCACTCTTCACCCGAACCACGTGGCCGCGCTGAAGAGCGCCGACCCTCGTTTCATCCTCTGCCGACGCATCAGGGGTGTCATCACCTGCTCCCATGCGATGCAGCACTACGGCCTGCCACTGCAATCAGCGCCCACAACGTTGCATATCGCCGTCCCCTGCAACCAGGGTCACATACCGGACGCAATCGGGCGCGTCGTCACCCATCGGTTGAGCGGCCTCATTCTCCCCGCCGCAGATGCGGCACCGGTGGCACCCGTAGAGCAGGCACTCATCTGTTACCTGCGTTGCGCGGATGAGCTTGATGCACTCATCGCACTCGATGCATCCTTTCGACTTGGTCTGACTACCCGCCCTCAGCTCGAGAGCCTCCTACAGGGTCCGCGGAACCGCCGCTCCCGTAAGCTTGTGTCGCGCTCGAATCCCGATGCTCGTTCTCTCCTGGAGACGATCGCCCGTTACGAGCTGGAAGAGGCCGGATACCGGCCAGCGACGGCAGTGTCCGTCCCCGGTGTCGGAGAGGTGGACCTGGTGCTGACAGCTCACCCACAAGACCTCGTCTCCGGCCTCACGCCCGACACCAAGGCGCTTCGAGCAGGCAGCCACCCGGCGCTTCTCGTTGAGACGGACGGCTACGCCTTCCACTCCTCCCGTCTCGACTGGGAGCACGACCACCTGCGCGACCAGGCCGCGATCAGCGCAGGCCACGTTCCATTGCATCTGACCAGCCGACAGGTCCTACAGCACGGCACAGTGGAGATTGTCGCCCCTGTCGCCATGCGCATGGGGATCATTCCGATCATCCACTCCAGGCGGGGCCATGGCGCCCTCACCCCATAGGTTCCAAGCAGGACGGGCACGGCAGACAAACCGGGAAAGTCGCCACATGGATCATTGACGGACGCAGACTGCCGCATCTACCCGCCCCAGGAGTCAGACGTTCCGACTCCTGACCCACGGACGTATGACTGCAGCATGTCCTCAGGGGCACGACCTCGACAGAGCCACCATGCGGCGAATCTGTCCATATGGGACGACTTTGAATCACGGCAGCCGCACCGCGGTCTACAAAAGCCCAGGTCATCGCCCTGTTACTTCCAGATACCGGATCCAATCAACCGCCAAAGCCGTCCCGTCTGGACACTTTCAGGGCTCGGGCGCCCTCTGTAGGCTCGGCGCGTGAGTCGCACCAGTGCCCCCGTCATCGTCTCCTGCGCCATGTCCGAGGAGGCCCAGCCCTTCCTGGACGCCCTGCCCGAGCACGCAGCGGCCCAGGCACCGACCCTGCCGGGGTCTGCGCAGGCCTGGTCCCTCCAGCTTCCCGACGGCGAGCGCGAGCTTATCCTGGTGCGCAGCGGCATCGGGCTCGTCGCAGCCGCGAGCGCGCTGGCGGCGATCCTGGCTCAGGTCCGCCCCAGCGCCGTCGTCTCAGCAGGAACCACCGGCGGGCTCGGCCGCCAGGTGGAGGTCGGCGACGTGTGCGCCTCAGCGAGCCTGGCCTACACCGATGCCGACGCCACCGCCTTCGGCTACGCCCGCGGCCAGACTCCAGGCCAGCCGGAGACCTTCGCCGGGGACCCGAACCTGTTGGAGCGCCTGGAGCAGGTGGGCCCGGGCGCCCTGCGCAGGGCCACGGCGTCATCGGGTTCGGCGCGGCTGCGCGTCGGTCAGATGCTGGCCGGCAACTCCTTCGTGACGGCCGCGAACGTGGCCGACACCCGCGAGGTCTTTCCCGCTGCGCTGAGCACGGACATGGAGTCGACGGCGCTGGCGCAGGTGGCCGCGAGCGCCGGCATCCCCTTCGTCTCGGTGCGCGGCGTGTCCGACCTGTGCGGCCCCGAGGCGGGCCAGGACTTCCACATCGCCGCCGAGGAGGCCGCCGCCCGCAGCGCCGCGGTCGTCCTGGCCCTCCTGAGCTGAACCGCAGACGGTCCCGAGGCTCACCGGCGCGAGTCGCGCTGCGGCGTGAAGGCCGATGTCGGGCAGCCGAGCCGGACTCACCGACATTTTCTTCATAGATAACCTGGAGCCGCGTCGTTTGTGAAGAAAATGTCGGTTTAGTCGGCCTGGCGCAGGCGGGCCTCGACGCGCTCGACCTTCGCGGTCATCTGGCCGGTCCAGCCGGGGCGGATGTCTGCCTTGAGGACGAGCGCCACGCGCGGACTCACCTCGGCGACCGCCGCACAGGCCCGTTTGACCACGTCCATGCACTCGTCCCACTCGCCCTCGATCGTGGTGAACATCGACGTCGTCTCGTAGGGCAGCCCCGAGTCGCGCACCACGCGCACGGCTCGGGCCACCGCCTCGGAGACCGAGCCGTCGGGCGCATCGGTGGTGGTCGGGGACACGGAGAAGGCGACAAGCATGCGGCCAGGCTAGCCCCGCGGCGCCACCCGGGCCGCCGCTCCGACCGTTCTTGCCTTTGAGCGCGCTCGAAGTCCTACGGTCTGCATCATGACCAGCACGACCGCTTCGGGTAGCGAGCCCGACGACGCCCGGCTCCGCGAGGCGCTGCGGCTCGCCTTCGTCCCACCCAGCGACGACGTCGGACCGGCAAACGGCCCCGGTGCGGCCGGATGGGACATCGCGACCACCGCCGACCGCCTGGGGGTCAGCGCCCACACCTTGCGCTACTACGAGCGGATCGGCCTCGTGCGGGTGGAGCGCGACGCCTCCGGGTACCGCCGCTACGACGCCGCGGGTGTACGGCGTCTGGTGTTCCTCACCCGGATGCGGACCTCGGGCATGTCGATCCGCGACCTGCAGCGCTATGTCGACATGGTCGAGGCCGGCCGGGACACGGTGCCCGAGCGCCTGACCCTGCTTACCGAGCACCGTGACGGGCTGCGAGCCCGGATCGACGAGCTCCGGCTCGCACTGGCCGCCACCGAGTACAAGATCGCCACCTACATGCGAGACCTGGAGGAGCAGGCCACCACGCACAACATCAACACTTCCGACACTGACAAGGAGAACCCCTCATGACCGCTGAGCCCACTCACCCCCAGCACGACGTCAGCAGCCCCGAGAACCTGGCCCGGCGCGAGCGCGGCCTGGAGGTCGCCCGCTCGGTCGACGGCGAGGCCGCCCAGACCGTCATCGACTCGCTGGCGGACATCAGTCCGGCGCTCGGCCACCACATCGCGGCCTTCGGTTTCGGGGACGTCTACGCCCGCCCCGGGCTCGACCCGCGCAGCCGCCAGCTCGTCACGATCGGCGTGCTCACGGCCCTGGGCGGCTGCGAGCCGCAGCTGAGGATCCACATCGGGGCCGCCCTCAACGTGGGCCTGACCCGCGAGGAGATCATCGAGGCGATCCTGCACGCCTCGGTCTACGCCGGCTTCCCGCGGGCGCTCAACGCCACCTTCGTGGCCCGCGAGGTCTTCACCGAGCGCGACGCCGCCGACTGATCGTCCGCATCGGCTGGTGTCGCGGCGGCCTCAGCAGGTCGCGAAAGAGGCGTGCGTGTCCAAATCGGTGACAAAGGCGGGCTCCGGGTACACACCACCACAAAGAAACCGCATGATTCCGCGGTTCCGTTGACGGCCTGATCGGGCCGCAGGTTCCTTTGTCACCGATGTGGACACCTCTGGACTCACTCGGCCAGGATCCGGCGGCTCGAGAGGCACTCCCTCGTGCACCGCCGCCTGGATCCGCGCCTACAGCGCCACGAGGACCTGGACCATGACGATCTTGACGACGATGGCCAGGGCGAACAGGGTCGCGTAGCCGGCCTCGATGCGCTCGTCGTCGCGTTTGGACAGGGCGAAGGCCAGGATCGCGGGCTGCCCGACGAGCCCAGCCAGGCCGCCGGAGGCGCGCTGCGCGGAGACCCCAGCCCAACGCGCCCCGATCAGCAGGACGATCGCACTGACCGCCACGACGAGCGCGGCGAGCACCCCCACCTTGAGTCCCGTCATCGAGAAGGCCGAGGCCGCGAAGTCCGGCCCCGAGGCCAGCCCGATCGCGGCCAGGAAGAACAGCAGCCCCAGCTGGCGGATGGTGGAGTTGGCGGCATGCGGCAGCCCCCACACGAAGGGGCCGGTGCGGCCCACCCACCCCAGGACCATGCCGACGACGAGCGGCCCGGCCGCCACCCCGAGCCGCAGGGTGATGCCGCCGGGCAGCGGGATCGCCACCAGTCCCAGGAGCACTCCGAGAGCCATGCCGGCCCCTACGGAGAAGGCATCGATCTGGGCGATGGAGCGCTCGGAGTCGCCGAACCAGTCGGCGGCCTTCTCCAGCTCGTCGCTGGGGACGACGGCCAGCACCCGGTCGCCGAGCTCCAGGACGAGGTCCTCGCGGGCCAGCAGGTCCAGGTCGCCGCGCTTGACGCGGGTGATGACGCCCTGGAAGCGCCCGGGCATGTCCACCTCGGCGATGGTGCGCCCGGCCACCCGCGTCGAGGAGACGGTCAGGCGCCGGAAGTCGACGACGCTGCGATCCTTGGCCAGGCACTTGTTGAGGCCGGTGCCCAGGTCGTGCATGGCGGACTCCACGGCAGACGGCGCCCCGACGATGACGACCTTGTCCCCGGGCAGCAGCTCCTCTCCTGGAGCGACGACCCGGGTCTCGCCGTCGCGCTCCAGGTAGGAGATACGGATGCTCCCCTCCTTGAAGGCCTTCATCTCACCGAGGGCCACCCGCTGGAGGAGGTAGACGCTGGTGGCGGTGATGCCGTCGGCGCTGGCGGGCCGCGGGTCGCGTCGCCCGGGCCAGGAGCGCCCCACGACCCCGGACACGATGAGGATGGCGACGGCCACGCCCACGGGGTAGGCCAGGGCGTAGCCGACGGCGGGCTCCTGGGTGCCGGCCGCCTCGATGGCGGCGTCGAGCACCGGCGAGGTGAGGGCACCCGCGTAGGCGCCGGAGTCCATCGCGGGGCTCACGCCAGCCAGGTGGGAGTAAAGGCCGCCCGCCCCGCCGGCGATCACGAGCGCGACGACGCACAGGGCCATGAGCGGCAGCTGCCTGCGCAGATCGCGGAAGAAGGTGTTGCCGGCGGCCAGGCCCACGGTGTAGCAGAACAGGGCCAGGCCGAGGCTTCGCAGCAGGGCGAGGTCCGCGCCCAGCCGGGGGTCGAGGGCTCCCACCGCGAGACCCACGAAGAGTGCCCCGGCGGCACCGAAGCGGATCGGTCCGAGCGGGACCTGCCCGACGGCGGTCCCCAGGCCGATGACGAGGAAGACGGTGAGGATCGGCGCCTGCGCAAGGACGTCGAGGACGGGATGAAGCACGGACACAACGTCAGGTTATCGAAGACGCCGGACAGCACAGAGCCCCGACGTGGTGCGAGAACGTGAGCGCCCTCGCGGCCGTCGGGGCTCTCGCCGGCTTGCTCCAGCCCCTCGTACGTGACACCGGACAGTAGCCATCGGAAGGAGTATCCAATAGGTGGGATAAATAGGACGGATGTCCGGCCCGGAAGCCGAGCGCGCCACCGCCGGACTCGCCATTGCTTCCCTTCCGCGACCAGGAGGAATACCCTGGGTGAGTCACCGCAGACGATGACGTCATACCTTTTCTCGACGACGAGAACGGAATCCCGATGCCCCAGAAAGAAGCCTCCTTACCCACCTACTCACCGGAGGAGGAGAAGCGGATCATCCGCAACGCCGACGGCGTCCCCGTCGGCATACGTCCTGACAATCGATGGACACCCGCACGGATCGCCACCTGGGTGGTCATCACCGCCCTGGGCGTCCTGGGCTGGTGGATGCTGGCGATTGTGCGCGGCGAGCACGTCAACACCATCTGGTTCGTGGTCACCGCCGTGTGCACCTACGCGATCGGATACCGCTTCTACGCCCTCTACATCCAGCGGCGCATCATGCGCCCCGACGACACCAACGCCACCCCGGCCGAGCGCATCAACAACGGACGCGACTTCGACCCCACTCACCGCGTCGTCCTCTACGGCCACCACTTCGCGGCCATCGCCGGCGCCGGCCCACTGGTCGGCCCGGTCCTGGCCGCCCAGATGGGCTACCTGCCCGGCACCCTGTGGATCATCATCGGCGTGCTCGTGGCCGGCGCCGTCCAGGACATGCTCGTCCTGTTCTTCTCCATGCGCCGCGGCGGGCGCTCACTGGGTCAGATGGCCACCGACGAGATCGGAAAGATCGGCGGCATCGTGGCAACCGTCGTCGTCTTCGTCATGCTCATGATCGTCCTGGCGGTCCTGGCCATGGTCTGCGTCAACGCGCTGGCCGCCTCCCCCTGGGGCGTCTTCTCGGTGGGCATGACGATCCCGATCGCCATCGGGATGGGCCTGTGGCTGCGCTTTGTCCAGCCCGGCAAGATCACCCAGGTCTCCTTCGTCGGCTTCGGCCTGCTCATCGCCGTCATCATCGGCGGACGCTGGGTGGCCGAGTCCTCCTTCGGCCACTACCTGCACCTGTCCCCCACCGCCCTGGTGTGGGCCATGATCATCTACGGCTTCCTGGCCGCGGTCCTGCCCGTGTGGGTCCTGCTCACCCCGCGCGACTACCTGTCGACCTTCATGAAGGTCGGCACCATCACGATCCTGGCCCTGGGCATCATCATCGTGCGCCCGCTGGTGGAGATGGCCGCCGTCACCGAGTTCGCCTTCAACACCGACGGCCCGGTCTTCGCCGGTACCCTCTTCCCCTTCCTGTTCATCACCATCGCCTGCGGCGCCCTGTCCGGCATGCACGCCATGGTCTCCTCGGGCACCAGCCCGAAGATGGTGGAGAAGGAGACCCAGGTCCGCATGATCGGCTACGGCGGCATGCTCATGGAGTCCTTCGTGGCCATCATGGCGCTGGCGGCCGCGGTCTCCCTGAGCCCGGGCATCTACTTCTCCATGAACACCTCGACGGCGACCATGAACAAGATCGCCGGCCCCGAGACGGTCGCCTCCGCCCCTTGCAAGACCACCGACGACCCCGAGCACCACTGCGAGAAGCTCGCCGAGGCCGCCGTGGCCAAGCTCGGCGTCACCGACGCCCAGGGCCGCAAGCTCAACCCCGAGTGGGACTCCTGGGACGATCAGGGCAACCCCAAGACCTACACGGGCGCCGAGGCCCTGGAGCGCCTGGCCAACGACGTCGGCGAGCCCAACGTCGTCTCGCGCACCGGCGGCGCCCCCACCCTGTCAGTGGGCATCGCCCACATCCTTCACCAGATCGGCGGCGGGCGCGCCATGATGGGCTTCTGGTACCACTTCGCCATCATGTTCGAGGCCCTGTTCATCCTCTCGGCCGTCGACGCCGTCACCCGCGTGGCTCGCTTCCAGCTCTCCGACGCGCTGGGCAACGCCTTCCCCAAGTTCAAGGACCCGTCCTGGCACGCGGGTGCCTGGGGGACCACGGCCGTTGTCGTCGCCTCCTGGGGAGCCCTGCTCCTCATGGGGGTCACCGACCCGCGCGGCGGCATCCAGACGCTGTACCCGTTGTTCGGCATCGCCAACCAGCTCATCGCGGCCGTGGCCCTGCTGGTGGTCACCGTCATGGTGGTGCGCAAGGGCTACACGAAGTGGGTGTGGATCCCCGCGATCCCGCTGGTCTTCGACACGGCCGTCACCTTCACGGCCTCGTGGCAGAAGATCTTCTCCACCGACCCGCTCGTGGGCTACTTCCAGCAGCATCGCGAGGCCGTCGCCAAGCTGGGCACGCTCACCGACCCGACCAAGATCGAGGAGACCCGGGCCATCGTGCGCAACACGATGATCCAGGGGACGCTGTCGATCGTCTTCCTGGTCATGGTCGCCTTCGTCATGGTCTGCGGCCTCATCCGCATCATCCAGACGATCCGCAACCGGGACACGACGACGTCGGAGGACCCGTACCAGGAGTCCAACTTCTACGCGCCCGAGACGATGATCGCCTCCTCGCTCATGAAGAAGGTCTCTCAGGAGTACGAGCAGGTGGGCGACCCCGCCCTCATCCCCCACAAGGCCCACGCGGAGAAGTCATGACGCAGACCCCTCCGACGGCACAGGCGGCAGGGCGGTCGGGCACCCGCCGTCGGGTGCGCCAGGCCCTGACCCGGGCTCGCACCCTGTGGCGGGACATGACCGGGGAGTCGGCCTACGACCGCTACCTGGAGCGCTACGCCCGCGAGCACGCCGACTGCCCGAACCGCCCCGGCGGTGCCCACGGGCCAGGGCATGGGTCGGCGCAGGAACCGGGGCACGGCCCCATGAGCGAGCGCGAGTTCTGGCGCGCCCGGGCCAGACAGGCCGAGACGGAGATCAACGCCAGCTGCTGCTGACCCCAGAACACGCCTCCGTGCTCTGATCGTTACCGCCCGCCTTCCGGGGTCCTCCGGGGGCGGGCGGTAGCGTCGTGAGCGTGCCCACCCAGCAGCCCACCCCCCAAGCCCTGACCTCCGCCGACGCCGACAGCACCCACCTCACCAACAGCCCTGACAACACTGTCACCCCCGCCGTCACCGCCCACGAGCGGATCGCCCGCGTGGCCGCTGTCATCTTCCTGGTCATCATCTGTGTGGCGGTCGTGTGGCCCTCCGGACGCGAGGTCGCCGAGCTCAAGGACTCGCTGGGGCCGGCCTTCCTTAGCCAGGAGGGCAAGGACGTCGTCCTCAACCTGGTCATGCTGGCACCGGCCACCTTCTGCGCCGTCGCGGGCTGGCGGGACGTCCCCTGGTGGATGTGGGCGCTGGCGGGCTGCGTCGTCGGGTTGAGCGCCGAGGTGCTTCAGAGCCTCCTGCCGATGCTGGAGCGGCGGCCCTCACTGGCCAATGTCGGACAGAACGCCGTCGGTGCCTGGGCGGGCGCCCTGGCCGCCTGGTACCTGCTGCGCCGCCTGCACCCCCGGCCCGCCTCGGCCTGACCCGTACCGGAGCCGACGACCCGCCGACGGCGCTGACCGCCCTGCAGAGAGCAGTAAAGAGCAACAGAGAGCGACAAAGTAAGTAACCGGGAACGGGCATAGCGAAAGGCCCGGACCTCAATGGCCCGGGCCTTTCCGTTCTGTGCGCGGGGGGGGACTCGAACCCCCATGATCGTAAGATCACACGGACCTGAACCGTGCGCGTCTACCAATTCCGCCACTCGCGCGAGAAGCGAGCATGAGACTAGCCCGCCGACCCCGCCGACGTCCAATCCTCACCCCCGCATTCGGCCGTGAGACCGCTCACGACACAATTACCTCACACAGACGGGGCCGTCTTCCCTGCGATGGCTTCGCTACCGTTACGATGGGAACGGTATCGACCTGCACGCAGGTCCGTGCAGGCCCATAGCGAGGCGGGGCCGTCCCGCCTCCCGGCTCCATCCCGGGGGCCGCCACACCATATCTGGGGGAGGTACTGTCCATGGGATTCCTGGACAAGTTCGAGAAGGGCGTCGAGAACGTCACGAACCGCGCCATGTCCCGATTCTCGGACGACATCGAGCCCATCGAGATCGCCTCGAAGCTCCGCGAGACCATGGACAAGCGTGCCGCGTCCTTCGCGCGCGACCGTTCAGTGGTTCCCAACATCTTCCGCATCCACCTCACCCCGCCGAGCATCGAGCGCATCACGGCCTGGGGCCAGGACGAGATGGTGCGTCAGATGGAGGAGGTCGCCACCTCGCACGCCGCCGACCAGGGCTACTCCTTCGTCGGTCCGGTCGAGGTCTCCTTCCTCGTCAACAACAACCCCAACGCTCCGGCCATCGAGATCGAGTCCTCCACGCGGCGCGGCGCCGCCGCTCCGGCCGCCTCCGCCTCCGCCACCCCGGCGCACCCGATCGTCGACATCAACGGCCAGCGCTACCTGCTCACCGGCCCGGTCACCGTCATCGGGCGCGGCTCGGAGGCGGACATCATCGTCGACGACTCCGGCGTCTCACGCCGTCACCTGGAGATCCGTCTGACGCACGGCAACGCCATCGCCAGCGACCTGGGCTCGACCAACGGCACCTTCGTCGAGGGTCAACGAGTCGACGCCGTCACACTCGTGGACGGCAACACCCTCACCATCGGGCGCACCCAGATCCTGTTCTGGGACGGCACCCAGAACAGCGGAGTCAACGGGTGAGCGCACTCGCCTTCACGATCCTGCGGCTGGGCTACCTGGTCCTGCTGTGGTTCTTCCTGTACCTCATCGTGCGCGTCATGCGGCGCGACATGGCCGACTCCCCCGCCGCCGGCCCCTCGCGCCGACGTTCCGCGGGCGGCTCCGAGCAGCCCTCGGGTCCTCCCCCCAGGGGCCGACGCCGTAGCGCCACCCGCCTGGTCATCACCGAGGGCCCCCTGGCCGGCTCGACCGTGCCCCTGAGCCCCTCGTCGATCATTATCGGCCGCTCTCCCTCGTGCACCCTGGTCCTCGACGACTCCTACGCCTCATCGCGCCACGCCCGCGTCTTCCCCAAGGACGGCGCCTGGTGGCTGGAGGACCTCGGTTCTACCAACGGAACCATGATGGACGGCCGCCCCGTGCACGGCGCCGTGGAGCTCCCCATGAACATTCCTGTCAGAATCGGCCAAACGACGCTGGAGCTGCGCTCATGACCATCTCCCTGCGCTTCGCCGCGCGCTCCGACGTCGGCCTGGTCCGCCAGTCCAACCAGGACTCGGGCTACGCCGGCCCCCACCTGTGCCTCCTGTGCGACGGGATGGGAGGGCCCGCGGGCGGAGACATCGCCTCAGCGGTCGCCATCGAGCACCTCATGCCCCTGGACGCCGACTCCCACCAGGCCGGCGAGCTGCTGGGCCTCATGCGCGATGCCGTCCAGGCCGCCCACACCGAGCTCGTCACCCTGTCCTCCCAGGACCCCGACCTCGCCGGTCTGGGTACCACCTGCATCGGCGTCATGCGCAGCGGCAACAAGCTCGCCATGGTCCACGTGGGCGACTCGCGCGCCTACATGCTGCGCGACGGCACCCTCACCCAGGTCACCACCGATCACACCTTCGTGGAGTACCTCGTGGAGACCGGGCGCCTCACCCGGGACCAGGCCCGCCAGCACCCTCAGCGCTCCGTCCTCCTGCGCGTCCTGGGCGACACCGAGGGCGAGGTCCAGCTCGACGAGTCGATCCGCGAGGCGGTCCCCGGCGACCGCTGGCTGCTGTGCTCCGACGGCCTGAGCGGCCCGGTGACCGCCGAGACCATCGGCGAGGTCCTGGCCGGCGTCGCCGACCCGGGTCAGGCCGCCGACCAGCTCGTCGACCTGGCCCTGCGCGCCGGTGGACCGGACAACGTGACCGCCGTCGTCTTCGACGTCGTCAAGGACGATCCCGAGCCGCAGACCGTCCCGCAGGTCGTGGGCAGTGCCGCCACCGAGCGCCTGGCCCAGGAGCGTGCGGCGGCCGCCAACCGCAAGGCCGACGGCGAGGCGGGGACCAAGGACTCCGAGGAGGCCAGCCCCGCCGCCAAGGCCGCGGCCCTCATGGCCACCCTGGAGGAACGGCCCGACTCCACCTCCAAGAAGGACTCCTCCGACGTCGACGAGGCCATTGCCGTCGAGGCCGCCACCCAGCAGAAGGCCCGGCGCCGACACCGCCGTCGGGTCCTCGTGGGCAGCATCGTCCTGCTCGCCACGCTCGTCGGCGCCAGCGCCCTGTTCTACCGCTGGACCCAGACCCGCTACTACGTCTCCACCTATGACGGCCAGGTCGCCATCTACCAGGGGATCCCGCAGTCGATCGGCCCCCTCAAGCTCAGCCACTCGGTCAAGACCTACGCGGACCTGCCAGTGGAGAAGCTCGACAACAACATTCGCGAGCGCCTGGAGGCCACCGTCACCCAGAAGTCGATGAGCGAGGCGCAGACCTACGTCGACAAGACCGTCCGCTCCTACCTCAAGCCGGCCTCCCCGCAAGGCTCATCGGACTCAACGGCCACGCCCTCCCCCTCCGCATCTCCGAAACCGACGTCCACTCCCTCATCGAAGACGCCTGCTCAACCGGCTCAGCCCGATCAGGCCAAGCAGGAGGGCTGAGATGACTGCTGCTCCAGGCCCCATGGGCGCCCCCGCAGGCGTAGCGACGATCCAACCCGCCGGCACCGCGAGGCACTCGGGCCGGTGGGCGGAGGCGGCGCTGCTCGGCGTGGCCCTGGTCCTCGGCCTGGGCGGCTTCGTGCTCACCGCGCTCAACCGCACCGGCTCCTCCCCCGCGCAGACCGTCATGCTGGGAGGCGCCTTCCTCGGCCTGACCGTCCTCATGCACCTGTGGGTGCGCTACACCGCCCCCTGGGCCGACCCGGTCCTCCTGCCGGCAGCGGTGGCACTCAATGGGATCGGCCTGGCCATGATCCAGCGCCTGGACCTGGCCTATGAGGTCAACGAGCAGTGGCAGTTCTACGTCGGCGCCAAGCAGCTGATCTGGACGCTGTTGGGCGTCATCCTCTTCTGCGCCGTGCTCTTCCTGCTGCGCGACTACCGGCGCCTGAGGCGCTGGGACCGTTGGGCCATGTGGTCCGGCCTGGTCTTCCTCGTCCTGCCCTTCCTGCCCTTCATCGGTCAGAGCATCAACGGCGCCCGCATCTGGATCCGGATCGGCCCCATGAGCTTCCAGCCGGCCGAGCTCTCCAAGGTGCTGCTGGCGGTCTTCTTCGCCTCCTACCTGGTGGCCAACCGGGACAACCTGGCTCTGGCGGGCCGCAAGGTGCTGTGGATGAGCCTGCCGCGCGCCCGCCACCTGGGCCCCTTGTTCATCGTGTGGGGCGTGAGCATCTGCGTCCTGGTCCTCCAGAAGGACCTGGGCTCCTCGGTCCTGCTGTTCGGCCTGTTCGTCGTCGTCCTGTACGTGGCCACCGACCGTCCCTCCTGGCTGCTCATCGGAGCGGCCCTGTTCCTCCCGGCGGCCTGGTTCGCGGCCACGCACCTCCATCACGTCCAGCAGCGCATCAACGGCTGGCTCCACGCCACCGACAACGCCGTCTACAACGCCGCCGGCGGCTCCTGGCAGCTGCTGACGGGCATGTTCGGCATGTCCACCGGCGGACTCATGGGGGCCGGATGGGGCAAGGGGTCACCGACTCTCGTCACCTTCGCCAACTCCGACTTCATCTTCGCCTCGCTGGGTGAGGAGCTGGGCCTGACCGGCACGCTGGCCATCCTCATGCTCTACCTCGTCCTCATCCAGAGGGGGCTGCGTACTGCCGTCTCCCTGCGCGACGGCTTCGGCAAGCTCCTGGCAGTGGGCCTGTCCTTCGCCATCGCCCTGCAGATCTTCGTGGTCATCGGTGGCGTCACCCGGTTGATCCCGCTGACCGGGCTCACTCTGCCCTTCCTGGCCTACGGCGGCTCCTCACTCCTCGCCAACTGGGTCATCCTGGCCCTTTTGCTGCGCCTGTCCGACGCCGCCCGGCGCCCGGCCACCCACGCGCCGCGGATCATCGACACGGCCGAGCTGCCGGTCTCCCTGCGTCGTCGGGTGCAGGACGCCGGCGCAGACGAGCCGGCCGAGGAGTCGGTCAGCAACAGCCCCTCCCAAGCCCCCTCCCCAACCTCTGCCGGCTATGTCGACGACCAGCGAGCCGGTCAGCCCGGAGCCGAAGGCTACGGGCCCCCCTCCGCGGCGCCCGGCAACCAGACGAACGACGCAACCCCCACGGTCTTCGTCAGCCAGGAGGCACCGCCTCCACCGCACACCGCACCGGACGGAGAGACACTGCGCTCATCGCGGGCCCCGGGTTTCACTGACGACAGCGACAGGAGGCAGCAGCCATGAACCGACAGATCCGGCAGGTCGCCTTCCTGGTCCTGGTCATGTTCTCCGCTCTGGCCCTGTCCGTCACCAGCGTCCAGGGCCTGGCTCGCCCCGCCATCTGGGAACCACTGTCCGCCAACGGAGCCCTCACCTCCGACGCACGCAACTCGCGCACCGTCAGCCGGGAGTTCGGGACCGACCGCGGCCCGATCCTGCTGGCCGGCGGCACCACCATCGCCAGCACCCAGAAGTCCGACGACGGCCAGGGCTCCCAGAACTACCAGCGCGTCTACGCCAACGGCCCGCTCTACGCCCCGGTGACCGGCTACTTCTCGCCCGCCTTCGCCTCGATGACAGGCCTGGAGCGGGAGGAGAACTCCGTGCTCAACGGGGACGACCCCTCCTTGTTCTCCTCGCGGATCAAGACCCTGGTGACCGGCGGATCGCAGAAGGGCGGGGCCGTTGAGCTGACCATCAACCCCGAGATCCAGCAGGCGGCCTATGAGGCCCTGGGCAACCGTGAGGGCGCCGTCGTCGCCCTGGATCCCAGCACCGGGGCCATCCTCGCCCTGGTCTCCTCGCCCTCCTACGACCCCTCGGCGTTCGCCTCCCAGGATGCCAATGCCGCCATCGAGGCGAGCAAGGCCCTCAGCGAGGACTCCTCTCGACCACTGGACAACCGGGCCATCGCCGGCAACCGCTACCCGCCGGGGTCGACCTTCAAGATCATCACCACTGCGGCGGCGCTGCGCACCGGCAAGATCACGCCGGAGTCCGAGGTCGACGCCCCCGACACCATCACCCTGCCGGGTACCAGCCACTCCCTGGAGAACTACGGCGGGGAGTCCTGCGGCGGTGGCCGGACGAGCTTCTCCCACGCCTTCGCCGAGTCCTGCAACACCCCCTTCGCCCGACTGGCGATGGACGTCGGTGAGAGGGAGCTGTCCAAGGAGGCCAGTAACTGGGGCTTCGGCTCGGACCTGTCCATTCCGCTGAAGGTCACCCCCTCGGTCTTCCCGGACAACGACTCCCAGGCGCAGACGGCCATGGCGGGCATCGGCCAGGCCTCCGTGCAGGCGACCCCGCTCATGATGGCGACGGTGGCGGCCACCGTGGCCAACGACGGCGAGCAGATGACCCCCTACCTGGTCTCGCGGACCCTCGACCCGGACCTCAACGAGGTCAGCACCACCTCCAAGAAGGTGGCCCGCACCCCGATCGACTCCGCCACCGCCAAGTCCCTGTCCTCTCTCATGCAGACCGCCGTCGCCGAGGGCACGGGCACCAGCGCCCAGGTCGCCGGGGTCCAGGTGGCCGGCAAGACCGGTACCGCGGAGACCGGTACGGACAGCGGCCCCACCACCTGGTTCGTGGGCTTCGCCGGAACAGACATCAACAAGCCCCAGATCGCGCTCGCCGTCGTGCTCGACGGCAATGCCGAGACCGAGGACGGCGCCACCGGCGGCAAGATCGCCGGCCCCATCGCGGCTCAGGTCATCGATGCGGCGGTGGACCAGTGAAGCCAGTCGCAGGACTCCAGCTCCAGGGCCGCTACGAGCTCGTGGAGCAGATCGCCCTGGGCGGCATGGGGCAGGTGTGGCGTGCCACCGACCTGCGCTCGGGTCGGGCCGTGGCGGCCAAGATCCTGCGTCCCGAGCTGACCGGGGACGAGATCTTCCTGTCCCGTCTGCGCGCGGAGGCCAAGAACTCTCAGGGTCTGCGTCACCCGAACCTCGCCGTCGTCCTGGACTCCGGTGAGAAGGACGGCACCGGCTGGCTCATCATGGAGCTCGTCCAGGGGCGCGCCCTGTCCGACATCATCGCCGAGAAGGGCACCTTGTCCCCCGCCGAGATCCTGCCGATCCTGGCCCAGGTGGCCCGGGCCCTCCAGGTCGTCCACGACTCCGGCGTCGTCCACCGCGACGTCAAGCCCTCCAACATCCTCATCAACCGCGAGGGGCTGGCCAAGCTCACCGACTTCGGCATCTCCACCGGCATCAACCAGCGCCCGCTGACGGCCTCCGGCATGGTCATGGGCACCGCCCAGTACCTCGCCCCCGAGCAGGCCATGGGCAACATGGCCACCCCGGCCGGCGACCTCTACGGGCTGGGCATCATCGCCTACGAGGCCCTGGTGGGACGCCGCCCCTTCAGTGGTGCCACCCAGGTGGATATCGCCTTCGCCCACGTCAATGAGCAGGTGCCGGCCCTTCCCGACGCCGTCCCGCCGCAGGTGCGTGACATCGTCCTCAAGCTGCTCTCCAAGAAGCCGGCCGACCGCCCGCGCTCGGCACGCGAGGTGGCCCGCGCCCTGGATCGGGCAGTCGTGAACCTGCCCACGGACGCCTGGGACCCCCGCGAGGCGCTCAGCTGGGAGTCCACCGGCCGCCGTGGTCCGCAGACCCGTGAGCTGCCGCAGCCGGCCACCGTGCGTCCCGGCCGTCACGCGGCCCAGGAGCCGACGCCGTCGCGCACCGCCCGGCACGCCTCCGGACGCTCCTTCCTCGGCCTCAATCTGCTAACCCTGAGAGTCATCATCCCCGCACTCGCCCTCATCACCCTGCACAGCACGGGTACGCTTGCCCATGCGCATCAGGTCATGCCAGCCTTGATGCTGAGCATCCCTGTCAAGGAGGTACTGTGACCAGTCAGTTCCCCCAGGTCCTCGCGGGCCGTTACGAGATCCGCGACCTCATCGGACGTGGTGGTATGGCAGAGGTGCACCTCGGCTACGACACCCGCCTGTCGCGGGTCGTGGCCATCAAGCTGTTGCGTTCAGACATCGCCGGCGACCCAACCTTCCAGGCCCGTTTCCGCCGCGAGGCCCAGTCGGCGGCGGCACTCAATCACCCCGCCGTCGTCGCCGTCTACGACTCCGGCGAGGAGGAGCTGCTTCAGCCCGGCGGCGCCAGCCGTACCGTGCCCTACATCGTCATGGAGTACGTCGAGGGGCATACCGTGCGCGAGCTCCTCAGCGAGGGCGAGGCCGTCCCGATCCCGGAGGCCGTGGAGATCGTCTCCGGCGTCCTGGATGCATTGGAGTACTCCCACCGGGTGGGTATCGTCCACCGCGACATCAAGCCCGGAAACATCATGCTGACCTCCACCGGTGCGGTGAAGGTCATGGACTTCGGCATCGCGAGGGCCATTGAGGACTCCGCCTCCACGGTGACCCAGACCCACACCGTGGTGGGCACCGCCCAGTACCTCTCGCCGGAGCAGGCCCGTGGCGAGTCCGTCGACGCCCGCTCGGACCTGTACTCCACCGGCTGTCTCCTCTACGAGCTCCTCACCGGTCAGCCCCCCTTCCAGGGCGACTCCGCGGTGGCCATCGCCTATCAGCACGTGCGGGAGATTCCCAAACGGCCCTCCTCGCTGGCCGCCGACGTCCCCGAGTCCCTGGACCGGGTCATCCTCAAGTCGCTGGCCAAGAGCCGCGAGGACCGCTACCAGGACGCCGCCCATATGCGCGCCGACCTGCAGGCGGCCGCCCGGGGCATGTCCGTGGCCGCACCGGCCGCCGACTCCTGGTCCCCGGCCACCTCGGTCATGGCCTCGCCGGCCGCTGAGCCGGTTCAGCCCACCTCCGCCTTCGCCCAGGTGCCCTCCGGGTCCTCTCCGATGCAGGCGGCCAAGGAGGCCGAGGAGCCCGAGGAGAAGCCCAAGAGCCACGCCTGGGTCTGGATCCTCGTGTTCCTGCTGTTCATGGCCCTGGCCGTCGTCGCCGGGCTGTGGGCCTCCGGAGCCTTCGACTCTCACCCGACCCCGACGCCGAGTGCGACCGTCAGCAAGGTGGATGTCCCCGACGTCGCCGGCCAGGACGAGGACTCGGCCAAGAAGACCATCGAGGACGCCGGCCTGAAGTTCGCCAAGGACGAGGTCGCCAACGACACCGTCAGCGCAGGCCTGGCCGTCTCCTCCGACCCGTCGAAGGGCACGAAGATCGATCCGGGCACCACCGTCACCGTCCACTTCTCCACCGGATCGGCGACGGTCAAGGTGCCCGACTTGGAGGGCAAGACCCAGGAGGACGCCCGCAAGGCCCTCAAGGACGCCGGACTCGAGGGTGGCAACACCACCCTGGAGGACTCCTCCAGCGTCGCGAAGGACCGGGTCATCTACACCGACCCATCGGCGGGAACCTCCGTTGAGCGCGGCACCACGGTGAACCTGGTGCTCTCCACAGGCAATACCTCCGTCCCCGACGTCTCCGGCCAGGACGAGGCCACGGCGAAGAAGTCCATCGAGGACGCCGGCCTGAAGTTCAAGCACGGCGACGACGTCACCTCCGCCGAGGTCGAGCAGGGCAAGGCCGTCTCCTCCGACCCGGCCGCGGGCTCCAGCGCCTCAGCGGGAGACACGATCACCGTGCACTTCTCCAGCGGGGCCGGGGCCACACCGACGCCGACCGCGACTGCAACAGGAGATCCCAACGCCGCCATCATGCCGGACGTGAACGGGAAGGACTCCGAAGCCGTGCAGTCAGACCTTGAAAGTCGAGGCTTTAAGGTCAAGATTGAGAAGCAAAAGGCGAACGATCCACAAACCCAATCTGGAATGGTAATCAGTTCCAACCCACAGCAGGGACAGCCGATCGGCCCCAACAAGGAGATCACCCTGTACGTCGCCAAGTAGTTGCCGCGCTACCAGGCAACTTGGTCTCCACAACGTGACTGGTGGCCCAGACCTTCATGGCCTGGGCCACCAGTCGTATCCTTGCGATCTAGGTCATGCTACGAACATCAAAGGCAGTCCCAGGAGTTCTGACCTTGCACGCGGTTGGCTGGTCGAGGACGCACCTGAGCCTGCGAGCACGGACCTCGCGGTCACAGTCCGCGGGCCTTAAGGTGCGTCCTCGAGCGTCTGGGCACCTCGAATCCGGCAGGCTGCTGCTGCCACCCGCCCTCGCCGGCCAGGGGATGAGCTCGCCGCTACCCCAGCAGGCCGGCGCGCTCGGCGAGGACCGCCAGGTGCACCCGGTTGCGGGCCCCCACCCGGTCCTGGGCGCTGTGCAGGTGGGTCTTGACGGTGGAGGTCGAGATGTACAGCCGGGTAGCGATCTCCTCGGTGGTCAGTCCCTCGGCGGCCGCCGCGATGACATCGAGCTCGCGCCGGCTGAGCCCGGCCGCGGCCTGCCGGGCCTGCGCCACGGCGCGCTGACGCTCCTCGGCGCGAGCGTCATAGGCCGCCATCACCGGGGCTGCGGCCACCGGCTGAGAGCGCACGTAGCGCAACAGCTCGGCCAGTGCGCCCGGAGACAGGACGGACTCGCCCATCATGACCCGGCGCAGTCCGGCGTCGAGCTCCTCGGAGGCCGAGTACTTGAGCAGGTAGCCCACCGCACCGGCCTCAATGACCCGCACGACGGCGTCGTCGACGTCCCAGGTGGTCAGAGCCACGACATGAGGATGACGCGGAGCCGCACAGATCTGGCGCGTCGCCTCAATCCCGTCCATGACGGGCATCCCAAGATCCATGAGCACGATATCGGCCTCAACCCGCTCAACGGCCTCGATCGCCTGGCGACCGTCACCGGCCTCGGCGACCACCGCGTAGTCCTCACGCGGCCGCAGAAGCGGTTTGATGGCGGCGCGGGTGAGCGGGTCGTCGTCGACGAGGATGATGCGCACAGGGGAGGACGACGAGGGGGCCGGGGCGGCGGAGGGGTCGGGCACGGGGCCAGCCTAGGTGCGTGCGCCGACACGATCACCGTCCCAACGGCCCAGACGCACGAGGATTCTTCAGGCCGAGTGCCCAGCGCCCTTATCCATATCTCCCGAGGCTCGGGCCGGTCAGCGGCCAGCCGGGGACGAGTCCACCGAGCGCCACGGCAGGTGCGCGCTCACCACGAACCTGCCGTGGCCGTCGGGGCCGGCACGGAAGGTGCCGCCGCAGATCTCCGCCCGTCGGGCCATGCCGCGCAGGCCCGAGCCGCCCTGGGTGTCACCGGCCACGGCGCCGACTCCCGAGCCTGCTCCTGGTCCCCAGCCGGAGCCGACGACCTGGGGCGCCTCACAGGCCTCCTCACCATGCGCACCGGCTTCGGGCGTCGGCTTCTGGTGGGGGATCCGGTTGGAACAGGTGATGTCGATGCCGGCCTCCGGCCCGCCCTCGACCCGCAGCTGGACGCTCATGCCGGGCGAGTGCTTGCGGGCGTTGGTCAGGGACTCCTGGACGATCCGATAGACGGCGCGGGAGAGCACCTCGTCGGCCTCCGCGGCCCGATCGAGGTAGATCGACGAGCTCAGCGGCTGGCTGGCGGCGAGCACCCCGTCGACAACCTCCTTGAGGTCCTCCAGGCGCGGGGCGGGCTCGGCCGCACCCACCGGTTCGCGCAGGACTGCCAGCAGGGAGCGCAGGTCCTTCATGGCCCCCTGGGCCTCCTCCCGCACGCGCTGGGCGGCGGCCTGAGGACTCTCCTCATCCGCAGGGTCAGCGGAGCCCGCGGCACCCTGGGAGTCCGGCGTCGCCAGCACCCCTTGCTCAAGGGCGGCGGCGTGGAGGGCGAGCAGCGACAGGCGGTGGCCGAGCCCGTCGTGCACCTCGCGGGCCACCCGCTCGCGCTCGGCCTGCAGGCTCACGGTGTCCGCCAGACGGGTTGAGGTTTGTGCCTGCTCCTCAGCGGTGCGCTCAGCGCGGGCCGAGGCGGCGGCAGCCTCGTGGGCCCGACGTCGCGCCTCCTTCTCCCCGTCACGTGCGCGCAACCACAGCCCGACGGCGACCGGCAAGGCCATGACCACCATCGCGAGGAACAGCACCTGCAGCGCCGACACATGGGTCACGGCATTGGGATCGGGGGAGGCAGAGATGATCAGGCCAATCAAGGAGTTCCCAGTGGATCCGTAACTCGCGTCGCGGAAGAGCGCCACCAGGGTGCCGACGGCGAGCAGGGCGCCTGCGACCCACGGGACAGGGTCTCGCAGGGACCGGGACCGGCGCACCACGGTGGTGAAGGCGATGAGTCCCAACGTCGTGTCCAGGGCGGCTGCAACACCCGCGAGCGCCGAGACGATCGTGATCGGCACCGGCCAGCGCCGGCGCAGGAAGACCGCGACGAGGAGCACCAGCCCCGTCAGGATTCCGGCGGTGTCGAGGAGTGGGTGACTCTCCTTGAGAACCTGTTCATGAGCGGAACGCATTCCCAGCGAGAAAAGGAACCCCACGAGGCACAGGACGAACAGTCCCAGGGAGCGCAGGACCGCGAGAGTGACCTCGAGAGTGCGGCGTTGCGACGGGGACAGGGATTCCTTGAACGACGGAGCCGGTCTCGCAGGGGTGAGCGGTGCAGGACCGTAGGGAGTCGCAGCCATCGGAGGGCGGAGGTTCGGGACCGCCCCCGCAAAAGTGTTGGGAGGAGTGGGATAAGCAGGATACGAGGGTGGCATGGGGTATCCCGAGTACCCCTGATACCCCGGGTAGGTGGGATAGGGAGGGTAGGCGGGCCGGCTCTGCGGGCCCGGCGTCCTGGAGGTGGGCGCCGCCCGGCCGACGCCGGCGACACCGCTCCACCCCGGCACGAACGGTGTGCCGGGTGCGGGAGCGGACGGGTGGCCGGAGACTGACATGTGCTCACTGTAGAGCCGGGTACTGACACACATAGTCACCCGATAGGACACGATTCCGGACGATCGAGCACCCGAGTCGTCGTCCTTTCGGACAGTCCCGACAAGCACCCTTTTGGACAGCCGTCTCGGACTCATCGGTCGATGTGCCCACTGCGCAGCCGGGGCCATCGTTGTTCCCGTCAGCTGATCCCGTCGGCTCAAGCCATGACTCGTATCCCGGTCGGCGCCGCCGCTTCCGGTTCAGTGCCTCACCTCCTACATCTCGAAGGACCCATCATGACCAACCCGGCCAGCCCAGTCCCGCCCTCACCCGTCGGCAGCCCCGCCCCGGGATACCCTTGGCCACCGGCAGCCATGTCTGCCCCTGAGCCGAAGCGCTCCTGGTTCGCCCGCCACAAGATCCTCACCGGTATTGGCGCCTTCGTCGCCGTCGGCATCGTCGCCTCCGCACTCAACGGCGGCGGAGGCGCAGGGGAGTCCAGCGCCGCCGCCTCGCCTGCTGCCCAGTCCACCGCCCAGTCCGTCGCCAGCGCGGCCCCCCAGGAGACAGCCGGACAGGATGCCGCCCCTGCGCCCGCCCCCGAGCAGACGACTCAGGCCGACGACACGGGCAAGACGGATGCCGGCAAGACCGACTCCGGCCTGAGCTTCCCCGGAAAGCAGTCGGGAGACGTCGTCGGAAAGGCCGGTGACACGATCGACGACGACGGCGTCAAGGTGACCGCCACGACCGTGGCCGCGGGCGACGCCACCCTGGGCCCCACCGCCTGCTCGACCATCACGATCACCAACGGCTCCAAGAACACCCTGGACGTCAACGCCCTGGACTTCACCTTGCAGAACCCGGCCGGGGCGATCAGCAACAGCGGCTTCCTGGGGTCGAGCAACCACCTGTCTTCCTCCACTCTCATCGCGGGCGGCTCGGTCAGCGGCGATGTCTGCTTCGATACCGACGTGTCGGCCGGCGGTCAGTACGTGCTGCTCTACAAGCCCACGCTCTCGTTGTTCGGGCACCGCCGGGCCTGGGTCAACAACCTCTGACCCACAACTGGTCGGGAACATCCTGCGCGTGCGGGGACAGGAGCTCCTGTCCCCGCACGCGTCGTTCGTCCCGGCCGTACAGGTTCGTCCCCGGCCGAGAAAGCAGGCTGCTCAGATGCCGCGAGCGGACAGGACGCCATCGATCGCGCGCAGCTCCTCGAGGACCCTGGGCTCGATGTCACCCTCGACGTCGACCAGCGTCACCGCCAGCTCGCCGCGCGACTTGTTGAGCAGGTTGGCGATGTTCTGCCCGTGCTGGGCCACGATCGTGGAGACCTGGCCGACCATGTTGGGCACGTTGCGGTTGACGATGACGAGCCGGTGCGTGTCCTCCTGCCGCGCCATGACGGCCTCGGGGAAGTTCACGGAGTTGTGCACCTGGCCGTCCTCGAGGAAGCCGCGCAGGGAGTCGGCGGCCATGATGGCGCAGTTGCGCTCGGCCTCCTTGGTGGAGGCGCCCAGGTGGGGCAGGGAGATGCACTTGGGGTGCTTATGAACCTGCGTGGAGGGGAAGTCGCACACGTAACCGCGCAGCGTGCCCTCGTCCAGGGCGGCCACGACGGCGTCGGTGTCGACGATCTCGGCCCGCGCGAAGTTGAGCAGCACCGCGGTCTCCTTCATGAGGGCCAGGCGCTGGGTGCTCACCAGTCCGCGGGTGGCGGGGATGAGGGGCACGTGGACGGTGAGGATGTCGGCGCGGCGGAAGACCTCCTCCATGGAGTCGGCCCGCTCGACCTCGGCGCTCAGGTGCCAGGCGTGCTCCACGGAGATGCCCGGGTCGAAGCCGACGACGTTGAGACCCAGCCCCAGGGCCGCGTTGGCCACCTGCACACCGATAGCCCCCAGCCCGATGACGCCGAGCGTGCGGCCGGGCAGCTCGAAGCCAACGAACTGCTTCTTACCGGCCTCGACGGCCTTGGCGATCTCGGCGTCGTCGCCCTCCAGGGTGTGGGCGAAGCGAGCCGCCGGGATGAGGTTGCGCGAGGCGATGAACAGGCCCGCCAGGACCAGCTCCTTGACGGCGTTGGCGTTGGCGCCGGGGGTGTTGAACACCGGCACGCCGCGCTCGGTGAGCCTGTCCACCGGGATGTTGTTCGTGCCGGCGCCGGCGCGGGCCACGGCCAGGACCGAATCCTCGATGGGGGTGTCGTGGAGCTTGGCCGAGCGCACCAGGAGGGCGTCGGGCTCCTCCACGGATCCGCCGACCTCGTAGAGATCGTCGGGCAGGCGGGACAGGCCCGCCCCGGAGATGGCGTTGAGAGTACGGATGCGGAACTTGCGGTCAGCGCTGCTGGTGGTCACGGAGGTACTTTCTTCAGAACGGTCCGAATGGAGGGGCGGTTGCGGCGGGAAGCCGGGCCCAAAGGCCGGCGGGCGGCTCAGGCTCAGGCCCGGGCGGCGAAGTCGGTCATGTAGTCGATGAGGGCGCGCACGCCCTCGATCGGCATGGCGTTGTAGATGGAGGCGCGCATGCCGCCCACGGAGCGGTGGCCCTTGAGGTTGGTCAGGCCCGCGGCCTGGGCACCTGCCAGGAAGTCGGTGTCGAGGGCTGGGTCGGCCAGGGTGAAGGGCACGTTCATCCAGGACCGCGAGCGCTTCTGGACCGGGTTGGCGTAGAAGTCGGAGGAGTCGATGAAGCCGTAGAGGAGCTCGGCCTTGGCGCGGTTGCGCTCGGCCATCGCCTCCAGGCCGCCGCCGTCCTCGATCCAGTGGCCGATGAGCCCCAGCAGGTAGATGGCGAAGGTGGGGGGCGTGTTGAGCATGGAGTCGGCGTCGGCCATCTTCTGGTAGTCCAGGACGGTGGGGGTCACCGGGCGGGCGTGCCCCAGCAGGTCCTCGCGCACGATGACAACGGCCAGGCCCGAGGGGCCCATGTTCTTCTGGGCGCCGGCGTAGATGAGGCCGTAACGGCTGACGTCGATGGGCCGCGAGAGGATCGTGGAGGAGAAGTCGGCCACGAGCGGCACGTCGCCGGCCTCGGGCACGTAGTCGAACTCGACGCCGCCGATGGTCTCGTTGGGCGTGTAGTGCAGGTAGCGGGCTCCCTCGGGCACGGTGAAGGAGCCGGGCTCGGGGGTGGTCGTGTAGGAGGAGGCGGCCTCGTCGGCGGACACGACGACGTCGAGCTCGTAGGCGCCGGCCTGCTTGATGGCCTTGGCGGACCACTGGCCCGTGTTGAGGTAGGCGACCGTGTCACCGGGAGCGGTCAGGTTGAGGGGGATGCCGGCGAACTGGGCACTGGCCCCTCCCTGGAGGAAGAGGACGCGGTAGTTCTCAGGGATGGACAGGAGACGGCGCAAGGTGGCCTCGGCGTCGGCCGCGCAGGCCACGAAGTCGGCTCCACGGTGGGAGACCTCCAGGACGGACATTCCCGATCCGCCCCAGCTGGTGAGCTCGGAGGCGGCCTGCTCGAGGACGGGCAGGGGGAGCTGGGCGGGACCGGCGGAGAAATTGAAGACGCGCACGGAGTCATCATTGCCTCTTATGCGCGCGGCGGCAATCTCGTCCCGCCTGGCGACGACGACGCCTCTCATCCCACCCCACGCCCCGACAGGTCCCGAAGAGCTCCTCAACGTTCTCCCCGGCCGACGACGCCGGCCGACATCGGGCCACAACCGGAACGAGACGCAGCACGGCGCGAAATTCTCATGTCCGCTAAAAGTACGGTTGACATAGGCGCTCCGTCCTGTCAACCAAGCACGTTGTCAGCGATAGCACAGGTAGACCGCTCAACTGACCGGTAGGGTTTACCCACACCCAGGTCCCTACCTAACAAGTTTTCATGATCGATTCACAGCACGACGAGACCACTTCGGCAGCAGCTCCCGGCTCCAGCTCGAGGGCCGCAGAGGAGTCGCACGGTCCAGGTTCTGATCGCGAGCCCTCCCTGGGCCGCCAGTTGATCGACCGGCTCCGCGGGGGACGCAGGCCGCGACTCGGCGCCCTCATCGTGGCGCTCGTCGCCGTCGTGTCCCTGGCCACCGGGTTCCGGGCCTGCAACTGCAACCGGGCCTGGACCGAGGTGCCGGCGGCGGCCACACCGGAGGCCAACCCGCTCAAGGGCATGATGCCCTTCGCGCCGTCGGACGCCTCCTACTCGCCCGGGCTGCCCGAGACGGCCCCGCCCTACACGATGGAGTGGCTGACGCTGCCGGTCAGCGACGTCGTCGCCGGGCCCGGCTCCTACTCGTGGGACAAGCTCGAGGCGCACCTCAACGCCATCGCCGCGCGCGGGCACCAGGCGGTGCTGCGCTTCTACGTCGACTACCCCGGTCGCCCCAGCGGCATGCCGGCCTACCTGCTGAGCTCCCATGAGGTCCCGACCCGCGAGTACACGGTCAACGGCAACGCGCCGGGCCAGTCGCTGGCGCCGGACTACAACGACCCCGAGATGATGTCGATGCTCACCGGCTTCATCTCCGCCCTCGGCCAGCAGTACGACGGCGATCCGCGCCTGGCCTTCATCACCCACGGCCTGGTGGGCTTCTGGGGCGAGGGGCACACCTACCCGATGAACGGCAAGGTCTCCGGGGAGAACCCCTCCGGCGAGAACTGGATGCCGTCGACGGCGAACCAGAACACCCTCGTCGACACCTGGGACGGCGCCTTCCAGGTGACGCCGACGCTGGCCCGCTACCCGTCCGCGGAGACGGCCAAGCGCAGAGTCGGCTACCACGACGACTCCTTCGGCTACGCGACGATGGACACCGCCGACTGGCACTTCCTGCCCCAGCTGAAGCAGGCCAAGGCGGACCATGCCTGGCAGCGCTACCCGATCGGCGGCGAGATCTACCCGGGCATCCAGGAGTGCTCCGTGCGCAACCCGGGCAGCTGCATGGCCTCGGGCTCCAACGGAGGAACAGTGGACATCAGCGCCTCCATCAAGGCCACGCACGCGAGCTGGCTGGTGGACAACTGGGCCTTCACCACGACGCTCAACGGCACCGAGCGCGAGCGGACCGTACAGGCCTCCGCCGAGACCGGCTACGACCTGGCGGTGGCGCGCTGGCGGATGCGCAACGGCAAGGTCGAGGTGCAGATCGCCAACAACGGGGTGGCCCCCTTCTACTACAACTGGAACGTGGAGGCGGTGGCCTTCAATACCTCGACCGGTACGGAGGTCGGGCGCACCACGCTCAGTGGCGACCTGCGCAAGATCGAGATCGGCAAGACCCAGACCTTCTCAGGCCAGCTACCGGACGACCCGGCCGGGGAGAACACGATCCTGGTGCGCGTGGTCAACCCGCTGGAGTCAGGCCAGCCGCTGCGCTTCTCCAGCGCCGGCCAGGACCAGACGCTCCCCGGCTACCTCACCCTGGGCCGCACCCCCACCAAGTAGGGCGCTGGGACTCCGTCGGGATCCCGACGGGGCCCGACCGGAGCCGGCCTCTCTGCTCCGGGTCCGGGTGGCCGCCCTGTGGACCGTCATCCCCCGGTCATCCTTCGGTCGTCCTCTGTACTGTGACCCCATGAATGAGGATCGGATTCTGGGCAGTCTCCTGGGGCTGGCAGTGGGTGACGCCCTGGGCACCACCGTCGAGTTCCAGGCCCGCGACTCCTTCCCTCCCGTCACCGACATGGTGGGCGGCGGGGTGTTCAGTCTCGCGCCCGGGCAGTGGACCGACGACACGTCCATGGCGCTGTGCATCGCAGCGAGCCTGGTCGAGACCGGAACCTACGATCCCCGCGACCAGCTGGCCCGGTTCGTCCGCTGGTACCGAGACGGGTACCTCAGCAGCACGGGCAGGTGTTTCGACATCGGCAACCAGACCCTCACCGCCCTGAGGGAGTTCGAGGTCACCGGCGAGCCCTACCGCACGACGGTCGGTGGGATGAGCGCGGGCAACGGGTCGCTGATGCGCCTGGCACCGGTCGCGATGGCCTTCTGCGACGACCCCGAGGCCGCGAGACGGTTCTGCGCCGACAGCTCGCGCATCACCCATCCCGCCGTCGAGTGCGTGGAGGCGTGCGGGGCCTACGGTAGGCTGATCGCGGCCGCCATCCAGGGGGCGTCGCACGCGGAGCTGTACGCGGTGGCCGCCGACCTGGCCGAGCAGGTGACCAGTCCCGAGCTGGCCACGATCCTGAGCGGCTCCTACCAGGTCAAGGAGCGCGCCGAGATCTCGTCGTCGGGCTACGTCCTGCACAGCATGGAGGCGGCACTGTGGGCACTCGCTCGCACCGACACCTTCCTCGACGGGGTGCTGCTGGCCGTGAACCTGGGCGACGACGCCGACACCGTCGGGGCCATCTACGGGCAGCTGGCGGGGGCGCTGTACGGACGTAGCGGAATCCCGGAGAGCTGGCTGGCCCGTCTCCACGACGCCAGGATGATCGAGGATCTGGCGGCGGGGATCGCGGGGCGGGTCGGAACCTTCAAGGTCGCGGCCGGCTGAGGAGCGGGTCGGTGACAGCGGTCTGGCGGGGCGCTGGTGTCCATGGCGCTGACATCAACCCCGCACCGGCGTCGCGAGCCGGGAAGGAGCCTTGGAATTCCAACGATTCCCGCTGGGCGCTTCGACGGCGGAACCCCTGATGTCAGCGCCGTGGACACCGGGCCGCCAACCTGGTCAACTCCGCGAGGTCTTGGTGGCGGGGCCGGGTGCCCTCACCAGAGGCCGGCCTCACCTTCCCCCGTCTCCCCCCTGCCCGGTTCCTGGCCTAGGTCCCGGTAGCACCGACTCGACGCCGGCTCAGCCCTGGGCGCCGTCCTTGGGCCGGAACACTTCACGAGGGTGGGAATCTACTACCCAGGGGTCGTGCGTACTGCAGGAAAGCCCGACCTACGTGGATTACCCCCGAACCCGCCCCATTAGCCCCCGACCCTCGTGCAGTAGGCATCCTGGTCAGCGGACCGGGCCCGGGTGCCGGGTCGAGCGCGACGGGGACACCAACCGGTATCTCCAGTAATGGCGATGGAGATGACTTGCGAAGCCTCAAGCGAGCGATGCGCACACACAGACCAAACAGATCATGAAGAGGCGACCAAACAGTCAATGAAGCGATCCACCTAGCTTCAACCGACTCCAGCCAGCCGGGGCTCAGCCCCGCCTCACAGCGGGTAGGCCGACGCCTTGCCCTCGATGGCCTCGGTGAGGTCGATCTCGCGCTCGCCCAGGCTGAAGCGGTAGCGGCCCAGGATCTCCAGGGGCTCGTCCTCGGCGGCCAGGTAGGCGCGCACGGCCTCCTTCTCCTCATCGTCGAGCCAGGTCATCTGGTCCGACAGGCACCGGTAGCGGCTGGCCTCGGCGACATCGCGCAGCCACTGCATCTGGGTGTCGTCCAGGAGGTTGCGGCGGTGGCGGAAGAAGACGACGTCGGGGTCGACCCCGATGACCCGGCCCAGCCAGAGCCGGTTGATGCCGGCGTGCAGGGCGTTGTAGGCCTTGGCGTCGGAGAGGTCATCGGAGGCGTAGTTCTCCCACATGGGGGCCACGTCCGGCCCCACCCTCACCGCGTCGAGCAGCCCAATGGAGGGCATGATGAGCGCTCCGGACCCCAGGAGGAAGGTCTCGTCGCCGGCGGTGTCGCGCACGAGGCGCAGCCCGGTGCGGTAGGCCTCCTCCCGGTCGATCTGGCGGTGCCGGTAGCCGGGGATGGCGGCGGCGTTGATGAAGTCGAGCTTGAGGTAGCTGAAGCCCCACCGGTGGACGATCTTGGCGATGAGCTTGCGCACGTAGGTCTGGGCGGTGGGGTGGGTCGTGTCCAGCGCGTAGTAGTCGCCGCCCCAGTTGGAGCCGGCCACGGCCAGCCCGCCATCGGCGTTGTGGACGAACATCTCCGGGTAGTCGCGCACGGCCCGCGAGCCGGGCAGGGCGATGAAGGGCGCCACCCACAGGCCCGGCTGCATGCCGGCCTCCCGGATCCGGGTCGCAGCGGCCTCCATGCCGTCGCCGAAGCTCTCGCCGGCCTCCCAGTCGCCGACCGCGACCTCCCAGCCGTCGTCGATCTGAAGCGTGGAGAAGCCCAGCTCGGCGACCTGCGGGATCTCGCGCTCGAGAGCCTCCTGCGAGATGCCCTCGTAGTAGGAGTACCAGGAGCACCACACGCTCTGCGGCTCAATGGCCCGGCTGCCCAGGCTCTCGCCGAGCTCGCGCGCGTAGCGGGCCATGACGGCGGTGGCCGGGCCGGGCAGGATCACCCAGCGCGCCGGGTCGCCGGACTCGGTGAAGGCCTCCAGGACCGCGGTGTCGGCGCGCAGCCGCGGCGTGCGCCCGTCCAGGCAGCCCACGAGCAGCGCCCCGGCGGAGTCCTCCAGAACCGCCATCCAGGCGGAGTGGTGGCGGACGGTGTCGTCCCAGGGGTCGTCGTCGGCGGTCCGACGGCGCTGCTCATCGGCGATACGCATCGGCGCCTCGCTCAGGCGGCGCCAGCCCGACGGCGACCAGGAGTTCTGGCCGGTGCGGTAGAACTCGCCGTCGCGCATATCGTGCAGGAGGGTCAGGTGGGAGGCCTCGACGTAGACCGCGCCGGTGGCGCCACCGGCCCCGTGCTGGGTGGTCACCGTGCCGTCGCAGGCCAGGGCGATGCTGCGCCCGGTCAGGGTGATGTGGTGAATCATGCGCTCTCCTCGAATCCTGCCTGTCCGCCTACGGGCGAGGTCCTCGTGAGACCCCGGCCCCGCCCGGCTCGCACTGTACGTGGTACCGACCGTACAGACCGACATTTTCTTCATAGATGACGCGGAGCCGCGTCATCTATGAAGAAAATGTCGATGAGTCCGGGCCCCGCTGGCCACGATGGAAGTAGGCCGCCAGGTCCGCGTCGAGCTCGGGCACGTCGTAGGGGACGGACCCCGAGCGCAGGGACCGGGTGGCCAGCACCCCGGCGGCGACCGCCTCCCGGGCGGAGACCGGGGAGGCGTCGGTGACCCCGCCGTCGCGCACGAAGCGCAGGAACTCATCGATGGCGAGCTGGTCGGCGCTGTCGTGCCCGGTGCCCTCCTCGGCGATGACGTACTCCTGCGTGGCGCGCTCGCTGTAGTGCTCCGTGCGCTCGGTCCACAGCTTGACGACGTCGCCGGCGCTGTCACCGAGGTTCTCGGCCCGGCCGCGGGTGCCGATGACCGTGTAGCTGCGCCAGTAGTCGGGGGTGAAGTGGCACTGCTGGTAGGAGGTCATGACCCCGTTGCGCATGGTCATCATGAGCATGGAGTGGTCCTCGACGTCGATGACGGGGTTGAGGTCGCTCACCTCATCGGCCGGCCAGTGATCGAGGCTGAACCAGTCCTGCATGACGGTGCCGGCGCTCGTTCCCGGCTCCCGGCGCCCGGCCTCGCCGTAGACCATGAGCCCACCCATGCCGACGACGCGGGCCGGCTCGGAGGCGGCCAACCAGCTCATGACGTCGATGTCGTGGGCGGCCTTCTGCAGCAGCAGGCCGGTGACGTGGCGGCGCTCGGCGTGCCAGTCGCGGAAGTAGTAGTCACCGCCGTTGCCCACGAAGTGGCGGCACCAGATGGCCTTGAGCTCCCCGATCCGCCCGGAGTCGATGATCGACTTCAGCAGCCGCACCACCTCCATGTGGCGCATGTTGTGGCCCACGTAGAGCCGGGTGCCGGTGCGCCGGGCCGTGGCCAGGATGCGGTCGGCGCTCTCGATGGTGATGGCCAGGGGCTTCTCCAGGTAGACCGGGATACCGGCCTCAAGGAAGAAGCAGGCCAGCTCCTCGTGCGTGTCATCGGGGGTGGTCAGGACGACGGCGTCGAGCCCGCACTCCAGCAGGTCACGGTGGTCGCCCACGACCGCCACCCCCTCGGGCAGGAGCCGCTCGGCACGCTCGGCGGCGTCGGGGGCGGTGTCGGCCGCGGCGACGAGCCGGGCCGGAACAGGCGAGGAGTCCGCGAGCGCGGCCAGGTAGCAGCGGGCCCCGATGCCGACGACGCCGACCCGCAATTCCCTTGACGATTCAAGCATTCTCCCGCCCTCAGCTCTTCTGGCGGGCCGCCCACCAGGATCGCAGCGCCTGGCGAGCCAGGTCCTCGCCGATCGGTCCCTTCTCCATGCGCAGGTCCATGAGGAAACGGTAGGCCTCGCCAACGATCGGTCCGGGGGCCACGCCGAGCTCGGCCATGATCTGGCCGCCGTCGAGGTCCGGGCGGATGGCGGCCAGCTCCTCGGCGGCGCGCAGGGCCTCGATGCGCTCCTCGAGGTCGTCGTAGGCGCGGTCCAGCATGGCGGCCTTGCGGCGGTTGCGGGTGGTGACGTCGGCCCGGGTGAGCCGGTGAAGGCGCTCCAGAAGGGGACCGGCGTCGGTGGCGTAGCGGCGCACGGCCGAGTCCGACCAGGCGGCGTCGGCGTAGCCGTGGAAGCGCAGGTGGAGCTCGACCAGCCGGGAGACGTCCTTGATGGTCTGCTTGTCGAAGCGCAGCGCCCGCAGGCGCTTGGCCGTCATTCGGGCACCGACGTGGTCGTGGCCGTGGAAGGTGACGGTGCCGTCGGGCAGGAAGCGACGGGTGGCGGGCTTGCCGATGTCGTGGAGGATCGCGGCCAGGCGCAGGACCAGATCGGGACCGGGGACGGGCCCGTCGGGCCCGGTCTCCAGGTCGATGGCCTGGTCGAGGACGGTCAGGGTGTGCTCGTAGACATCCTTGTGGCGCTTGTGCTCGTCGACGGTCTCGCGCAGGGCGCTCAGCTCGGGCAGGACGACGTCGGCCACGCCGGTGTGGACCATCAGCTCCAGTCCGCGCCGGGGCCAGGGGCTGATGAGCAGCCGCTCGAGCTCGGCGCGCACGCGCTCGGCGGAGACGATCTCCAGGCGGGAGGCCATCTCCTCCATGGCAGTCATGACGTCCATCTCGACGTCGAAGCCGAGCTGGGCTGCGAAGCGGGCGGCCCGCATGATGCGCAGGGGGTCGTCGTCGAAGGACTGCTCGGCGCTGACGGGAGTGCGCAGAACGCCGGTGGCCAGGTCGGACAGGCCGCCGCAGGGGTCGACGAGCTCGAGGTCGGGCAGGCGCAGCGCCATGGCGTTGACGGTGAAGTCGCGGCGGGTGAGGTCCCCGGTGAGGGTGTCTCCGTAGGTGACCTGGGGCTTGCGGGAGCCGACCTCGTAGGCCTCGCTGCGGTAGGTGGTCACCTCCACGATGGTGGAGCCCTTGCGCGCGCCGATGGTGCCGAAGGCCCGGCCCACGTCCCAGGTGGTCTCACCCCAGGCGGCCAGGATCTTCTCGGTCTGCTCGGGGCGCGCCGAGGTGGTCAGGTCCAGGTCGTGGGGGGCGACGCCGAGGAAGGCGTCCCGCACCGGTCCGCCGACCAGGGCGATCTCGTGCCCGGCGCGCACGAAGGCGTGCCCCAGGGCCGCCAGGGCCGGGGGCAGGCCCTCAAGCGCCTGACGGGCCTTGGGCGTCAGGCCTCGGGTCTCAGCAGAGGCGTCCGTAGGATTGACGGGATCGACGGGAGCGGGGTGAGCAGTCATCGGCCCAAGCCTGCCATGAACCCTGACCGGCGCGCCGTCGTCGACGACGCCATCGGTCTCGCCGTGAGGACCCTCTCGCGCGTACTCGCACGTACGGCACCGCTGCCCTCTGGCGGCGCAGTTGTGTGCGACGACGTACTCGGCCAGAGACATCCTGTGGCCTGGACGCCCTAGAGTGTCCCTATGCCCTCGCCACGCACTCGCACGCCCCGCGCCGGAAACCCGGCACATCGGGCGAGTGCGCGCGCTTTGCCGATCGTCAACGAGACCAGTGCCGGCGGCCTGGTCGTCGACGTTCAGAACGGTCAGGCCTTCACGGCGGTCATCGCCCGACGCAACCGCGGAGGCCGGCTGGAGTGGTGCCTGCCCAAGGGGCACCTGGAGGGTGCCGAGACCCCCGAGCAGGCCGCGGTCCGCGAGATCATGGAGGAGACCGGGATCACCGGCCGTGTTCTTCGGCACCTGGCGACCATCGACTACTGGTTCGCCGGTCACGAGCACCGCGTCCACAAGGTGGTGCACCACTTTCTGCTGGAAGCGGTCAGCGGCACCCTGACCACGGAGAACGACCCGGACCATGAGGCCGAGGACGTCGAGTGGGTCGCCCTCGAGGACGTCTCCCACCGCCTGGCCTACCCCAACGAGCGTCGTATCGTCGCCGCGGCCTGGGACATCTTGGTGGGGGATGGATGACCAGCACCACCGACCTGTGCGCGAAGGTGGTCACCACGCTGGGCTCCTGGCTGCGGAGCAGGGCGATGGTGACCTTTGCCGCCCTGCTGAGCCTTGCGGGGCTAGTCACGTGGCCGCTGATCGCCCTGCCGACGGCCCAGGCGGAACCGACCCCTGGCACACTCTCAGCCGAGATTGCGCCGGCGGCCCCGGCCGGACCGTCCGCGACGACGGTCCCCTCTGCACTGCCCGCCTCGGCGTCGATGAGCGGGAGGACCACCGGCACCTCGATCCAGAACACCGAGGCGGCCGCCAAGCAGGTGACCCTGAGCATCGACACCATGACCCCCGAGGTGCTGCACAGCGACCAGGACCTGACCCTGACCGGAACCATCGCCAACGGAACCGGCCAGGCCGTCTCCGGGGTGGATCTGGTGACCAGGGTGCAGCGATCCACCGACGTCACAAGTGAGAGCCTGACCAAGTGGTTGACCGGAACCGACGAGTCAGGGCTGTCGGACCCGGTCACGATCCCGCTGGGCCGCGACCTCCAGCCCGGTGAGACCACCCAGTTCTCCATCACCGTTCCTGCCGACGAGCTGCCGTTGACCAGCGCCGACCGGTGGGGGCCGCGCGGCATCGCCGTCACGCTGGAGTCTCAAGGCACCTCGGTGGCTCAGGACCGCAGCATTCTCGTCTGGGAGAGCGGTGCCTCCGTCACACCCGTGCGCCTGACCACGTTCATCCCGGTCACCGCCTCCGTGGAGGAGATGGCCGTTCTCGCCGGTCCGCACACCTCGCAGCGCGCCAAGACCCTCACCAGTGTCCACAGACGGGTCCTCGGTCTGCTGGGCATGGCCGGCGACAACGTCGTCATGGCGGTCGACCCCGCACTGGTCGAGGCCCTCGGCGTCACATCGGCCGACCTGGAGAAGGCCGCCCGCAACGGCCACTCCCAGCCCTCGACGCCGGACGGAACCCCTCAGACGCCTCAGGGCGACGACTCGTCCGGGTCGTCCAGCGCGAGTCCCTCGGCTTCCGCCGCCCCATCGGCACCAACGGAGTCCTCATCCCCGACGCCGTCCTCACCCAGTACGGCCTCACCATCGGCGAGCGCCACCGCACCGTCGTCAGGCGGCAAGACCTCCAACGACGTCGCCCAGCTCTCCGCCGCCCTCATGCGGGCCATCGGCACCGGCAACCTGGTGGCCCTGCCGTGGGGAGACTCCGACACCGCCGCACTGGCGCACCTGCAGCGGGCGGATCTGATCGAGACCGCCACGCAACGCACCCAGGAGTCGGCCATCGTCAAGGCCGGGGCGCCGGCGTCGATGAGCTGGCTGGCCTCCAGCGTCATGGACTCCGCCACGGTCAATACGCTGCCGCAGTCAACCTCCACCATCATCACCTCACCCGACTCCCTGCCCGTGACCGACGAACTCACCTACACGCCCTCCGGGCTCGGCGCCCTCGGCGATCGCGCGGTGCTGATCCCCGAGCAGTCCCTGTCGGAGGCACTCGCCGGCGAGCCATCCAGCAAGACATCCAATGACACATCCGATGAGGCGTCCCAGGACGGCGCCTCCGACCAGGCGCGGCAGGCCTCCTCATCCGGCCAGACCACTCAGGCCGCGGAGCTCGACACCCGCCAGCTGTTGCGCGGCAACAGCGCGATCCTGACCCGTCAGGCCCCGGGGCTGGAACGCGACATCGTTGTGGCGATGCCCCGCCAGGCCGCCTCCACCGCGGACCCGTCCGCCCTGAAGGCGCGCGTGGCCGCCCTGCGCTCAACCTCCTGGACTCAGTCCCAGTCCCTGAGCGGCCTTGAGGAACGCGCCCGGGCCGAGGTCGAGGCCGTCGAAGCGGGGACCTCGGGGATCGAGCGCTCCGAGCCATCGGACGACAACGTGACCGACGACAACGAGCTGACCGCGGCGACCCTTGCGGCCGCGGGCGGCACGGCCAGCAGGCTCCAGTCAGTCGCATCGGTGCTCTCCGACCCGGCTGCGCTGCTGGGCGAGTACACCGACCTCGAGGCCGTCGTCTCCTCGGCGACCTGGCGGGCCAAACCAGCGACCTGCAGGGCGCAGGTTCCGGCTGCCGAGGCGGCCGGAACCGGAGTCACCTCCTCGCTGGCCGCGGTACCGTCGTCGACCATCAACCTCATCAGCTCCGAGGCGCAGCTGCCGGTGCGGATCACCTCCTCCCTGACCCAGGACGTCACCGTCCAGGTCTACCTGACCTCGGACAACAAGCGCCTTCAGGTCCCACGCACCACCACCGTGACCGTCCCCGCCCACCAGCAGGCCAAGGTCACGGTACCGATCCAGGCCGTCGGCTCCGGCGACGTCGGCCTGACGGTGCAGGTCCTCGCCGCGGACGGCACCACCGTGGGCACCCCCACCACCGTCAACATGAGAGTCCGCGCCGACTGGGAGAGCCGGGGCACCGGTGTCATCGTCGGCGTCCTGGTCTCCATCGTGGTGATCGGTACCGTGAGGACAGTAAGACGAGGCCGCCGCACAGCGGTGACCCCGGCTGCACAGGAGACGGCATGAGCATGATCAGACACTCACGAGCCAAGCGCTCCTCCTCCCAGGGACGTAGTCAGGCCTCCCTGGCGCGATCCTCGGCGATCATGGCCTCTGGGACGCTGGTCTCCCGCGTCCTGGGCATGGTGCGCAACGCTCTCATCGTCATGGCGCTCGGCGCCACCGGGTCCGGGGCCGCCGACGCCTTCAACACGGCCAACAACCTGCCCACGTACCTGTACAACATGATGATCGGCGGCATCCTCAATGCCATCCTGGTGCCGCAGATCGTCCAGGCGCTGCGACGACGCAACGGCGAGGAGGTCGTCAACCGTCTCCTGACCGCTGCGGCCACTCTCATGCTGGTGGTCACCTGCATCGCGACCGCGGCCGCGCCCCTCATCTTCGCCATCAATGCCAGCTCCCTGGCCCAGGGGCAGTGGCAGACGCTGTCCTTCGCCTTCGCGTTCTGGTTCATGCCGCAGGTCTTCTTCTACGGCC